>FMJZ01008031.1_pt1 | contig 25076 bp, 23 predicted proteins | sample 1987881 | NCBI WGS metagenome assembly FMJZ01 (sample SAMEA4378227, study PRJEB15110) | soil metagenome | biome: soil; feature: Field; material: Soil | place: India | collected 2015-03-11 | depth 0 m
CGCGACGTTTGGCTCACGCCGGCGCAAATGAAGAAGAATCGGCCGGCGGTCACGGTGCACGCACTTGCCGACGCCGGCGCGCAAGCCGGCGTTGTCGAGACCATGCTCAATGAAACGCCCTCGCTGGGCGTTCGCGTCTATCCAGTGCGCCGCCACACGCTCGTGCGCGAGGTCCGAACCGTACAAACCCCGTACGGGGAGATTCGGGTCAAACTCGCGCGCATGCCCGACGGACACTGGAACGTCGCTCCCGAGTACGAAGACTGCCGAAAGGCCGCGGAGCAAACCCGCACGCCCTTGAAGCTCGTCTACCAGGCTGCCCTCGCTGCCGCGCTGGGAAACAAGTAAGCCTCAGGGGCACGCCGGCGCACGCCAGCGGTGATCCCGCCTCGGTGCGGGGGAGATCCCATTGCGCCGGATATTGCGGCGCCGAGCCCGTGCTCGTAGCCTCGCGAGAATCGCGGGATTCGGCCAAACACGCATCTGTGTGCCCGTAAGATCACCGTCTGTCGAAGGGCGCCGGATAGAACGCGCGCTCTCCACTTCGAAGAAGCACGGTTTCCACCTTCCGCGCCCGAAGGGGGCTGCGGGCACAGCGAGGACCATGGGGCAGAGAGGCGCAGCGTGGATCGCGGGGGTGTTCCCGTAGGCGGGAACGACGGTGCTGCCGTGTTGCGCCAGTGGAGGGTGCAGAACGTGGCAGGAAGATTGCGTTGCCGCCGTTCGGGGTCGTGCCGGCAGCGGAGGACAAACAACGCGAAGGGAGACTCGAGGCCATGGCAAGGGAGTTTTACGAGCGGCTCAGCGCGATGGACCGGTTTTTCCTCGAAATCGAGGATCGCAACGTCCACATGCACGTCGGGGCTGTAGGGATTTTCGAAGGAGGCGACTTGGTCGACGCCACGGGTGCTTTGGACTTGCCGCGCATCCTTCAGTTGGCCGAACGCGTCGTCTCCGAGGTTCCACGCTTGCGGCAAAAGATCCACGTCGTGCCCGGGTTCGGACATCCCGTTTGGTACGACGACAACCGCTTCAACATTCACTACCACGTTCGGCACACCGCCCTTCCGCGACCGGGCAATGAACGGCAACTGAAACGATTGGTGGGCCGCATCTTGTCGCAGCAACTGGATCGGGGAAAGCCGCTTTGGGAACTGTGGTTCGTCGAGGGGCTCGAAGGCGGCCGCTTCGCCACGGTGAGCAAGGTACATCACTGCATGATCGATGGCATGGCGGGCATGAGCCTGATGGAGCGATTATTGAGCCCAGAGCCGAAACAAAAATCCGTACCGTTGCCGAAACCGTGGCGCCCCCGGCCGCTGCCGCCAGATTGGAAATTGGTGCTCGATGAAATTGCCTATCGTGCGGGCTTGCTCGATCGCGCGGCGCGGTCGGTTCGTTGGGCGACCAGTCACCCCGCGGAGGCAGTGGAACGTGGCTTGGCCTTGGCTCGGGGGACCATCGAAGCGTTGGTGCGGGGATTCGAACCCGCATCCCCCACACCATTGAACCGGCCGATTGGTCCGCACCGCCGGTTCGACTGGTTGCGGATGGACTTGGACTCGGTCCGTGCAGTGGGGCAGCGCGCGGGTGCCACGGTCAACGACGTCGCCCTCACCGTTACCGCCGGCGCCATGCGCAGCCTACTTTTGCGGCGTGGCCTGGACCCGGACCACCTCCGGTTGCGGGTTTTGGTGCCGGTAAGCGTACGGGCGCCGGGGGAGCGCGACGTTCTGAGCAACCGGGTGTCGCTGTTGGTGGTGGACTTGCCAGTGGGCGAAGCCGACCCGGAACGCCGACTGCAACTCGTGCACGCGGAGACCACGAAGCTCAAAACCTCGGCCCAGGCAGAAGGGGCTGCTGCGTTGGAGGCATTGAGCGATCGGACCGTCGCGTCGTTGTTCGTGACCTTTGCGCGACTGGCGGCGACCGCGCACTCGTACAATTTGATCGTGACCAACGTTCCGGGTCCGCAACGCCCGCTTTACCTGCTCGGCTCGCGGCTCTTGGACATCTATCCCGTGGTTCCGTTGTTCGCGGACCAAGGGCTGGGCATTGCCTTGATGAGTTATGCCGGCGGTTTGTACTGGGGGTTCAACTCCGACTGGGACGCGATGCCGGACTTGCACGACTTCGTCACGGCGGTGGAAAAGGAATTCCGCACGCTGGAGGCGCGGATGGTCCGCACGGAACACGCGCCGAAGAAAAAATCCACAACGCGGCAGCCGCGGCCTCGGGCAAGCGTTGGCTAAAGCGCCTCGGCAAACAGCGCGCGGGGAAGAAGTTGCAAGCGAGCTTGAACTTCGGGCCAGACGGCGTTGGCGCTCTGGCCGCGCTTGATTGCGACACTCCAGGTTTTTCCCTCTTCTGTGCGCAACCAGTGGAAGATGAGCCAGCGACGGTCCAACGCAACTTGCTCGACAAACCGCACCTGCGCCGCCGGCCTTTGGAAGAGAGGCCAGAGCGAGTCGAACGCCGCTTTTGCCTGCGCGTGTCGCACGTTGCACCTGGCCGCCACATCGCCATCGCAGATGGCCCAGAGAGACACGTGATTTGCCCGCGCTGCCGGCTGAACGACGACCGCATCTGCTCCCCGACGCACGGAAATGGCGAGCAGCCGCTGGGCAGCCCGCACACGCGTTTCCCTCACCAGCAGCCGCTCGGCTCGTTCGAAGGCCAACGCTTCGGCCAGGGCTTCGCGCTCTCGTTCCCACTTGCGCAAGGCGACCCGGGAACCGCAAAGGGTCTGCACAGCTAGCAGCAGGGCTCGCCCATACTGCCCCGCGGGAACGCCGCCCTGGCACGGGGCCATGCACGTGCGCACGCGGTACCGCCAGCAGCGCAGCCCTTCGTGAGGTGCGGGTAACGGGTCGTCGCACGTGCGCAGCCCAAAGGCATCGCAAAGTTCTTCCAGTGCCTGTCGCATCCGGCTGTGCGCCGTGAAGGGCCCGAGGAACCGGCCAAGCGGCCACGGCTCGGTGGTCATCACGAGCCGGGGAAAGCGCGACCGCAAATCCAACCCAATGTACGCGTACCGCTCCGGATAGCGCAGACGGCGATTGAAGCGCGGGCGTAACTCCTGCACGAGCTCCACCTCCCGCAACAAGGCAGCGAAGTGAGAACCCGTGCGTTCGTACGCAACCGTGGCGGCAAATAGCTGGAGCATCGTACGCTTGCGGCGCTCGGGCGCGTGTTTGGCGAAGTGGGTTTGGAGTCGCCGGCGGAGAGTCTTGCTCTTGCCCACGTACAGCACGGCGCCTTGTGCGTCGCGGAACACGTACACGCCGGGCTCGTTCGGCACCGCGGCAAACCGCGGCGCGTGTTCTTTCACCACCAACGTCTCCATCCACGCCGTCCCCGCAGCGGTGGTGCATTTGGCACCAGCCCCAACCCGATGCAAGCCTCAGGCCCCCGTCGAGCCGAGGCTACGCTCGGCGCGCACCGGTGCAGTCAGCAAATGGTTGCATCGCCGGGGGTGGAGACATCGGAGCTCGCTTCTCGCGGGTCTCCTGCGGGATCGGCGGATCGATTTCTCCATAGCCCTGTTGACGGGTAAATCCGCATCCGTTTACTTGGGGCGCCACGAGGAGGGCAAATCCATGTTGTGGAAATGGCTGGCTGTGGCGGCAACGGTGTTGAGCTTTGTGGCAGGAGCGAGCCTCGCGGTCGATGGCGAGGCGTTGTACAAGGAAAAATGCGCGAAGTGCCACGGGGAAACGGGCAAGGGCGACACCCCGACGGGAAAATCGATGAAGGTTCCGTCGATGGTCGGCGACGCCAAAGTTCGCGACGGTTCACCCGCTGAGTTGATCAAGGGCATCCGCGAGAACAAAAAACACAAGGAGCCCGTAAAAAAACTGAGCGACGAAGAGCTGCAAGCAGTCGTGCCTGTCATCAAACGGCTTGCAGCAGGGCAGTGAGGTTCGTCTTCGGCTGCTTGGCGGCCCATCTGCGTGCCCTGGAAGCGTCAGCCGCGCGCGTGCGCTGCGGGGGTTTTCGCTCTCCTTGGTTGGAGACAGCGGTAGGGGCGAAAAATTTTTCGCCCCTACCGCTGTTAGGCGTTCGTCCCGCTCCGTTCAGGCACCGACGACCACGCTTTTGATATTGGTGAACTCCTTGATGCCGTAGCTGCCGAGTTCACGCCCGTATCCCGAGGCCTTTACGCCGCCAAAGGGTAAGCGCGGATCGGAGTGCACGACGTCATTGATGTGAACCGCGCCCACATCGAGTTGTGCCGCCAGCTCCTCGGCGCGTCGCAGGTTGCGGGTCCAGAGCGCGGCGCCGAGTCCGTAGCGAGTCGCGTTTGCCAGGCGGATCGCATCAGCTGCGTCGCGTGCGGAAATGACTGCGGCCACGGGACCGAACAGTTCCTCGTCGAATGCAGGCATGCCGGGCCGCACGCGGGTCAGCACTGTGGGCGGGTAAAAGAAGCCGGGACCAGGAAGAGGTTGGCCGCCAAGCTCCACCCGGGCGCCGAGCCGTTGGGATTCCTCGACCTGACGTTGCAGGTTTTCCACCAAATCGGCGCGTGCAAGCGGGCCGATCCGCGTGTCGGGTGCAAACGGGTCGCCCACCTTCATGCCGCGCATGGCGCTGACAAACGCCGGCAAAAAGCGGGACATCGCGGCGCGCTCCACGATGATGCGTTTGGCCGCGATGCAACTTTGCCCGGAGTTGATGGTGCGCGCCTCGGCTGCCGCAGTAGCGGCGCGGTCGAGATCGGCGTCGGCAAGGACGATAAACGCGTCCGACCCGCCAAGTTCCAGGACGCACTTTTTCAGGTGCTCGCCTGCCAAGCGCGCGACCGCACGCCCGGCTTGTTCGCTACCCGTGAGCGTGACCGCAGCAATGCGCGGGTCGGCAATCAGGCGCGGAACCTCCTCGGTTTCCACCAACACCGCTTGGAACAATCCGGAAGGCGCCCCAGCTCGTCGCCATGTGCGCTCGATCGACAGCGCGGCCATGCTCACGTTGGCGGCGTGTTTCAGTACGACCGTATTCCCGGCCATCACCGCTCCGGCCGCGAATCGAAACACTTGCCAGTACGGAAAGTTCCACGGCATGATTGCCAGCACGACACCCAAAGGGTCGAAGCGCACGTAGCTCCGGCGCGCCTCGGTGCGCACTTCTTCTGGAGCAAGAAATTGTGGCCCGTGTTGCGCGTAGTACTCGCAGACCCAAGCGCATTTCTCGATTTCGGCGCGGGCCTGAGAAAGCGGTTTGCCCATCTCGCGAGTCACCTCGCGGGCTAACCGCTCGCGTTGCTGGCGCAGCTCTTGCGCGATCCGTTCGAGCAACTGGCTCCGTTGGCGCAAGGGCTCTTGGCGCCAAGCCGCCGCCCGTTTGTGTGCTCGCGAGAGCACACGGTCCACGTGGGCACGCGAATGCGGCTCGAAACGACGGAGTGTTTCGCCCGTGAATGGGCAAACGGAAACGAGGGGCATGGGCTAGGAACTTAGCCTGCCTCAGGAGGCCGATTCCAGACAAAGGCTCGCTCGCCCGTGCGTGGGGAACGAGCAACGCAAGCCGGCGGCTTCTTATAGAAGCAGGAGAATCCGGCCGGCGTCGTTCGTCATGCGGCGTTGCTCGCAGGCAAACGCCAAACGCACTGCTCGCAGCAGCTTTGCCCGGCTGCGCGGAGGGAGCACCAGCGCACCGAGCGGATGCAGACTCCGCTGCGTCGCTGCTCGACCACGTCCACTCGCGCGCGCTCTTGCTTCACAGGGCAAACCACCGAGAGCACGAGGCGGCGGTCGGGCCCCTCCTCTTGGTCGCGTAGAAGGAAGAATGCGAGAACCATGAGGGTCATGACCACCGTGGTGACAATGGCGACAACGATCCCTGTGTCCAACGCTGTCATGGAAGGCACCTCCAAACAGTTGTTTGGTGCAAGCAGCCACCGTGCCCTAGGGGTTGGCGTCGGCGGAAGCGCCGGTTCGCCGGTCACCGCTCCTGTTTCTGCAAAAGGCACCGTGGAGATTCCTCGAGCTGCAAAACACGTCCCTTCCCCGGACGTCCGGCCTCAGGCGGCGCGGTGCGCGAGAAGACGTGCTAAGGGGCAGGGCGTCCATGGGTGTACGGCTTTACCGCAGCAATCGGCTCGAATGTTTGGTCGACAAACTTGCCGAGCTCTTGGAATCGACGCCGCATCCACCTTGGCGGCAGCGGACCATCGTGGTTCCAGGGTCGGGGTTCGACCACTGGCTTAGCTTGGAGTTGGCGAAACGCTTCGGGATCTGGGCGAACGCTCGCTTCCCGTTTCCACGCAATTTTTTCGAAGGGCTCTTTGCGGCTGCCGGGTTGCCTCCGCTGGAAGGGCAAAATGTGTACGAGCCGCAAAACCTGGTTTGGGCGATCGCGAAGGAACTGCTCCCATTGCTGGATCGGCCAGAGTTCGAGCCGGTGCGGTTGTATTTGGATACCGTTCACGACCCTGCCTCGGCTTCTGGCGAGCGGTCCGCCACCGGTGCGGCTTACGTTTCGTTGTGCGCACGGCTTGCCGAGGTCTTCGATCATTACGGAGTGTACCGGCCGCAGTGGCTCCACCGATGGGAGGCGGGTCACTACGATCGCAACGATTGGCAAGCGGTGTTGTGGCGTGCCATTGTGAGCCGGTTCGGCCCGCAGCATTTCAGTGCGCGCGCGAAGCGTTGGGTGGAATTGCTGCGCGAGGGGCGCGTCTCGTACCTGCCGCCGCACTGCATCTTGTTTGGAATTACCCACTTGCCACCGGTGTACGTCCAACTGTTGGCGGAACTGTCGCAGCGAACAGAAGTGCACTTGTTCTTGCCCAGTCCGTCGCCTGAGTACTGGGCGGAAATTCGCTCGCGTAGGCAACTGTGGCGGGAGCGGCTAGCGCGCTGGGCCACGTTGCCAGACCTCGAGGAGTCCGTGGAGCAGTACGAGGGCAATCCGCTCCTGGCTTCGTTGGGCCGCGTCGGGCGAGAGTTTCAAGCGATCGTCGAGAGTTCTCTCGAGTACGAAGATGTCGGGGCCTACGAGCGGCCAGAGGGGTCGAGCATGCTTGCCGTCCTCCAGCGCGACATGTTCGATCTTGTCAGCCGCCCGAGCGCCTCGGCTCCACCGCTGCCTTTGCCCGAGGGAGATCGATCCATTCGTATCCACTCGTGTCACAGCCCGCTGCGGGAGCTGGAGGTGCTGCGCGACCAGTTGCGAGCGCTGCTGGAAGCCGATCCCACCCTCAAGCCAGAAGACATCCTCGTGTTGTGTCCGGATGTCCGCGCGTACGCTCCGGTAATCGATGCAGTGTTCGGCAGCGACAGGGACGACCCGAGTCACATTCCTTACTCGATCGCCGACGCGGCAGAAAGCTCCAGTCCGGGTGCGAGCGAGGCGTTTTTGCTGGCGTTGGACCTGCTTCGCGGCCGAATCTCGGCTGGCGAGGTGTTTCGCTTACTCTCGGCCGACGCGGTCCGCGCCCAATTCGGGATCACCGATGCCGATGTAGAACTTGCCCGGCAATGGTTTGGGCAGGTGGGCGTGCGCTGGGGCATCGACGGAAGCCACCGGCGGGCCTTTGGTTATCCGGAGTTCTCCGAGCACAGTTGGCGGTTCGCCTTGCAGCGCTTGCTGTTGGGCGCAGCCATGCCCCCCGACCCAGCTCGGTTGTTTCGGGGCGTCTCCCCGTTTCCGGAAGTCGAGGGCGAGGGTGCAGAATTTGCCGGTAAACTAGCGGAATTGTGCGAGCGGCTGTTTGCTTGGCACCCGCTGTTGCAAAGGACGCGACCGGTAGCCGAATGGAGCACCATTTTCGACCGCATCCGGCGCGAACTCCTCTCGGATCGCGATGCCTATGCCCACGAGCATCGCGAGCTTGCCAGCGGCATTGCAGAACTCCGAGCCGGAGCCGAGTTGGCTGGGTTCGATGCGCCGGTGCCGGTCGACCCGCTCCTGCCTTGGCTTTCCGCGTGGCTCCAACGCGAGGGCGGGACGTTTGGTTTTCTCCGAGGCGGTGTGAATTTTTGCGCCCTGCGCACGACGCGCTGCGTGCCCGCGCGGGTAGTCTGCCTGGTGGGCATGAACGATGGAGCATTTCCCCGTGGAGCGGTGGCCTTCCCCATGAACAAGGCGACGCACCAGCGCGAAGTGGGAGATCCCGACGCACGCGAAGAAGATCGATTTTTGTTCCTTCAAGCCTTGCTCGCAGCACGAGATGCGTTTGTGGTGACGTACGCAGGCAGAGATATCCGCAACAACTCTGAACGTCCGCCGGCCGTCGTCGTGGCGGAGCTGCTCGACACCATCGACCGCACGTTCGTGGCGCCGCCCGGGCCGGGTCGGGCAAGCCAAGCCGTGCTCGTGCAGCATCCGTTGCAGCCGTTCAGCGCGCGCTACTTTCGTGGAGACCCCGATTTGGTGAGTTTCTCGGCCGCGCTGTGCGATGGGGCGCGGCGTTCGCTGGGCAAGCGGCGAGCGCCACAACGGCTCGTTCGCGACTTGCTCAATCCGCCCAGCGAGCGGGTCGTGACCGTGGACCAATTGGTCTCGTGGGTAGAACATCCTCCGGTGGGTTTCCTCCGCCAGCGCCTGGGACTTGCGCTCGGATTCGACGTCGCGGCACTGGACGACGACTTGCCCGTCGACTTGGAAGGATTGGACTTGTGGAAAATTGGCAACACGATCCTGGAACTTTGCGCACAAGGGATCGAAATGAACGACACCTACGAGGTGTTGCGCGCAATGGGGCAGTTGCCGCCAGGGCGCCTTGGCAGGGAAGAGTGGCAGCGTGCGTGCGAGGATGCCCGGCCGCTTTGGGGGCACATCGAGCCGTACGTCCGGGGCGAGCGACGATCGCCGATCGACCTCGACCTTCAGGTGAACGGCTGGACCATCACGGGAGCCCTGCGCGGGGTATGGAAGGAGGGACAGGTGGTGTGGACCTTTTCCCGGTTGAGCGCAAAACACATCGTCCAGGCGTGGGTCCGGCACTTGGTGCTGTGCACCCTCGCGATGCGCTCCCAACAGCGGGTCCCCACGAAAACCCTGCTCATTGGCCGCAGTGAGAAGAAGCAAGCCCGGCGGGGAGAACGGGAGACCGTGCGCGTGTTGGAGTATGCCGAAGAGGGCGCTGCACAATCTCTTCTAGGTTCTTTGGTGAACCTGTACGAGTTGGGCCTGCGGTACCCGTTGCCGTTTGCCGTGGAGGCGGGTTGGGAATTTCTCCATCACCCCGACGACAGGGCCAAGCAAATCCAAGCGGCTCGGGCGAAATTGCAGGGAGGCTGGCAACAGCAACTCCCGGAGCGGCAGCAGTTCGCGTATTGGCTGCTGTACCGCTCGACACAGCCAAGCATCGACGATCTCGAGGGAGAGCGGCCCGCCGCGGTTCCGTCGTTCGCCGAACTCAGCGAAGCCATCCTGGAGCCGCTTCTCGCCCCGGGCAAAATCGTGGAACGATAGAGGAACCGGTGCTGTGACAAAAACACCTTCGGTCCTGGATCCATTGCAGGTTCCTCTTGTGGGGACGTTCCTCGTGGAAGCCAGCGCCGGCACGGGCAAGACCCACACGATTTCCACCTTGTACTTGCGGCTGTTGTTGGAGCGGGAGCTTACGGTGGATCAAGTTCTCGTGGTCACGTTTACCAACGCCGCCACGGCGGAACTCCGCGATCGGCTGCGTGCCCGCGTGGCTGTGTTGCTGAAAGCGTTGGAAGGCCACGACGTCGCTGATCCTGAAGTCGCGGCCCTTGCCGACATGCGCGCTGACAGCGTGCAACGGCAGCGTGATTGCGCCCGCTTGCGAGCGGCGCTGTACGCCTTCGACTTGGCGCCGGTGCACACGATTCACAGCTTTTGCCAGCGGATGCTGCAACAGTACGCGTTCGAGGGCGGTAGAGTGTTCGAGGCCGACATCGCTTTGGACGCGGATCGGTGGATCGCTCGGGCGGTCGAGGCGTATTGGCTCTCGTGCATCGAGCAGCCCGCTGATCTGGAGCCGCTGTTGGAACCGAACGAGGACGGTGCACAATCCATCCCGAGCTTGCTCGATGGTGGAGCACGCAAGTGTTTGGAAGACCTAGCGCGCCTGGTTCTGCGGTATCCGGCGCTGCACATCGAGTGGCCGCAGGGGAAGGATCCTCGTGTACGGGCGTGGCGGAAGTTTTTGCGCGAGGGCGTGGAACGCGTGCGCGCTGCCGTGGCCAAAGAGCGGGCCCGACAGAGGCAGCGGAGTTTCGATGATTTGGTGCAAGAACTGCGGGAAGCCTTGCGCGCGCCTACGGGCGACCAGCTTGCGCGATTTATTCGCCAGCAACTGCCGGCTGCGCTGATCGACGAATTTCAGGATACCGACCCGGTGCAGTACGAAATTTTCCAACGGGTGTACGGCGGGCAAAACGGCTGCAGCCTGTTCCTGATCGGGGACCCCAAGCAGGCAATTTACGCGTTTCGCGGGGCCGACGTGTTCGCTTACTTGCGGGGCAAACGCGACGCACAGTGCCACTACACGCTCGCGCGCAACTACCGATCCGCCCCCAATCTAGTGCGAGCCATCAATGTGCTGTTCAGCCAGCAAACGCAGCCATTCCTCATCGACGGAATCGATTTCTATCCGGTGCAGTCCGCGCTGCCTGAGATTCCCGAAGCCGCTCTCGAGATCGTGTGGCTTCCATTGGAAGGGAACCGTAGCCTCACCAAAGATTGGGGCGAACGCGAACTGCCGCGAAGGGTCGCTGCGGACATTGCCAGGTTCGTTGCGCGTGCCCCGCAGTTCGAGGGACAGCCGGTCAAGTACTCCGACGTGGCGGTCTTGTGCCGTTCGAACCAGCAAGCCGCGGCAATGCAGCGAGCTTTGCGGGGCTTGGGAATTCCGTCGGCACTGGAGAGCGAGTTCAGCGTGTTCGACACGCCCGAGGCGATGGAACTCGAGCTGGTGCTGGCGGCGATGTTGCAGCCGACGAGCCACGGGCGCGTGGGAGCAGCGCTTGCCACGTTACTCATGGGGCTCGATGCCGCGGAGCTGGTTGCAGTGGAAGAGAACGATTCTGCTTGGGACGAATGGTCGCAACGTTTTTACACCTGGGGTGAAATTTGGCGGCGCTCAGGCATCCTGGGTGCCTTGCAGCAACTATTCGACGACCAACAAGTGTTGCAGCGCGAGCTCGAACGCATCGATGGCGAGCGCGTACTGACGAACATCCGCCACCTGGGGGAACTCCTGCACCAAGCAGCGGCCGAGCACCGACTGGCCCCCGAGGAGCTACTGCAGTGGCTCGGCGTCATGCGGCGCGAGAAGGAGCTGCGTTCGTCGGACCTTGGCCTTGGCGAGGCTGCCCAGTTGCGCCTCGAAAGCGACGAGCGCGCTGTGAAGATTGTCACCATTCACAAAAGCAAAGGCTTGCAGTACCCGGTGGTGTTCTGCCCCTTCGTGTGGGACCAACCCTCATCCAATCGCAGCAAGCTGTTGTTGTATCACCATCCGCAGCGGTACGACTTGCGTGTAGCCGTGCCCCCGATCGAAAACGAAGCAGCCTCGGGGCAAGTAGAACTCGAGGATCGCGCTGAAGCACGGCGCCTTCTCTACGTGGCGCTCACGCGTGCGCGGTACTATTGCGTGGCTTACTGGGGGTCGTTTGCGAGCATTCGCAAATCGCCGCTCTTCGGTCTCATTCACCCGGAGCTGGAAGCCGAGAGGGGCACGGCATCGCGTGGCAGAAAAAAGAAGACCGATTTGACCGACGAAGACATCCAGCGAGCACTGGAGCGCTTGGAAGAGCGATCGCAAGGTGCCATCCGCGCGCGCAGGTGGCAGTCGCCGGCCAAGACAGAGCGGCCTCTGGTAACATCCAGTTCAGGCGACCAGCTCTCTCACCGCGAGGCAGTGCGTTGCTTCGACGAAATTCGCTGGCAGGTGGCCAGTTTTTCCTCTCTGGTGCACAAGGCGGAAGAGCTTCCTCCACTCGCCCGCGAAGGGTTCGACCACGACCCGGTTCCGGTTGCGATCGCCGATCGAGAAATCCCGCCGGACCCGCGGCTCGCATTCTGGCGCACGCTGCCGGCGGGTGCACGGACCGGTGAGTGGCTGCACGCAGTGTTGGAGCATCTGGATTTTGCCCAGCCGATCGCCGAGCAGCGAGGGCTGCTGGAGAGAGTGGTAGAACGGCAAGGGTTGAGCTTGTCGCTGACCGACCTCGAACGGACACTCCAAGCTGTGGTCGACACACCTCTGTGCGATGGACTGCGACTCCGGGACGTGGACCGTGCTCGGCGCGTGAACGAAATGGGCTTCGTGCTTCCCGCTGCACTGTCCGGCTCCACCCGGCCGCGCGGCATCGAGCCAGGGGACGTCGCAGCGGCGTTGGCTGCCAAGGGTTCCAACGACTTCGTGCGTCGGTACGCAATGCGAGTGGCGAAGCTTCCCTTCAGGTCCTGGCAGGGATTTTTGAAGGGATACATCGATCTCGTGTTCGAGCACGGGGGGCGCTGGTACGTTGTCGACTACAAGTCGAACGACCTCGGTCCGGGGATTCGCGATTACGGTTCCGAGCGCCTCGCGCTTGCGATGGAACAGCACCATTACGTCCTTCAGTACCATTTGTACGTCGTGGCGCTCGACCGATTCCTCCAGCGGTGGCTTAGTGACTACGACTACGAACAGCACTTTGGCGGCGTGTTTTATCTGTTCCTGCGCGGCATGGATCCCGGGAATCCTCCGGGAACGGGCGTGTTTTTCGATCGGCCTTCACGGGAACTCATCGATGCGTTGTCGAACTTGTTTCGACACGGAGGTGACCGATGAACGGAGCGAGCGCTTGGGTGGAGGAACTGCTGGCGCCGCTCGACCGGCACTTGGCGCACACCCTGGCAGAGTTGGGGCACGACCTTCGTCCGGAAGTGCGCCTCGCGATCCAACTATTGAGCGCCGCCGTGCGCCGTGGTCACGTATGCCTCGACTTGCACGATCCTCTGTGGGCGTTTCGGACCGAGCGGGTGGCCCCGACGGACCCGCTGCCGCCGCCTGCAGAGTGGATGCGGGCGCTGCGAGAAAGTCCGTTGGTTGGTGAAGACCCGGACGACACCCCGCTTGTACTCGATCGCGCTGGGCGCCTCTATTTGCGCCGTTACTGGAAATACGAACGGCAAGTGGCGGAGGAATTGGCCCGCCGCGCGCAACTGTGCGACGACGGTCCCTTACCCGACTCGGTGCGCGAGCTTGCGCGGGAACTGTTCCATCGCGAGGACGGAAACACGGGGGAGTTGGACTGGCAACAAGTCGCCTCGTTGGTGGCGCTCCGACAGCGGTTTTGCGTGATCACCGGCGGACCAGGCACCGGCAAGACGTACTCGGTTGCCAACGTGCTTGTGCTGTTGTTTGCGCTAGCCCAGGAGCGACGCCTGCGCCCTCCCCGCGTGGAATTGCTGGCGCCCACGGGGAAGGCCGCTGCCCGCTTGGCGGAATCCTTGGCGGCGAACAAGAAAAAAATCGAGGAGCGGGGTTTGCCGCTTGCGGCACAAGTACTCCCCAGCATTCCCACCGAGGCGAAAACCATTCATCGCTGTTTGGGAACCCGGGGAGAGTCGGCCGTGTCGTTTTACCACGATGCGGAAAATCCGCTGTTGGCCGACGTGATCGTGGTCGACGAAGCCTCGATGATCGACCTCGGATTGATGGCCCACTTGCTCGCGGCAGTACCGCCTGAGGCGCGTCTGATTTTGCTGGGCGACGAGTACCAGTTGGCCTCCGTAGAAGCGGGCGCGGTGCTGGGCGACATTTGTAACTTGGGAGCGGGAAGCAGCTTTTCCGTTTCGCAATGGAGGTGGCTCGAGCAACAGTTCGGGCGCACCCTCCCAGTGCCGGGTGGGGCGCCGCCGAGGGCAGGACTTTGGGATTGCGTTGTGCGGCTGCGCAAGAACTATCGCTACGGGCGCGAGAGCGGTATTGGCCGCCTGGCAGAGGCCGTGCGCACGGGCAATGCCGACGCGGCGTGGGAAGCTGTGGAGAGCAGTGATGGAACCGTGAGCAAGGCGCCCACGCTTCCCCCGTGGGAGCTTTCCGAGGAGCTGGCTGTGGCGTGCCGAGAGCGCTTTGCACCGTACCTGCAGTCGCGCGATCCGGCGCAGCGGCTGGAGCAGTTTGGTACGTACCGAGTTCTTTCGGGGAATCGTTACGGGCCTAACGGGTCCCTTGTCCTCAATCGAGCCATCGAGCGCGAACTGGCCCAGGCGGGATTGCTCGCCAACGTGACCGAGCGCTGGTACGACGGTCGGCCGGTGTTGGTGACGGAAAACAACTACTGGGTGCGTTTGTTCAACGGCGACTTGGGGATTGTCATGGTCGCTCCCAACCAAGAACCGCGCGTCGCCTTCCCTGGCGCAGGCTCCAATGCGGTCAGGCTCGTCGCGACGGGCCGGTTGCCGGCGCATGAAACCGCTTTTGCGATGACCATCCACAAGAGCCAAGGCAGTGAATTCGATCATGTGGAGGTGGTGTTGCCGTTGCCGGGTTCGCCGCTGCTGACCCGCGAACTTCTGTACACGGCCATCACCCGAGCCAAGAAGTCGGTTCGCGTGCATGCGGACGAAGCGGCCTTCAAGGAAGCTGTACGGCGGCGCACGGAACGTTCTTCAGGCTTGCGCGACGCATTGTGGGGAACTCGGTAAACAGCGCGGCGTTTCGCTTTCGCGCTTCGGAAGGTGTTGCTACACAGCCGCCGTGCCGTTGCTCGAAGTCCGCGACTTGCGCGTGAGTTTTTTTACCCCCCGCGGCGAAGTACGGGCAGTCGATGGAGTGAGTTTCACCATCGACGAAGGGGAGACCTTCGGTCTGGTGGGGGAGTCCGGTTGCGGGAAGAGCGTGACCGCGCTCAGTCTGCTGCGATTGCTCGACGGCAACGGTCGGATCGTTGGCGGCGACATCGTGTTTGCGGGGCGCAGGTTGCTGGCGCTGAGCGAAGAGGAGATGCGGTCTCTACGCGGCGATCAAATTGCCATGGTGTTTCAAGAGCCAATGACCTCGCTAAACCCCGTGTTCACGGTGGGTTACCAAATTGGCGAGGTGTTGGAGGTGCACCGGGGCATGAGCCGCAAGCAAGCGCGTGCCGAAGCCATCGAGCTGTTGCGGCTCGTGGAAATCCCCGAGCCGGAGCGGCGCGTGGACGCGTACCCTCATCAGCTGAGCGGTGGGATGCGGCAGCGGGTGATGATTGCCATGGCGCTTGCATGCCGCCCGCGCTTGCTCATTGCCGACGAGCCGACCACGGCACTCGACGTCACCATCCAAGCGCAAATTCTCGACCTGCTGGCTCACCTGCAGCAGCAGTTTGGCATGGCCGTGTTGTTCGTGACCCATGATCTCGGCATCGTTGCGGAACGGGCGCGCCGAGTTGCCGTGATGTACGCGGGGCGGATCGTAGAAGAAGCAGAAACGGCAACCCTCTTTCGCAATCCGCTGCACCCGTACACGCGAGGGCTGTTGCGCTCGATCCCCCGGCTGGGAATGCGCGTGCGGCGCTTGGCAGCCATCCCGGGCAGCGTGCCCGATCCGCTCGCGTTGCCTTCGGGCTGCCGGTTTCGCGACCGCTGCACGTACGCCGTGGCCCGTTGCGCAGAAATCGATCCGCAACTCGAGCCGTTCGGGGATTCTCGAGCAGTTGCGTGTATCCGCGCACAGGAGTTTGTCGAATGAGCCAGGTGGGCCACGGTGGTAGCCGCCCGCTGGTGGAAGCACGCGGGCTCGTCAAGCATTTCCCCGTCCGGCGAGTTTGGGGCCGACCGCGGGAGTTCGTGCGCGCGGTGGATGGGGTCGATTTGCACATCCTTCCGGGAGAAACCTTGGGCGTGGCGGGAGAGTCTGGCTGCGGGAAGTCCACCTTGGGGCGCCTCTTGCTTCGCTTGCTGGAGCCGACGGCCGGCGAGGTTCGCTTCGACGGGCGCAATTTGCTCGCGCTGAAGCCCAAGGAACTCCGCCAGTGCCGCCGGCACCTGCAAATTGTCTTTCAGGACCCCTACGGCTCGCTCGATCCGCGCATGCGGGTTGGCGACATCGTGGGTGAAGGGATCGACATCCACGGCCTTGCTCGTGGGGCCGAGAGGAAGGAGCGGATTCTCGCTTTGCTCGAGCGGGTGGGCCTACCGCGCGACGCGTACGATCGGTACCCGCACGAGTTCAGCGGCGGCCAACGCCAGCGCATCGGGATTGCCCGGGCGCTGGCAGTGGAACCACGCTTTATCGTTGCCGACGAGCCGGTATCGGCGTTGGATGTTTCCATCCAAGCCCAGATTGTGAACTTGCTCCAAGATCTCCAGGAAGAGCGCGGGTTGACGTACTTGTTCATTACCCACGACTTGCGATTAGTGGAGCACATCAGCCACCGGGTGGCCGTGATGTACCTAGGAAAAATTGTCGAGCTGGCGCCGGCCGAAGAACTGTATCGCAATCCGCGGCATCCCTACACGCGGGCGTTGTTGTCGGCAATTCCGGAGCCCGACCCCGAGCGGCGCCGAGAGCGCATCGTGCTGCCCGGTGACGTCCCGAGCCCCATCGCCCCTCCTCCTGGTTGCAGCTTCCATCCCCGCTGCCCGTTTGCGCAGCCGCGTTGTCGGGAGGAGGTGCCGCAACTGATCGCGAACGCACACGGCCATGCGGTGGCCTGCCATGTATTTCCGGCGTGAGGGCTTTCCCGACGCAGGAATTTCCGCGTTCTTCGTTTGCACGACGCGTGTGCACTGGGTATGACTCGCCCGAGAGGCGAACGGCGTGGCGTTTTGGAATCGAGATCCCGGCCAAGAGCGATCACAGGAGGTAGCCACTCCTCCAACGCAGGAAACGGCGCGCAGCTCGGCGCCGAAAGCTCCGGAACCCCCGGTGGGTCATCACCCTTCGGTGCGACAGCTTCTCGGGCGCGAAACCACGGTTACCGGCAAGCTCAGCTTTAACGCCCCCACGCGGATCGATGGCGTGCTCAACGGGGAGGTGCGAGCGACCGATTTGCTGGTGATTGGCGAGGAAGGCAAGGTCGACGGTGCGGTGCGGGCACGGCAGCTCTTGGTGCTGGGCGAGGTGCGCGGCGAGGTGTACGTGGAAGGCCGGGCGGAAATTGGGGCCAGCGGCCGCCTGTTCGGCAGCATCCGCAGCAAGGACCTGGTCGTGCAAGCCGGCGCGGTTCTCGAAGGCGACTGCAAAATTGGTCAGCCCGCCTGAGGCTCGTCCGATTCCCCCAGCTTCGCAGTGTGGAGTGGACCGTGGTGAGCACTGAAGAGTTGCGCCTGCCGGTTGGCGGGGGAGAGTCGGTCGGAGTGACCTTGGCGTTGCCCAACGCCAAGTCAGAGCCAACTGCGGTGCTGCTGGCACACGGCGCAGGAAATGATCGCTTTGCGCCCCTTCTCGTGCAGGTGCAGCAACGCTTGGCAGGCAACGGGGTCCTCTGCGCGACCTTCAACTTCCTGTACAAAGAACGGGGCCGCCGCATTCCGGATCCCTTGCCCGTGCTGATGGAGACCTATCGCGCTGTGGTGGGCGCTTTGCGCGCGCGGCTTGCCGGGACAGTAGAATCCTGGGTGCTCGGCGGAAAGTCGCTTGGCGGACGCGTGGCTTCTCATCTCGTGGCCGAGGGGGAGCGAGCTTCTGGCCTCGTGTTTCTCGGATACCCGCTGCATCCAGCCGGCAAGCCCGAGCAGCTTCGGATCGAGCACTTGCCCCGTGTGGCTGTGCCGATGCTGTTCGTGCAAGGCACGCGCGACCCGTTGTGCAACCTGGGCGTCTTGCAGGAATTGATCGAGCGGTGGCAGGCCAGCGGCACTTTACGTGCGAAACTTGCGGTGATCGAGGGCGGGGATCATTCGCTCGTGGTACCGCGGCGGCTTGGCCGCAGCCAGGAAGACGTCTACGAAGAGGTCGCGCGCATCGTCCGGGCTTGGCTGGACGAGCTCGCCGGTTGAGCGCACCCTTCTTGTTCCAGGAGGCAGGTATGAGCGAGGAAAAGAAACAGGTGAATATTCCCGACCAAATCCAGATCCAGATCGACCCCGAACACGCGAGCGGGGTGTACTCCAATCTGATGATGATCAGCCACCGCAAGGAGGAATTCATTCTCGACTTCCTCTTCGTACAACCGCAGCGCACGCCGCAGGGGCAGATGTTGGCAAATTTGCGCGCTCGGGTGATCACGTCACCGGAGCACATGAAGCGCATTCTCAAGGCAATCGAGGAAAACTTGGCGCGCTACGAAGCGGCGTACGGGCCGATTCAAGCGGCCACGGACATTCCGCGAGTGACTCACTGAGCTTGCGGCTCGGCGCGCCGCTTGCGGTTGAGTCGGTGGTAAAGCGGACGTAACTGCCGGTACGCAGCGAGAAACTCGCCGTACAGTTCGTCGTACAAGGCCCGAGTTGCGGGCGTGGGTTGGAAGGTACGGTCGATCGCGACCCGTCCTTCGAGTTCTTCCGGAGCCAACACACCCAGGGCAACGAAGGCTGCAAACGCTGCCCCCACGGCATTGGCCACGCGCGGGTGGGCCGGCCGCAGGATGGGGCATCCAAGCACGTCGGCGAAAATCTGGCACCACAAATCCGACACCGCTCCGCCCCCGATGAAGCGCAGGTCAGGAAAAGTTTTGCCGACAAACTTTTGCACGTGGTGCCGAAGCCAGCGCATATTGAAGGCTACGCCTTCCATCACTGCGCGCACGTAGTGCGCGCGAGTGGTCCGGTGGCTTTGGTTCAGGAACGCACTGCGGGTCCACGGATCGTCTGCGGGCACGAGAACACCGTTGATCCACGGCGTGAAGAGCAGGTTGTCGCTTCCCGGAGGAACCGAAGCGGCGAGGTCGTTCAGGTACGCATAAGGGTCGGTCGTCGGGGCAACGGTCGGATCCCCAGGAGGAAGGAGCAAGCTGTCTTTCAGAAATTCCAGGCAGCGGCCTGCCATGCCTTGCTCGGCAGCAACCACGTATCGCCCCGCGATGGCTGCTGGCATGGTGGTGAGCATGTGGCGCAAATCGCTGCGCTTCCACGGCACGTGGCAACTCATCCAGGCCGTGGTGCCGACGTAAAAGTACCCGACAAAATCGCGCACCGAGCCGGCGCCAATGGCAGCCGAGTGGCCATCGCAAGAACCCATCACCACGACAGTATCCGGCTTCAACCCAAGTTCCTCGGCCACGTGGGGGAGGAGCGGTCCGAGAACCGAGTCGACCGGTTGCAAGGGGGGCAGCTTTTCTTGCTCGATGCCGGCCCAAGCCAGCAACTGCGGGTGATACGCGACGCGGCGAGGGTTACGGATGTCCGTGAGCCAGTACGGGAACATCGTGCCGTACGAGGCAGCCACGCGCCCGGTCAAGCGGGCGTTGAGGTAGTCCATCGGCTCCACGAATTTGTAGGCGGCGCGGTAGAGGTCGGGGCGCTCGTGCTTGAAAAACAAAAGGTGCCCGAGGCCATCCATGCCGGAACGAGAGGGTGCGCCACCGGTCAGGCGAATCCACGTGTAGAGCTTGTAGGCGGCGTAACCGGAAACCGAAGGCCAACCGCGCACCACCTGGCTGACATAGGGTGCACCACGCGTGTCCATCCAAGAAATGGCCGGACCGAGTGGATTGCCGTGTGCGTCGACGGGTACGGTGACCGCCCACTGCGTGGTGCACGCCACCGCGGCCACCTTGTGGGCGAGATCCGGCGCTCCTGCCACGGAGTCGCGGGCCGCCGAGCGAACCATTGCCCACCACTCGTGAGGATCCTGCTCGGCGCCCCCGCCGGGCAAGAGCTTCGTTGTAATGGGGCGGGTTTGCACGCTGGCAACTTCGCCGCGGGAAGACACCAGCGCAGTCTTCACGGCGCTCGTGCCCATGTCGATGGCGAGTACCCACGGATCGCTTGCCGGCACGTGCCCTGACCTCCTTGTTGTCGAGAAACGTTCGAAGGGCGCACGCTAGCGCGGGAGAAGAACGCAGAGCAACTCTGCGCAGTACAGGCGGGCTCCTGCAGCCTCTCCCACGATACGGCCGGAATCGTCCCGCCGCGTTGAGTCATCCTGCGCGTGACCAAAAATGGGCAGGCTCGTCCTGCTTGCGGACAGCGACCAAAGCGCTCAGAACGCAGCCTCTTGGATCTCCCTGAGCGTGCGGCCCTGCGCGTCTTTCCATTCGGTCCGCCCGTTCGCCGATCGACCCAGGAGGACGCCGGCGGCCGTGGAAGGTGAGCTGAACGTGTAGTTTTGGGTCAGGCGGTAGTGCGCGCCCTCATCTACTAAGACTCCTTGAGCCACCAGCGCTCGGCGCAGGTCCCTCAAGTAGTCGTGGATCGTGGGGGTTTCTTCCTTGACCGCGAGAGATCCCTCACGGACGACAAACCCTTCGGCAGTGTCCTGTCCCCTAGCCTCTATGCCTTTCCCTTTCAGGATCAGGTCGCGTGACTTTTCGCCGGCTACCCTTGGTTTGTCGAAGACGCTTAAGCCGAGGATCGGCAGGCACAAGAGTACATCCTCGAGGAACGCTTCGGCATCGGCTTTGTCCGCTTCCGAAAGGGTGGGAAGCTGAGGATCGTTGCCGTTGTCGAGTTCAGCACGCTTGGCCCCCTTGGCCAGCTCGACAAGGCGTGCCTCGAGGTACTTCACGTGCGCCTTGTTGAGGTTTTGGTCCTTGCTGGTGAAGACGACGGCGTGCGTCCAAAAGTCCTTCTGCTTCGCGTGCTGGTCCAGACGTGACACAACAGAATCACCTTCACCAACGTAGATCCGTGGAAGCTGTCCCAGCTCTCCCGGTCCCCACAGCACATACACGCCGGTCCGATTCATCTCTTCCCGTTGGCGTGCTTCAGCAAATAGTGCTCGGGGGAAGAACAGGCCTTGGCCAATCCAGTTTGATTTTTCAATGACGCGCAGACCCTCGGGATTACCAGATGGCATGAAGATGCGCACCGAAAACCCCAACTGTTTGTTCATAGTTCGTGCTCTTTCAAGCTTTCAAGAATGTTTGTGCGTCCTTGATTCGTATCTCCCCGCGGATGAGCTTCGGCAGCAACATATCTCGCAGCGCGGCAAGGGTGAAGGATTCGTGGCGGCACTCCAAGGTGCGGGTAAGCAACGACGCTGCCGTCCGGTCAAAGGCCGTTACGAGTGGTGCGGGCGGCTTGATCGCCGCCAGTTCGAGAATCGCACCAGGCTGCGCTCCCTGATGACTCTTTGACGTCCTGGTGACGAGACCCTCGATTTGTTGGCGAGACAAGGGCGAACGCATGAGGCAGTAGACATAGGCTTGCCCGTATGGGGGCTTCGGTCGAAGCACGAGAAACTCGGTCAAGCACACCGCGCGGTCGCCAGGCTTTACGTTCACAAGCCACACGCGCTCGATCTCCGGGTTGAGCTTCGATAGTAGGACGACGCCGGGCGGCACTTGCCATTTCTGGCGCTTGATCTCGTCGCCACGCTCCAGCTTGGGCCATTGCCCCTCAGCCATTGCCCCTCATCGGAGGCGGGGATGCTGAAATGCAGGAATTCTGACGCCGGCTCAGAAAGGGGGTCCACATGGTCGCGCGACAGCTCGACAATTTCCGCCAGCGATCCCACCTCCCACCCCTCCGGGATAGGGCCCAGCTCCGAATCCACCAAACGATCGGGGAAGAGGTCGTGGAGGTAGGCAGGGAGTCCCGGAGCCATGCTCCCCTCCCCAAAGGGAGAGGGTTGTTGCGTTGCCAGCGGCCGTCCATCTTGGCCCGGACTGGCTGAAAACCACGAACCACGCCGTGAAGAGCGCCCGCGCCATGGCCTCCAGCGTCTCGCTCATCCGCCGGTTCAGCTCGATCTTGTCGTCCAGCGTGCCGAGGATGTGGGCAATGGCGAGTCGTTTTGGGAGGGGAGGAACTGAGATCTTGAGCGCGTATGCTGCATCACGATTTAGTCCGCGCACTGCGCTATCTGCATTCATGTGCTCCAAGTCCAGGGACTTCAACAGGTAGTACTTGAAGCGGAGCACCTCTGAGTCCGGATCGACCACGTAGAAAGTCGTATCAATGGGCCAGCATGGGTTTGGCTGTAATGTACGCCGACAGTTCCCTTCCGTCCGATGATAACCGTCGGACCACAAGCCAAGGCTTCTCCATGGAAACCGATCACGCCGTTTGACCCAAAGACGTGAACATCGCCAGAGGAATCGCGCCGATGTTCGGGCAATGGTTTGCCATAGGCGAACGAGGCGAACTCGCCAATGGCGGTGTCTCGCCACTCACCCGCCATAGCTTTGGTCCTCCAACCGTTTTACGAGTGCCTCGATCTGGTGTTTCAGAGCAGGAAGGTCTTTTTCCACGGTCCTCCACACTTCCTGCAAATCCACCCCGAAGTACTCGTGAACAAGCACGTTGCGCATGGCCACTACCTGCGCCCAGGGTATCTCAGGGTGGGACTCATGAAAGGCTTTGCCAAGTTGCGCAGCCGCCTCTCCGATGAGCTGAACGTGGTACAAGACCCAGGTTTGAATCAGTTCTTCCTGTTCAAACGCTTCTCGGCCCCGAGCGGCGTAGCGCTCGATTTTCGCGATGGCATCCAAAATGTCCTTCAAACGCTCCTTCGGGTCTCTCATAGCGGAATGGCTTCCTTTAGGACTCGCTCACGAATGCGCGGCTTGATGCCGCGACTGCTTACCACATCCACCTTGACCCCCAGCAGCTCCTGGAGCTCTAGCCAGAGCCCAGCATGGTCCAGCAGACTGCGTCCCGGCTCGAAGTCCACAACCAGGTCAACGTCGCTTTGTTCATCAGCCTCGCCACGGGCGAGGGAACCAAAGACCCGTACGTTGTGGGCGCCGTACTTCGCGCACAAGCGCAAAATCTCCTCGCGTTTCGCTTTCAGAAGGTCCTCAAGCGTCATACACCACCTTCCTATGGTTCCTTAGATCACCCCATCGCGCCGCATGGGCTAATCCCGCGGTTTTCTGCTCACCTTTCATGATAACCCCCTGTCATGCGGCGTAGCGGACGATTTCCACCTCGGCGCGGCGTCTTGCCGCCTCCTCGGCCTGCTCGTAGAGCTTCTGGGCCACTGGCTCCTCCAGGTGGTGCTCGCCGCAAGTGTCGCACACCTCGGCGGGCACGCCTTTCACCACCACGGTGGTTTCACCTCGGTGCAACGTCACCGTGGCGCTGCCAGGATGGGTCTCGCCAGTTTTGCAAATCACGCATTTCATCTTCTCCTCCGCGTTTTGAAATCCTCGGACCAAGCGTCCGGATCGGGCAGGTAAACCGTCACCACAAAGCACAAGTCGCTTTTCGGGTTGCGAGCAACCACGAGATGGAGTGGCCGTTGGGCATCGAAGCCAAGGAGTAAAACGCTGGGGAAAGCCAGATCGTCCGGGTACGACGCGATGACCTCGTCCTCGCTGATGATTCTCAGGACGAGAGCGGGAGAAACGGCCCGCTCGAACATTCGCTTCCAGGGCACGGCGCGTGAACCGGACGCCGCTACATTCCATAACCCAGCTCCTTCAGGTTCTTCCAGATTGCCTCATCGAGCCAACGGGCTTCAACCTGCTGCTTGTGGAGTTGCGCCACCAGCCGTTGCATCCTCTCCTCGAACGGTTCGTCGTCTTCTTCCTGTTAGGCGGCGCCGACGTAGCGGCCGGGGATGAGGACGTAGCCGTTCTGGCGCATTTCATCGAGCGTGGCAGATTTGCAGAAACCGGGGATGTCGCGGTTGATAGCGGCACCCTCAGCCGCATCCCCTCCCCAAAGGGAGAGGGTTGTTGCGTTGCCAGCGGCCGTCCACCTTGGCGCGCACCGGCTTGAAATCCACAAACCACGCCTTGAAGAGCGCCAGCGCCATGGCCTCCAGCGTCTCGCTCATCCGCCGGTTCGGCTCGATCTTGTCGTCCAGCGTGCCGAGGATGTGGGCAATGGCGAGTTGTTCATTCTCTTTGAACTGAGGCCACGGTACGTTGGCGAGCTGGTCTGCGGAGACATTTGGGAAGGTTGACCCGGTTGCCTGAGCCAGCAATCCGGAAAGCGCGTGTTCGATCACAGCACGCACAAAAGGCCGAAGCTCAGGCCTCGTTTTGTGTCTTATAACGGCAACACCTCGGCCCATCGCATACTCGCGATCTGCCTAGTTCATGCGACCTGTGGTCGAACCGCCAACGCAGAATAGAACGTCGCCTGGCCTTGCACGCTTTCGCGCATCGGTTGTGAACTGCACAGGTGACGGATGATGAGGCCCGAATTCTGTCGGTCCATTTAAGAGGGGAATACCGAGACCTTCAGCGTTGCGGCATGCCCATGGCCGGAACTGCCCCATAACGACTTCCGCTGGGCCAGCGAGACGCCTGGCTGCCATAGCCCAGCTCCTTGAGGTTGGCGGCGATGGCGGCGTCGAGCTTGGCGGCTTCGGCCTGTTGCCCGCGCGCCATGCCGTGTTGTCGTTTCCGGGTCAGGCCTCTTTCTCCTCAGGCTCTTCGAACAGTCGCAGATACAGTTCGAAGCGGAAACGTCGGTTGCGGGCATAACCGGTAATCTCGCGCAGCAATCCGATATCCACCAAACGGTTGACGAGCTGGTTCGCGCCGGCGGGCGTCACATCAAGCCACTCGCGCACGGTGCTGACGGTCACGATGGGATGATTGAACAGTCTTTCCATGATCCGGTGGCCGTTGCCTGCGGCGCGGCCGAGCCTCTCGGTAATGCGCGCGCGATAGTCCTCGCGCATCCGCAGGATGGCCGCGACGGTCTGTGTCGCCTGGTGGGCGACCTCTGCCACGCCGCGCAGAAAGAAGGCGAGCCAGCCCTCCCAATCGCCCGTGTCGCGCACGGCTTGGAGGCGGTCATAGTATTCGGCGCGATAGCGCTTGAAGTAGTGCGAGAGATAGAGGACCGGACGGGCAAGTCGCTTCCGCTCGGTCAGCAGAAAAGTGATGAGCAAGCGGCCCAGACGACCATTGCCGTCGAGGAAGGGGTGAATGGTCTCGAACTGGGCGTGCGCCAAGCCGATTTGGACGAGCACGGGTAAGGGGCTGTCGGAGTGCAGGAAACGTTCGAGGTCGGAAAGCGCCTGCGGCACCTCGTGCGGGGGCGGCGGCACGAAGGTCGCTTCCCGCAACGTGCAGCCGGCCGGGCCGATCCAGTTCTGCGAGGTGCGCAGTTCGCCC
>FMJZ01010380.1_pt1 | contig 25075 bp, 25 predicted proteins | sample 1987881 | NCBI WGS metagenome assembly FMJZ01 (sample SAMEA4378227, study PRJEB15110) | soil metagenome | biome: soil; feature: Field; material: Soil | place: India | collected 2015-03-11 | depth 0 m
TAACTTCCATCATCCCATATTTCGATAAACCCGTTGTTTAGAACAAAGTTTGTCCTAAGTAATGTTCTCGCAATGTATGCTGCTTCAAACTCGTGAGGGACTATCAAAAACTGAGGTTCAGTGGCGCTTAACGTGACCCGCTGTCCAAATCCGGAAATCCACCATCCATAACCATGGTTAGAAACAAAAACAGCATCTGTGGAAGTTCTCTCTTTAATCCACTCTATCGACTCAAACTCTGGAGGATAAACAACCCGATAGTAGTCGGCAATGGAGAAACCGTCACTTGGACTTGAGAAAAATGGGATGAAGCCAAGCAAAGAAACCACCAGAAATCCAGCTACGAGCAGTGAATGAAGAGTTCCTAGGCTAATGGGTGCTTTAACATCTTGCGTGAAATTCCCCAAGGCTTTTGCAATAAAACCGGATATATGGTCGATTAAAAGTGCAAAAAACACTGTTAATGGGAAGATCAGAAAATGCAGAAAACGGAAGTAATCTGTGTAAACTCCAATTATAAACGATTGTGTTAGAATCGCGGGTATCAGAACCCATAAACTGAATAAAAGGCTGGTTTTATCAAAAAATGCGCCCTTATACCTTTTCGAAAATATAAGGAAGGAGAAAGCGGGAATCAGTGAAGCTAGTACAAGTTGAACGGAAACCATGCGGGTAAAGACAATTGCTTTCCTATTCTCGTCTATGGCGCCGGTAAACATGCCTTCTTCGACGTTTTCCAGATAAGCGGGAAAAACATGGGCTATGAAAGGCGAAGCTATTAAAAGACCGAGAAAAATGGACAACACAAACATGAGAATCGTTCTTTTATCCTTTGACGATTCCTTAGAAGCAAAAAATGCCAAAACAAGGAATGGACATGCTATACACAGGAATGTTATTACACTCAATGAATGGGTGATGAAAAGCATTCCAATTAAAAGAGAGGATACCGCGACTAAAATTGTTGAAGGCGTATCTCTTCTGAAAAACATGTAAAAAATCAACGATATGATCATAATCGTAATTATGTTAGGGTAGCCCCCCCACGCTATCATTTCTATATCGTATCTTGACAATGTAGCCAAAAAAGCCGCTATGAGAGAAGCAAACGGTAACCCCCACAAGGCTCGAGTTATGAGAAAAGCGCACAAAACGATTAAAGATGAAAATAGAGTTGCAACCAGATATTGTGCAAGGTAGTCTGGCATCCCTGTCATCAACCATATAAAGGATGTGAAAAAGTGGAAGCCTGGATGGGTTAAAGAAGGACCACTTCCCATATGATAGTAGTTCCATGAAAAGTTTCCATTTTCCAAAACCATAGAATTAATGATGCTGCTGTGTAATCCAGCGTCTGGTCCTGGAGGATAGATTTCTGTTTGCAGCAACAAGAGGCGGTAAAGTAAGGCGAAAATGAAAATGCATAGTGCTAAAGAGTTTTCATTTATCTTTTTGCCCGCTTTCATCATCTATGAAACCTTTGCTCCATTTTATGTGGGTAAAACTTAAATTTTGCCTTATTTATAGAGCACGCTGAAGGGATATATGAATGTCGTGGCTTAAATCCATGATGGAAAAGGAACCGCCAGAACCTGAAAGCCCCTTGGGAACAATTGTTATCGGAAACCTTGAACCGGATTTGCATGAGTCTGCAAAAGAAATGGTGAGGAAGGCGCTTAAAAGGGCTGGATTCAAGACAGTAGACTTAGGTAAAGCCGTTGCTCCCCAAACCTTTGCCTCAAAGGCTAAGGAAGTAAACGCGAACATTATAGCTGTTTCAATAAACACAAAACCCGCCAAGGATAATTTACCAAAACTGGACCAGGCGTTAACCGATGCCGGGCTGAAGGGCAAAATTGCTCTAATGATTGGCGGAGCAGCCGTAAAGAAAGAAGATGCCGATGCCATTGGCGCACTTTACGGAAAAAGCAAGGAAGAAGCCGTAGCGATAGCTAAAAAGGTCATTGAAGGAAAATAAAGCTAAACATTAAAAGGGAAAACCATGTTTAAATTTAAAACTCCTCAACAGATTTTTGAGATTGGAAGGGTGAAAGTAGGCGGACAGCCCGGAGAGCTTCCAACAGTCTTAATTGCTTCGATTTTCTATGTTGGCCAAAAAATAGTGTTGGATGAGGGGAAAGGAGAATTCAATGTTAAGGAGGCAGAAGAGCAGCTAAACAAACTGGAGCAGTTAAGCGATTTAACTGGAAATCCTTTCATGTTGGACGTTGTTGGAACAACCGAAGAGGCTTTCAGAAAATACATAGATTTCATCGCCAAAACCACAGAAGCACCATTTCTTATAGACGCAATTAGCCCAAAACTCCGCCTTTCCGCATCTCAATATGTTAAGGAAGTAGGCCTTACAGAAAGAGCGGTATACAGCTCCATCAACAAGGGCAGCCCCCAATCGGAATTGGAAAAAATAAAAGAAAGCTGCATTAAAGCAGCCATAATACTGGCTGAAAATCCTGCAGACAACAGCACCGAGGGCAAAGTAAATGCCACAGAACAAGCCTTAGCGCGTGCAAGAGAGGCAGGAATTGAAAAGTTCCTAATCGACACATCCATTCCAGCCTTTAGTCCAGACATGGGTTCAGCAGTGAGGGCAATATATTACATAAAGGAAAAATTCGGCTATCCTACGGGTGTAGGAACCGGAAATGTGGTAACGACTTGTGGGTGGCTTAAAGTGAACTTCCCCAAAGAAGTGCGAAGAGGATGTGACGGCGCCACCAACGCGATAATGCAAACGATGGGTGCCGATTGGCTGATGTTTGGACCTATTGAGAGGGCAGATTATGTATTTCCCGCCGCATCCATAGTTGACACTTACATCCTTTCAGCGATGGCCGAAGTTGAGGTCAAACCCTTAAGCGATACTCATCCCATATTCAAAGTGTTCATGTAACTCTCCACTTTTTATATTTAAATCGAGCATGGAAAGATGGTGATGGAGAAAATAAAAGGCAGATACTGGTTTATCGCTGTCGTTATCTTAACAGCATTAACCCTATTAACGGCATACACTATTCCGGGCGATTCCTACCTAGTTGTGTTCCGATATGCCTTTGGATTTGTTTTCGTTTCATTTGTTCCTGGTTACTGCCTTCTTCGACTGCTTTTCCCAAAAAATAAGGAAGTTGACATCGTGGAGAAAATAGTGTTGTCGGTGGCTTTAAGTTTCAGCATAGCCGGATTGGTGGGACTTTTTCTCGGTTTGAGTGTCATTGGAATAAATTTTACTTCAATCACAGTTTCCCTTGCTGTGGTTGTTCTCTTTTTGTCTATTCTCGCCCTTAAAAACGCTTAACTTAGCCAAGCTTCAAATGTAATGCCCTAAGTAAATGGGCGAATGAAGTTCTTACTGCGTACATTCCATAAACGCCTCCAACCCTAAACATTTTAATCACGTATTTTGGTCTAAGATAAAACTGTTGATAAGCCTTTAACCGTATTTCCTTTAACCTTTCTATGCTTAAAAACGGTGTTTCAAACACTGGGGTTGCTGTGTCGTATTTTTCGAAATCTTCGGTTCTCAACCATCCTTTCTCCTTAACAGTCTCGTATAATGGGGTTCCAGGGTATGGAGTTGCTATGTAAAATCCAACATCGCTGGGGTCTAAGCTCTTAACAAAGTTCACTGTTTCCCACGCTGTTTCTTCGGTTTCACCTGGAAAACCCAAAATTACGCTTGCAACAGTCATTAAACCAACTTCATGTGCTAGCTTAAACGCCTTTCGGGTTTGCTCAATCTTTATTTTCTTTTGCATTCTGTCAATTATCATTTGTGAGCCGGATTCAACTCCAAACCATATCGCTATACATCCGGCCTTCTTCATTTTTTCAAGCAGTGGTTTGTTAACCATGTCTACCCTTGTTTCACAATCCCATTTCACTTCCATATTCCTTCTTTCTATTTCATTGCAGATTTCCTCAACTCTTTTGGGGTCAACGGTGAATGCGTCGTCGTAAAATGTGAACTGGTCAGTTCCATACTTTTTGTGGAAGTACTCCATCTCGTCTACAACGTTTTTGGGACTTCTCATACGGTATTTCCGCCCAAACATTCTGACAGCTGTGCAAAAATCACACCAGTAAACACATCCTCTGCTGGTCATTAACGGGATTATCAGTTTTCCCATTTTTATGTATGAGTTGAGATTTAATAGATGATGTGCAGGGAAAGGTAAATCATCCAAATTTTCTATGTAAGGTCTATCCTCGTTTCGGATGATTTTATCTTTCTTTCTGAAAGTTATCCCTTTAACTTCACTAAAACTTTCTTTATTTTTCAGCTTTTCAAGAATTTCGAGGAAGGTTATTTCTCCCTCCTTTCTTACAATAATATCCAGGCTGAGACACTCGTTCAGCGCATTAATGTCCCAGAAGGTTGCATGGCACCCCCCTAGGACTACTGTGCATTCGGGAAAAACCTCTTTAGAAATTTCTGCTATTTTTAACGCCGATTTATACGTGAGGGTTGCCGAGGTTATCCCAATAACATCCGTGTCTGTATTTGCCAGTTTTCTGCGGAACCCTTGTAAGTTTAACCTTTCTCCTTGGCAGTCTATGACTTTCACGTCGTAACCGCTTTTTTCGCAGACTGCCCCTAGATAGCCCAAACTCAAAGGAATAAGAGGTGGATGTTGATGGGCTCTTTCTGGGTATGGAGGATTAACAAGGGTAACCTTCATACACTTTCCTCTCTCGGATAATTCGCTTCAACATTATTTATGTATTTTCTATTTCATGCGAATCTTTTCAAAGCAAATTTAGCCAACAAAAGGGGAGAGGAAGCGTTCAGAACAGGTTTCTCCATTTGTCTATCAACTTTAAAAACTCATCTGCACCGTATTCTTCTATCTCCTTCAAGACATCTTCTGCTTGAATTGAAGCCTTCTGGAAGTCCCTAAGCCTCTGGGCGTTCTCTGCTAAAAACAAGATGCCGTCAACTCCGGTTCTGCACACACGCGCTGAAACCTTCAGCAATTCGCTGACTGTAGGTACTTCCCTAGGATCATCGCCTGGACCATATACGTAAATGTTTATGTAAACTGGTTTTTTCAACAGGCTCTTAAGAGATCTGGCTAAAGTTTCGAAGTGCCATGGAGTTGCATAGCTTTTGGAGAAAATCGGCACGATAAAGGCGTCTGTGTATGGTGCTAGTGCGTCGAAGTCTATGCCAAAACGCTCCTTTGAAAGCACAGGGTCGGGCAGCAAACCCGCTATGAAAGGCTTATCCCACTTCTTCACCCGTTCACTCGCATCCTTTATGAAGTTGGTTACTGTTTGTGTTCGCCATTCCACCCAGTTTAGTCCGCTCTGCCTCCACAACTCCACACACCTCGGACAAACACAAAAGCCGTGGTCTGCAAAGTGGATGCTGCTGAGGGTTATTCCCGAGGCTACTTTCGCCGCGTTTTCTATAAAGTCCAGTATCCACTCTCGGTATTCCGGATTTGTCATGCAGAGGATATCCCAATGAAAATTATACTTCTTATTCGTGCGTAATGCTGGGCCGTCCTTTGAAATTGATACCCATTCTGGATGTTTCTTTGCGTTGGTGTTGTCGCCGAAGCATGCTATGTTGTTGTACATGCCTTCTTTAGGTGTTCCTATGGTGCCTGTTTCGGGCTTGAGACGGTAAACGTGGATGTCAAAGCCTTCAACAGTTTCAGGGGAGAATAGAAAGGATCCAAACTTCAAGATATCACCATCGCTTTTGACACGGAAACACCATGCTTTATATTTAAAGTTTTTGAAGGAAAAGGCTTTGCCCTTTTCATTTCGTGTCAAATATCCTACGTAAATTCAAAGCATTTTACAGCTATTGGGGTGAACTCGCCTTTTGTGCTTCGAATAAAGAATATTGAATAGGATGAGAAAGTTTCGAAGTGTTCATGTGAAAAACTTTTATAATTTGCATGCATTCTGCTTCCTAAAAGGTGTGGAAAATGAAGTTTGGCACATACCTATTTGAACCGGAGAAGGTTCCAGGCTTCGATTTTGATTTGTTTCGGGTGAAGCCAGAGGTTGGAAGAAGGCAACCGCCGCGAGCAGACATGTACAGCAACGTCGCAATATTCGGAGACAATGTTACAGCACGTAACCATCCCGAGTGGGTTTCCCAGTCTGAGCATGGACCTGCTTTAAGAACCAATGATAGATATAATTTCCGTTGGGACATCCTCTGTCCCACAGTTCCAGAGTATAGAGAGGAAATGCTAAAGTATATTGAAGAGGTGGATAGGGCTTCTCAAGGCATTTGGCTTAACAGCATTCACTTTGCAGACCACGGTCACTGCACTTGTCCCCGTTGTAAGGAGAAATGGCAGAAGAGTGGACTAAGCTGGCTTGAATGGCGTAAAAAAGAAGTTACAGACTACATTGCCCAAATCCGAGACGTTGTGAAAAAAGAGCTGGTTATCGGTTTGCTTCCAGATCCCGTTAGTTCCTATGAGCGTTTTGGCATAGACTTCGACGCACTAGCACCATACACAGACGCCTTCAATGTCGTTATGTTTTCGAAAAATTATGCCACTCCATGGTATTGGGAAATGCTCTGCATGGGCTTCAAGAAATTGCTGAAAAAGCCGATGTATATAAGCCTCTACGTGTTTGGTCCCGGCGACGATCCTAAGGAGGTTCCATCACCAGCGGAGCTTCTAACGGTTTCGGTTCGCTGTGGGAGAACAGGGATTGACGGCATCCTCTACCTCGCAGGGAAGGCAAGCCAGATAGTGGATTTTCAGAAGGCGGCTGTTGACAAAATTGAGCTTAGGCAGAAGCTGAAGAACTACGGATGTCCCGAAGTTTTGGAACTGGTTGAGCGCTGGGAGCAGATAGTAGGATAGAAACTGTAAACTAAAACACCTAAGCGCCTCACCACTTTTTTACAGCATCTTATATTTTATTCAAAATAAAGCAACATGTGAATGATTGACTTCTTAAAAAGAGTTTTTTGAGAGATTTTTCTCAATTATGCAAAGCAGCGCATTTTTTAGGAATGGATTTGAATTTGTCTTCTCTTTGCTCAATTTGATGGAGCGCTGAAGATTTTCTTCTTTGCAAATTGTTCTGAAGAAGCTCTTTTTGAATTCTTCACTTAGGATGTTTATGTCTCCGAATTCCTCTGGAATCAGTCCTTTCTTAACTTCTTCGTCCATGTTTGCAGCCATCATTAAAACCAGCGAAAGGAGGGGTTTCTCTCTTAAGGCTTTTATGATCCTCGAGTTTATCTCTTTCACATTTACCTCTGCATGGCTTTTTTCAGAAATTTCTCGCACGAGCTCTTCTATAGGCAGTTTCCGCTCAGAGAACCTTTTAAAAACAGACCTTGTAGGAATTAAGTGATTGCCATTTTTCAGTATAGCATCTTTTACGGCTTTTCTGGTGCAATAACCCACCAACCTTCCAAGTTTTGAAGCTGGGCCGCCATGTCTTATTTTGGAGCCATTGTTGGTGGATAGCACGGCAAGGCTGTCTGTTATTGTTCCTGTGGCGGGATCGCCTGAATATGCGCTTCTTACGTCTAAGTCTCTTAAGCCTGCCGTTTTCGCTTCAGTTGCTGTTATAAAGGTTTCTAGGAGACAGCTCTCTGTGGGGTTACCGTTGATGGCGATAATTGTATTTATTGTTCCTGGAGTAAATGGAGTTGTTTTAATCTCTTCTCCTGAAGTTTCGGCTAATGAGCAGCCTGCAGTTACCACGGCGCTTACGCTTAAGTCATCTTCCTCGGCTGTTACCACGGAAAACTTGTTAACGTCTGCGGCGGTGATCATGCCTACGCTGTGGTCGGGGTTAAGGTTAAGTTTCCTTAAAACCTTTAAAATTAAATGTTCGGGATGTTCATGTAGCAGTTTTTGGTCATAATCTTCGGGAGCGTGTGCGTTAATAACAGCCCTCGCCTTTCTAAACCCGCCGTTATATACGGCTGAGCTTACCGTTGTAACTTCCATCTCTGACGTTAAAGCTAAAAAATCATATTCTAAAAGCAACTTGAAATTTTTTCCGAGAAGTTCATATTCTTTCATAAGTTGACCTCACGAAGTTATAGTGACATGGTTAAGTGCTACTAAAATCTTTTCTTTTTACTTTAATAGCTTTGGTGGGACACAGATTTTCACAAATTCCACATTGAGTGCACGACGCTACATCCGATACCCGTGGTTTTTCATTTGAGCCTACTTTAAAAACTCCCCATGGGCATGTGTCAACACATTTAAGCTCGGGACAAGGAGCGCATTTTTCATAATCTATTATTATTTCCATAAGGCTTTTTCTTCCCTTACAATGCTCACATAATTGAAAATTTTAAATATATCGGTTGCTGAGCCTAACCCATGAAAGTAGGAATAGTTTCCTATGAACCAGTCGCCGTTAAGGGTTTTAATCCTCACATCTACTATGTTAAACGCGCCGACGGCATGGTTTTTCCTCCAGCAGAAAACATGTACAATGACATTACATGCTTCTGCGACGCAAAAGCCATAAGAAGCAATCCAAACATCGTGGCAGTTTCGAAAGAGGGTCCTGCTTTGAGGCAGAATAGGCGGGTTAATCTGCCATGGGATTATGTTTGTCCCACAAATGAAGTTTACATGGATAAAGTTCTTGGTTTTATTTCAGAAATAGCCGCCAAACAAGTTCAAGGAGTTATTTTAAACCTCTATCATTTTCCAGAAGAAGGCTTTTGTGTTTGTCCGAGGTGTGTGGAGTTGTGGAGGCAGAGCGGACTAAACTGGGTGGAATGGCGAACACAAACAGTAACCAACTTCATAAAACAAGCAAAAGAACGGGCGAAAGGCAGAAGATTTGCGGTGGAAATTTGGCCGGATCCGGTGCTTTCAAAGGAAAGGTTTGGCATAGACTTTGCTCAGCTAGCAACCTATGTAGACTTCTTTCATGTTCCCCTTTCCGCCAACGATTATACTACTATGTATTGGGTTGACATGTTAACTAGGATTTTTGCGAAAATTTTGAAAAAGCCTGTTTTCATAGAGTTGAGTGCTGAACTTTTGGATGATGTGAAGTTGAATGCTCTTTTGAGAACTATGGCTTATGTGAGCCGACATGAAATAGAGGGAATGCTGCTTTTAGTGCACAGTTCTAGTGATGCGGAAAAGATATGTGAGTATGCGGTTAAAAATAAGGAGATGCAACAATGGTTTGAGAGGCATAAATTCTCAAAGATGACGCAAATCATTGAGGAGTGGAAAACCCTTTATTGATTTCTTCTCTGTAGCGTCTAAGCCTTTTCATGTCTAAATCTGCTGTAAGCACTTTGTCTGAAGGTGTTTCTTCTGCTTCTTCAATTATTCCCCATGGAGCGATTATTGCGCTTCTTCCTCCCTTTGCGCCTGAACATGTGTTTCCAACTTTGATTATGAAAACACCGTTTTCTGAAGCAATTTTCTCTGATAATGGATGTCCTTTAACGTTTGGGTGGGTGGATAAAGATGCAACTGGCAGAAAAATGGTTTCGGCGCCTAAGCTTACTGTCTGTTTTACTGCTTCCGAGTCGAAGATGTCTGCGCATATTAGTATGCCAACTTTGCCAAACTCTGTTTCTAAAACGAAGGGTTTATCGCCTTTGTTTATCCCCATTTTAACCTCCATGTTTATCAGGCTTCTTTTTCGGTAGCTCCCCAGAAGTTTGGCGTTTTTCCATATCATGCAAGTGTTAAAGAAGGCGTTTTGGCTTTTCTCAACTAATGTTCCTCCAACAATGTAGATGTTCGGAAATTCCGCTGAAACATTTTTTAAAAATTCAACTGTTGAGTTGTATGTTTTTTCGAAGATTTCCTCGGCTGACGAAAAGTTTTCAATAAAACCGGGCACCGAAAAATATTCTGGAAGAGCTATGAAATTTGGTTTTTGTTTGGCTGCCTCGCGGATTTTTTCTCGAGCGGCTGAAAGTAGCTGTGTCAATGAGTTGCGGGTTTTCATGTGAATTAGGCTTATTTTCATGATGTCCACTTTTTCAAAGCCTTTCTATAAACGAAATATCCTTGAAATATCCTTTTAAACATAGCTGCTTACGAAGCTTCAAAATTGCCTTGGAAAAGTTTTTAACCCTTCAGCTAATTTAGACTGAGCTATGCAACTTCCAGAAGATGAAACTGGTTTATTGGCGAAAACAAGAGAAATCGTTGGGAGAGTTGTGGAGAAAAATTTGGCTGATGGCATTCTTTTTTCAGGAGGCATAGATACAAGCGTAATAGCTTTTGAAGCATCTAAGCATAAGCGTATAACCGCCATAACTGTTGGTTTTGAGCATGGACCAGCTAAGGATTTAGACTTTGCCAGAAAAATGGCTGGTTTTCTTGGAATACCCCATAAGGTATACATTTTCAGTGCTGATGAAATGGTTGATGCTGTTAACGGAGTCATAGCCATTTTAAAGGTTTTTGACCCTATGGAAGTGCGGAACAGTGTTCCCGTGTATGTGGGCTTAAAGCTTGCAAAGAAGATGGGAATAAACAGCGTCATGACTGGAGATGCCTTGGATGAGCTTTTCCTGGGGTATCCTTGGCTTTTCCACTTGCCAGAAGAGGAGCTTAACCGAAGGCTGGCGAAAATGTGGGAGGAAATGCTTTTCTCATCTATACCCCTTGGGAAAGCTGTTGGCGTAAAGGTGAAAACTCCCTTCCTAGACGATGAGTTTATGGAGTTCGCCAAGAAAATAGACATTAAACTGAAACTAAACGTGAAGGATGGAGTGAAATATGGTAAGTGGCTTATCCGCAAAGCTTACGAAAACCTAATTCCAAACGAAATCATTTGGCGCTCTAAGGCGCCCTTAGAAATCGGAACTGGAACAACCGTGCTCCCAAAATTTTTTGATGGGCAAGTTGAAGATGAATATTTTGAAGCAAAAAAACAGCTTTATATGGAAGAGGATTGGGTTAAACTGTCCACTAAAGAGCAGCTTTTTTATTACGAAATATTTAGAAAGCGTCATGGAAAACCCAGCGAGGTCTATAGCGTTAAAAAAGGAAAACAGTGTCCGAACTGTAAAGCCTTCTTGGGAAGAGAAACAACATTCTGCAGAATATGTGGAGCCTACCCTATTTGAAAGATCAATGGACCGGGCGGGATTTGAACCCGCGACTTCCGCCGTGCGAGGGCGGCGTTCATACCGGCTGAACTACCGGCCCAGATGGAAAGAGCTTATCTCTCTTGGAAAAGGCTTTCGGTTTTTGAAAGGGCTTAAAGGTTTTCGTTGTTGAATTTAACTTGTTTCGAAGCTTTATTTTATCTGCTTCTTCCTTTCTAGGTTTTTGCTCTTATTTATGGAAAGTGAAAGCGAGAGGGCTTGTTAGGCATGTTTCTAACTTTTAGACTTTCACTGTTTTGCTTTTATTAAAAGCTATAAACGTTGAAGAATGATTAATAGAGGGTGTAGAATTGGCTTTGGTGCATGGGGAAAGCTTTAGGTTGGTTGTGTTCGACGTTGAAGGTGTATTAATTCCTAAAAATCGTTATTTGTTCTTTGAAATTAGTAAAAGGCTAAATTTTTTACAGTTTTTGAGAATAGTTTTTTATGGAATCCTTTACGAGTTGGGCTTGATATCGTTGAAGGCTGCTTTGAAAAGGGTGTTTAAGGTTTTCAGAGGATTTAAAGTTGAAGAGTTTCTGCAGATTTTTAGGCGGATCCCATTGATGCCTAATGTGGAAGAAGTTTTTGAAGAGTTGAGGCGGGAAGGTTGGAAAGCTGCGTTGATAAGTTCTGGACTGCCAACTTTTGTTGTCGGAGATTTGGCGTCTAGGCTTAAGGCTGATTATGCTTTTGGCTTCGATTTGGAAACAAAAGATGGGTTTGTAACGGGTGAGGTTTCAGGCGAGGTTATAGAGCCTCAGGGAAAGTTTTTGGTTTTGAAAAGAATCTTGGAAGCGGAAGGAGGAAGTCCGAAAAAACTTGTTGTGGTTGCTGACGACAGGAACAATGCGCCAATACTGCTTCCAGAAGCGTTTAAGATAGGCTATAACCCAGATTTTTTGGTGCGTATAAAAGCAGATCACGTGGTAACTGGAAGTCTAGTCGAAATTCTTCCCTTAATTAGTGGGGAGCCGAGAAGGGGTGTTTCGCTTTCTAAGGGCACGATTTTCCGAGAGGTTATTCACGCTTGCGGCTTCACGGTTCCTTTTCTCTCAAGCCTTGTTGGGAAATACGCCGTTGCTCTCCTTATAGTAGCTGTAACCTTTTTGTATGTTGCCTCCGAAGTGGCGATGTTGGAGGGTAAACGTGTACCCATAATCTCTTGGATCGTGCACCATGCAGCCACAAAGGCGGAGCTTTACGAGTTTGCCACAGCACCAGTATTCTTTGCTTTGGGCATACTTTTCACTTTGCTGTTGTTCCCTATCTCAGTTAGCAACGCGGCTATTGCTACTTTCGCTTTAGGCGACAGCGCCGCCGCTATTGTTGGAAAAACTATTGGAAGAAAAAGGCTGTCCTTTAACAAGGGAAAAACTTTGGAAGGCTTAGCCGCGGGTTTATTTGCTGGTTTCTTAGCTGCCCTCGTTTATGTTAATCCCTTAAATGCGTTGGTAGCTGCTGCAACAGCAACAATTGTTGAAAGCCTACCTCTACCGATAAATGACAATTTGGCAATTCCCTTAACTACCGCGCTTGTATTAACCTTAATAGCATGATGGAAAGAGAAAATCGAGAAGGCATAACTGCTATTTTGTTTGAATTTGCGTTTCAAGTGTTAAGATATGGCGATATAGATTTTCTTTTCATCTAGGGGGTATTCATGCCATTCAGTTTCAACCTCGTCTCGGCTTGTGTGCAGCTGGACTTTTCGGGCTCGAACTAGTTCAGCCATTTCGCCTAGGTATGGCTGTAGAAGCCTTATGTTTTCTCCGTCCAAGCCAGTTATGTGGACGCTGTCTAGTATGTCTGTTGGCACGTAGCCTAACTCTTTCCTTAAGGCTTGGACTCTTCGGGCTATATCGCGCATTAAGCCTTCACCTAAAAGCCCTTCGTCTCTGTAAGCGTCTAAATAGACGCTTATGCCCTTTTCAGAAGCGCCAACCCATCTTTTGGCATCCACTTCGGCTTTAAGGTTTTCTGGCAATTCTTGGGCGTATTCTACTTCTTTAACGTTTGCAAGCTCCAAGAGAACCTCTTTTAGGTTTTCCAAGGCTTTGCAAGCTTTCCCCGATGCCATCACAAACATTTTGCGTAGGGGCCATCTTCTCTTAAGCCTGGCGGACTGTCGTGCTGAATAAGCCAGAGAAACACATTCTAACAAAGCTTCAAATTCTTCTTCTAGGTTTTTGTCGCGGAGTTTTTCGTTTGGTTCTGGCCATTTTTCAAAGTTTACGGATTCTGGCAGTGTATTATCAAGTCTTTTGTAGATTTTTTGGTATAGGGCTTCGCTTAGGAAGGGTGTTATTGGGTTGAATAGGAGTACAGCAGTTTTTAGCACATGCCACAGACATGCGTATATGGCTAGCCTGCGGTTGAGGGTTTCCGGGTCGTCTGTCCATAGTTCTTTTCTTATCATTGGCACGTATAAGCGGCTTACAACTTCGACAACAAACTCTTCCAGTTCTGCAAGCGCAAAGTTAAATTCACATTTATCCAGCCTAGCCGTGTAATCGCTTATTGCCTTTTGAAGTTTTGATAAGAGCCAAAGGTCTGGCTTTTTAAGGTAACTGTTTTCTTTTGCCCATTCCAATGTGTGTCTTTGCGGGTTGAAACCGTCGTATTCAGCATTTTGCACGAAAAACCTGTTTAAGTGATATAGTGTAGCCAACACCTGGTATGGGCGGCGGTTCATTTCGTTTACGTCGAAGTTCATGAACTCTATTGGCGAGCATTTTCGCAGTAGGTAGAATCGGCAGACGTCTGCGGAGGCTTTTTCGAGGAGTTTGTTTACTTCTATTATGTTGCCTAGGCTTTTGCTCATTTTTCTGCCCTTAGCGTCTTGGGTTAAGCCTTGAAATAGGAAAGCCTTGTAGGGTGCTTCCGCTTTCCCAGTCAATATTATGTGTTCCAGTAGGAGCGAGTTTGCCCATCCTCGGGTTTGGTCTATGCCTTCTGTAAGGAATTCCACTGGCACGTATTTGGCGAATTCTTCGTCTGTGAACCTTGCGTAGGGCGAAGCGCCACTATTATGCCAAGTGTCCAAGACGAAGGGTTCACGGTTCATGGTGCCTCCGCATTTTTCACATTTTATTTTGATGCGGTCTATCCATGGCTTGTGGAGTTCAAAGTTTGGCGGCGGCTTTTCTATGGCTTTTTCCACTAGCTCTTTTTTGTTTGCTATGAGGGTTTTTGCGCCGCATTTTTCGCAAGCCCATATTGGTAGCGGTGCGCCCCAGACGCGTTCTCTTGAGATGCACCATGGTTTTCCCTCTTTTAGGAATGAGAGGAAACGGTTTTTCGGAGCTTCGAAGTAGTATTCGACTTTCTCCGCTGCTTCCACAACTTTGTCGTTTATGCGGTCTGTTCTTAGGAAGTATTCGCGTCTAGCCAGCCAAACCAGTTTGTGGTGGGAGCGCCAACAAGTGGGATACTCGTGCCTTATAGTTTCAGCTTTGACAAGCAAGCCTCTTTTGCGCAGTTCCTCAACAACCATGGCGTCGGCGTCCCTTGCAAATACTCCGCTAAAGGCGCCCGCGTCAGCCGTGAACTTCACTTCATCGTCGAAGGGAGCGAAAACCGGGACTCCTCGTTTTTGCGCTGCTGCAAAGTCTTCTTCGCCGTTTCCAGGCGACAAGTGAACAACACCTGTAGCGGTGTTCACGTCAACAAAGTCTTCGCATACAACCCTATGCACAAGGGGATTCTTGTCCAATTCGGCTTGTTTTGGAACCAAATCCTTAAACGGATACCCATATTTCAAGCCTTCAAGATGTTTGCCGGCAACTGTTTCAACTATTTCGTATTTTTCTATGCCTAACTCTTGCATTACTGGTTCGACGCGTTGACGCGCCATTATCCATTTTTCTTCGCCAACCTTAACCTTCGCGTATTCAGCGTCGGGATGAACTGCCAACATCAAGTCTGTTATTACCGTGAAGGGCATTGTTGTCCAAACTAGGAAATACGTGTCTTGGCTGTCTGCCACTTTAAACTTGAAGTAAAGCGACGGGTCTTCCACTTCTACATAGGAGCCTTCATAGCCTACTTCGGCGCTGCTTAGGCTTGTTTGACATCCGGGACAATAAGCCACCACGTAATAGCCTTCCTCCAGCAAGCCTTGCTCCCAAGCACGTTTAAGATACTGCCATTCGCGTTCTATGTAGTTGTCAAGGTAAGTCCAATAGGCTTTTTTCTGGTCTATGAATATGCCCAGCTTGCGGTCTGCTTCAATCCATTCCCTATGATACCGCATAATCGTCTTTTTGCATTCTTCTATGAAGCGTTCCTCGCCAACCCGCTCCAACAGTTCCAGCTTGTTTCGAACACCCAACAGTTTTTCCACTTCAAGCTCCACTGGCAAGCCTTGGCAGTCCCAACCCGCCCAGAAAGGCATAAAATAGCCTTGCATGGTCTTCCATCTAAAACGAAGGTCTTTCATTATGCGGCCTCTGGCATGCCCTATATGGGGTATGCCGTTTAATGTTGGGGGTCCTTCAACCCAGCCGGATATGCCTACATGGTTTTTCTCGCGAAACTCCATTAGCTTCTCTTGTATGCGGTTTTTCTCCCAGAAGGTACGGATTTCTTTTTCAATTTCCAGCGGGCGGTAGTCTATGCTTAATGGTTCATGCTCAGCAGAATTAGTTTGGAATTTGGCGGTCACCTTTCATCACATTGCACCCGCAAATACACCAAAATAGCTCTAGCCAAATATAACCTTTTTGAATTTCACATCGATTGGCAGTCAAATTTAGGACTAATGCAACAGCTAAATTGGATATCCTCTCTAGATTTTTAACATTTTTGGCTGTGGAAAAAGCCAATACGGGTAGCCCCCTCTATATTTTTCAGCCAAGATGCCAACGAGTAAAAAGATAATGCGATTACAGCGACCTCCACAGCTATGGAGGCTTGCCAAGTGTAAAAGGGATTTCCGTTGGCGAAGGGATACAACACCCAAGGCATTTGTGAATGGGTGAACATGTCTAGGAAAACGTGGGTGAATCCGCCGAAAAGGCTTAACAAATATATGTTCTTCAACGGATACCTAACCCTCCCTGGGTTAAGCCGCAACCCGTTGTAGATTCTCCAAAGTTTTTCATCAAACCTAAATTCTACGAAATAAACTGCAAGAGTTACTAGGATTGGGTAAATTGTTAAGGCTGATGTGAAGCCATGCAAAATTCTATGGTCTAACGGTTCTCCCAAGAGGAAATAGTATAAGGGTTCCAAATCTATGAAAGTTGTTGAAACTGCCAACGCCAATGAGTCTATGCGCCTTTATCCTTAAAGTATAGGAAGCCGAAGGCTAATACATGAAAGGGGGTTAATGGCATTAACCCTTTTCTCCAAATCCCTTAAACCGGTGTTCTTTTTCCGTCAAAATCGCGTTTCCAAACTCCCAACTCGTCTTTTAAAGTGCGCAACTGGTTTGAATTGAAAACTGGGCCGTCTCTGCAAACGCGATACTCGCCTATAACGCAGCTTCCACATATTCCTATGGCGCATCGCATGAGCCTCTCCAAACTCGCCTCAACAAAGGCTCCGCTTTTTTCAGCGCAATCCAAAACCTTCCGAATCATCTGCTCCGGTCCACAAGCATAAACCATCTCAAATTTTTCTTTAGCCAGAACAAATTCTGCAAGGTTTGACGCCAAATCCTTTACGCTGTAGCTTCCATCTTCTGTGGCTGCTAAAACGTTTTTTTCTCTGCAAAGCCTTTTCAAATCGTCTATAAAGAGGAGTTCTCCGCGTGTTTTTGCTCCTAAAACCATAACTATTTTTGAGGCTTTTGAAACAAGTTTTTTGGCTAAAAATGCTAAAGGAGCTATGCCAACTCCGCCTCCAACCATCAAAACTTCACCGTTTTCAAATGTGAAGCTGTTCCCGAAAGGACCGCGCACACCTACCACGTCGCCAACCTTCATGTTGTGCAATGCTTGTGTTGCTTCGCCAACCCTCTTAACAGCCACAGAAACCATGGCTTCGCTGTTATCTGCATCTAAAACGCTTAGCGGAATCTCATCCACCCCTGGAATCCACATCATTAAAAACTGTCCAGGTTTAGCTTTCGCGCACTGTTTATCTTTAAAAGCGAAGACTTTCACTGTTGGACTTACTGTTTTCACGTTTAAGATGCGGGTTGTCCTAAGCCTATTAACTGCGGTGAGCCAAGCCGACAATTTCAGATACGCTCCCTAAACCTTTCCTTTTCAAATACGCGTTTAACCCCCTAGCCACAGCCTTGAAAACGCTTGGTCCCTTTAAGGCTATCGCTGTTCCAATTTGGACGGCTGAAGCTCCAGCGAGCATCATTTCCACAGCGTCTCGCCAACTGGTTATGCCGCCGCAGCCTATTATGGGCGCTTTTACGCGTTCATAGAGTTCGTAGACGCATCTTATGGCTACTGGTTTTATTGCTGGACCGGACAATCCGCCTTTCTTATTGCTTAGTATGGGCTTTGTTGTTTCAATGTCTATTGCCATGGCTTTGACAGTGTTTATGGCTGTTATGGCGTCAGCACCAGCCTTAACGGCTGCTTCAGCTATTTCAGCTATATCCGCAACATTGGGCGAAAGCTTGACGAAAACCGGTTTCTCCACAGCTTTTTTCACTTTTTCAACAACTTCAGTTAGAACCCTAGGGTTTTGTCCGATTTCAGCGCCTGTTTCCTTAACATGGGGACAGGAAACGTTAAGCTCTACAGCGTCTGCGCCTGCTTTAACAGCTTTTTCTGCCACAAACGCGTATTCTTCAGCTGAAAACCCGTAAACACTTACTATTAAGGGCACTTTCAAAACCGCTTTTGCCTCACAGACATCTTTTACAAACTCGTCTATGCCGGGGTTTGGAAGCCCAACAGCGTTCACTAAGCCGCAGTCCACCTGCACAACTGTTGGATTTGCATAACCCCTTCGAGGCTTTAAACCCACAGATTTCGTAACCACGGCGCCGGCTCCGCTTTCCACTATGCTTTTAAGGGTTAAGGCGGAATACCCTAAAATTCCAGAAGCCAGCATAGTGGGGTTTTCAAGGCTTAAGCCAGCTAAGTTGACTTTTAAGCTTAGATTTTTCAAAGGATTTTCACCGTTGAAGCTTTCTGTAATGTTGTTGTTTTTAAGAGATAAAGTTTAGTTTTGCACACTGGTTTTTGGCTGGGAAAATCTATAAGAAGTTTAGGCAATACTCCTAGCAGAGGTGCGTTTAATGTCGGTTGTTGAAGTTACCGTCAAAAGTCAAAAAGGAAAGTGCGCTTTTGGGCATAAGGTTGGCGACAAAATAGTCTTCGACGGAAAATCCGTTAAGGGTGACATATGCTATAGTGCGCTGATGGTTATTTTGCCAAAGGTCTATGCCATGCGCTACGGCGCAGAATTTCCATGGGCTAAAGACAAAGACATAATCTTCAACGCTTGCCCAGACCACGAAAACCCAGTTGTCTTCGAAATTCGCCGCGTCAAGAAATAAAGCCGAAACTTTGCCATCCACCTTCAGAATCCTTTATCTATGCAAGCCTAATAGATAGTATCTGAAACCGCTGAGGAATAGGGGATGATGAAGGCAACAATAATCCACACAATGTTCGGAGTTTTAGCCTTCGATGAGGGTAATAGGCTCATAGCCCACTCCATTTTTCAAAAGAAACCAGAAGAGGCAGCTAAAACCATAGTGGAAATAGAATCTGGAAAAACAGTGAAAGAAGTTGCCGAATTAATCAACTATTTGAAAAATAATGGTTACGATTTTTTTGTTTTTGAAAATCCCCTTTTGGCTGCAGAAGTTAAAGAAAGGTTTGGCGTTTTCGTGGAAGTTTCCAAGGTTTCAGAAGCTGGAGAATTATTGCGTTCCAACATGGAAGGCTTCGCCCTAGAAACAGGCTTCGTTAAGGATTATGAAGAGTTCCGCCGCTGGTCACACAGTGTCGCCGTGGAAATCGCCAAAATTAGAGTTAAAAGAGCTATTGAGAAAAGAGACCTAATCATTGCTCAAGCCATCCAGACGCTGGACGACTTGGACAAGACCATAAATCTCTTCATGAGCCGCATAAGAGAATGGTATGGCATCCACTTTCCGGAACTTGACCGTCTGCTGGAAAAACATGAAACCTACGCCCGCCTAGTTCTAAATATAGGAAACAAAGAAGGCTTCACATCTGAAAAGCTTGAAGCGGAAGGCTTGCCGAAAGCAAAGGCTGAACAAATAGCAAACGCGGCGAAGTCCTCCATGGGCGCAGACCTGCCTGAAACCGACCTGACGCAAATAAAAGCCCTATGCAAAAACGTGTTAAGCCTATACGAGCTTAGACAAACCTTAGAAACCTACATAGACACGGCAATGGAAGAGGTGGCGCCCAACATAAAAGCCCTAACAGGCTCGCTCCTCGGAGCCCGCCTTATTGCGTTGGCTGGAGGACTAACAAATTTGGCTAAAATGCCCGCCAGCACCCTTCAAGTTTTAGGTGCAGAAAAGGCTTTGTTCCGTTCATTAAAGACTAGGACAAGACCGCCAAAGCATGGAATAATCTTCCAACATCCATTTTTGCATGAAGCGAAAAAGTGGCAGAGGGGAAAGATCGCCCGAGCTTTAGCTGGAAAACTAGCCATAGCCGCCAGAACAGATGTTTTCGGAGGCAGATATATAGGCGAAGAGCTGAAAGCGGACTTGGAAAAAAGGATTGAGGAAATCCACCAAAAATACACTGAACCCCCAACAGTTCCGGAGAGAAAACCTAAGCCCAGACATGAAATGAAACGGAGAAAGAGAAGATATGCACGTTAAACCCCATCCCCAGTTCTCCGAAATCTTCGTCGTTACGCTTGACGATGGAACCCAAAGGCTGGCTACAAGGAATCTTGCACCTGGAAAAAACGTCTACGGAGAAAAGTTGATACGCTTTGAAGGCGTAGAATATCGCCTCTGGGACCCGTTTAGAAGCAAGCTGGCAGCAGCCATACTCAAAAACGTTAAAACGGTTCCAATAAAGCTAAATCATCAAGTGCTCTATTTAGGCGCGGCTTCAGGAACCACCGCCAGCCACGTTTCAGACATTGTCGGCGAGAAGGGGCATGTTTACTGTGTGGAGTTCGCACCGAGAGCCATGAGGGAACTTGTAAACAACGTTTGCCCCCATAGGCTTAACATGTCGCCCATACTTGAGGATGCCCGCTTTCCAGAAAGATATGCGTTATTTATCCGAGGCAAAGTTGACGACATTTACTGCGACATAGCCCAACCAGAGCAAGCCAAAATCCTAGCAGACAACGCCGACTTATATCTCAAAAATGACGGGCGGATAATGCTAGCCGTGAAAGCCCAAAGCATAGACGTCACAAAGGAGCCTTCAGAAATCTACAGGCAAGAGGTTAAAGTTTTAGAGGGCAGAGGCTTCACCATAGAAGATGTTGTTCACCTTGAACCTTACGACAAGGCCCACGCCATGATAGTAGCAAAATTTAGGGGCTAACAGAGCCATAGCAGACTTGTTTGAAGTATATAGCCTACGGAGCAATGAGCATCTTCTCCCAGAGCACGCTCACGGAAATATCAAACTTGTTCACTGGGATATTCAGTTCTTCTAGGGCTTTTCTGAGGTTGTATATACATGTTCCAACATCGTCTTTATCACATAATATTGCTACTATTATGTCGTGGCGTCCATAGGTTCTCCACAAGAACTTAACTTGATGCTGAACTTTTAGAAATGAAATAGCCTTATCAATGTCTTTTGGATTTAAATTCATGCCTATGACTACGGCTGAAAACCCAATTTTGCTGAAATCCGGAACAGCCGTAACTCTTCTCTTTATAACTCCTGTCTCTTCAAGTTTGGCTATTCTCCGATAAACAGTATTCCGGCTAACCCCACAACGTTTTGCTAAATCCTCGTAAGAATATAAGCCCTCACACATGTATCTTAGGATTTTCATATCGAGTTGGTCTAACACCCCAGTTTTCACCTCTTAAGGTATATACTTCTAGCTCTTTCTATATACTTTCTTTCATAAATATTTACCGCCAAATGGTGACAAATGTTCACGAAAGAACATCAAACACGAACTTTCTTCACCACCAGTTAATGATAACCAAAGCGGTGTCTTCTACATATTTTCAGGTGAACGGAAATGGCGCAACAATTAATGGTAATTGAAAAGAAACCAGAACCAGAGGATGAAATAGTAGGGCTAAGAAAATTAATGTGCGCAAACGAACACTCCCACAAAGTCTGTATAGTCAGATACGGAGACGGTTCAATATGGGTGTTCTGCCCATACTTCGGCCGTGTAGGATCACAACTGGGATGCAAGATTAGGCAAGCCCACTGCAGGTACTTCAAGGCAATTTAAAAGTAATCTTCTCCGACGGCTTTTCTTTAAGAATTATAGGTGCATATGTTTATATCCGAGACTGCTTTGAATATTTTTGTGAAAGCCTGATGACTTATAGGGAGACGGAGAAGGTAAAGGCTGCAGAATCTATATTGAAGGAGGGAGGTTTCACCGTCTCCCAAAGATGCTGCTCAAGACCAAGCTGTTTTGACATAGCAGCTAGGAAAAGCGAATCTTTAATTTTCATAAAAGTGCAGTCTGACATTGGATGCGTCTCTCCCTATGATTCACTGGAGCTAAGAATAATTTCCGAGCATGTTTCAGCAGCATCACTTTTCATCAGCGAAAAAAGCCGCGAAAAACATCTAGAAGATGACACGGTTTATTCACGCTACAATGTTTTGGCAGTTACCCCTAAAACTTTTGAAAACATCGTCTTGCGCAAAACATACCCGCTGATTCAAGCCGGACCAGGCGGCTATTATGTGGAGATAGATGGAGAAGCTGTTAAACAGCGGAGACAAGAGTTAGGCTTATCCGTGGGCGAAGTTGCAGAGAAGATAGGCATTTCGAGGAGAACCCTTTACGGTTATGAAAGAGGTATGGCTAAAGCCTCCGTGACAACAGCCTACAACCTCCTATGCACTTTAGGGATTCCAGTAGCCAAGCCCGTCGACATTTTCGAAGCAACTAAAAGACAGCGGAAACCCTTCATGACGAGAGCCCGCCAGATAATCATTAGAAATAAGCTTCTTCAAAAAATTTTCAAGAGGCTTGCTGGCTATAACCTTGTGGCTGTTAAAAAGGCGCCCTTTGACTTTGTAATCACCGTTCCAGAGGAAAACATGAAGATAATCGGCGGGATTGTAAACGATAAAGAGGCAACCCTAAACCAGAGGGTTGAAGAAATCTTAAGCCTAAGCAAAGTTGTCCAAGCACATCCTATCCTAGTGACGGAAGGACAGAAACCCTCCTTAGATAAGGATATTTCATGTGTTAAAGGTGAGGAACTGTCAAAAATAAAGCGTTCAGAAGACTTGCGTAAGCTTTAGACAAGCCGTTTCTGCCTTGAATCGTTTTCCCTTTTAACCTTTTTAGCTGGTTTCCAAGATTTCCTCACAAACTCTGGATATTCTTTAAAGGTTTCTAGGCAACGGCGTAGAAACTCTACGGTTTTGGGGTCTGTGGGGTAGCCGCATCCCAAATCGCCGTATTTGGCTTTTAACTCTGCAATTTCTCTGTCTCTTTCAACTTTAGCTATTATTGAGGCAGCTGAAACTACTGGATATTTGCGGTCCGCCTTATGCTCAGAAACTATTTTAACTTTAAATGGCAAAAGCTCCAAAATCTGCTGTTTGAAACGCTCTTCTAAAACGTCTGAAGCATCCACATAGGCTATGTCAGGCTTGAGGAGTTCAATGATTTTTGCCATGGCTTGTGCTTCCAACCAGTTAAGCCCATGAAGTTTTCTGCCCTTCTCAACAACCTTATCGATTTCCATTGGGGAAAGCTTCACAACAGCGTGTTTTTTGGCTACTTGTTTAATTTCAATAGCCAACTTTTCTCTTCTGCTTGGCGAAAGAAGTTTAGAGTCTCTTACGCCGAGTTGAATAAGCTTTGGCAAGTCTTTATCGTCTATTAAAACTCCAGCGATGACCAATGGTCCAATAACTGAACCGCGTCCAGCATCGTCAACACCAGCAATCAACATTTATGGAACCTTCACTCTTGCATTTTCTACAATGTTATGTTGTCTGTTAAAGGTTTTGGCTTGCCGCGTCCGCATTGTAGCGTGTCGTAATGTTTAATAAATGCTTCCAACACTATTAGGATGTGCGTCGTGTATGGGGCTTATAGGCGACATTGCAAAGGTAATCCTCATATTGACAGTTGTCGGCTGGATTTACCTCATAATACAGTTCGTCATAATGGAACAATATGTTATGGCTTTATTCTTCTCCTTGGCGTTCCTTATCCCCTTATCCATGATAGTTTATGAACGTAGAAAATATGGGAAGAAGGCTGAGGCAACAGCATAGTTTATTCATGGATTTTTGTCAGAAACTCTAAAGCTTTTTCCGCAACATTTCGGTGAAGCGTATCCCTATTTTCATAGGTAATGGTAAATATTTCCGCGTCTTTCCGCCCTTTCACCATGTCCACCAGTTTGTCGCGGGCTTTCCAATGGACAACTCCCACCAAAAGTTTTCCGCTTTCCACAGCCTCCATAACTGCCAGCTTGAACTTTTCTGAAAAAAGTTCCATGGGGCCTATCTCATCTGCGGCTATGACATCGCAGCTTCTAACAGCCTTTAAAACAGCCTCCACACCAATATTGTTTAAATCCTCTAGGTTTACACGGTATCTCCCAACTTGGGGTCCGATTTTCTGGTTTATGTGGGCAAGCCATCCCTGTTTGCCACTAACCAAGTCTAGGATTTCGAAGCCTATGCGAGCTCCGCCGGAGCGAACTTCGCGGCTTACCATTCCGCCGATGCTATAACCCTTAGCCCTTAAAATGTCAAGAACTTTCAGTAATAGTGTTGTTTTTCCAACGCCTGGGCTGCCCGTTAAGAGAAGCACGCGTTTCAGCATTTCCGCCTTGTCCCGCTTTTGGCTTAGGTCTGCTGTGTTAGGAGAGCGGCTATTCCGCTGGCTGCAAGCACAAGCAACTCGAAGGTTTTGTAGGCTTCCGTCATGCTCTGCGCCGTGTACTCTATGGTTAGGGCGTCAACCCTCTTAATGTTTGGCAACAGCGCCGCCACGTCTGCAAAGTGGCTTACAAGGAAGGTTATCCGCATATTAACTGGCTTTTTGGCAACCAGCAGCTTGGCTTTTTTGGCCTTCAGCTTTGACACCGCCTTTTTCGCGGCTTCCCTTAGCTCGTTTTCAAGTTTCGCCATGCTTGGGCTTCTAGCAGAAACTCGGCTTAAAGAATCTTTTAAGGCAACAGTTTCAGCCCAAGGCGCCCACTTTTCAACATCATCCTTCAAAAGCTGAGCTTCTCCAGCCACCATTACCGCTGGAACGCCCAGTTCTCCTGCCACATAAGCGTTTAGGAGGAATTCGCTGGTTTCGACGCCGTTAACCTCTACTTTTCTTATGCTTCCACCGCTGTAGGTATGGTCAAAAGTGGATTTGGCTGTTCCAAACTTGGCATGATATCCCAAGAAAACGGCGGCAGCGCAACCTTCAACACCAGCAACCATGCTTAGTGGCCTCGGAAAACCTCTAATGATTTCCACGTATTCGGGCAAGTCTTCCACGTGGATATTAACCATTGGACCATGACTGTCCGCTATCAAAATTTCATCAAAGCCGTTTTTGTGCAGTTCATCAGCCACAATAAGAGCGACTTTTGTGGCGATTTTCCTAGCCTCTTCGTATAAAGCGCCTTTTAGGTTTAGGTGACTTGGCGTAACAATGTAGGGCATGCCTTCTAAATCAGCTGAAATAAACGCTTTCATAATTCCACCTTCTTCAATTGCTTATGCATTGCCCTTACTTGCTTAAAATATTTAGCGTGAGAAGCGAACCAGAAGTCTAATATTCCACAGTTAAACTTCTATCCAAATTAAACGTGTTGTTATGGGCGGCTGAAGCCTAAATGAGTGGCGGCGATGAGGAACACGAAAGTTTAGTCTC
>FMJZ01002926.1_pt1 | contig 25065 bp, 22 predicted proteins | sample 1987881 | NCBI WGS metagenome assembly FMJZ01 (sample SAMEA4378227, study PRJEB15110) | soil metagenome | biome: soil; feature: Field; material: Soil | place: India | collected 2015-03-11 | depth 0 m
CAAAGTCGCGAACTTGTAACGGCGCACCCGCATCTCTCCTTTGGCGGCGTTGTAACCCTAAAAATCACGACGGCCCAAAGAATTTTGGAGAAAGGTTCACGCTTCCGCAACACGCTCTATAATTTTTTTGTAGATTGAAATTGACTAAGGATGAAGTTCGGAGGTGAAAAGTGATGGCTCAGGAAATTGAGGGATGTGTGAGACCTGCTGCCGGTCCTTTGATCCCCAAGACAGAAGGTGAAGTTCAGCCTACAAAGTCAGATACCCTCAACTGAAAGAAATGGGAGTTGAAGTTCTCGCAATCAGCATTGACAGCAGATTCAGCCACAAAATTTGGCACGAAGTTGAACTTTCTAAAATGGTTGAAGGCGGAAAAATTCCCTTCCCTATGCTCTCAGACCCCGGTGGAAAAATTGGAGCAGTCTACGGCGTCTACGATGAAGAGGAGGGAGTTGATATTCGCGGACGCTTCATCATTGACCCAGATGGAATCATCCAAGCGATAGAAATTTTAACTCCACCGGTGGGTCGCAACCCAGAAGAGTTAATCCGTCAACTTCAAGCATTCCAGCATGTCAGAGCAACTAAAGGAGCAGAGGTAACTCCTTCAGGTTGGCGACCAGGTAAGCCTACCCTCAAGCCAGGTCCAGACTTGGTAGGCAAGGTTTGGCAAGTGTGGAAGGTCAACAGAAATTAGCGAAAAAGGTGCCGGGCTAAAACCCGGCACCAATGTTTTTCACTCGTTTAACCCGTGACGTCCAAATCTAACTTGTAGGGCTAAGTGTTGCCAGCCATCTCAGCGTGAGAGTTTACACGCTGGCTGAGTATCTCAAACGGTCGGCGAAGCCGACCAGTTTCAACTTCGTAAATGTAGCCTGTAACCGTCACATCTTTGGGAATCAACGGGTGGTTCCTCAGAAGTTCAACTTGAGCCACTGTTATTTCGTCAACGCTTTCAAAAGTTCTGAACCATCGTTCAATCGCTTTCGGGTCTTTCAAGGCCAGTTCTGGCAGGGAGGGATCAAGGGGGATTCGGGTTAAGTCCACTCCAAGTGCTGCCTCAAGTGCCTCAACTATCTCCTCCCCGCTTTTCAGCATCATCCCGCATTCAGTGTGATTGACAACAATTATCTCCTTCGTCCCAAAGAAGTTCGTGGTCAACGCAGCAGAACGGATGACATCATCAGTGACCAGACCACCAGCATTGCGGAATATGTGGGCATCACCAGGTTGAAGTCCGAGAACTTCCTCAATGTTCACTCGCTCATCCATGCATGTTAAAACGAAAAGCCGCTTATTGTTTGGGATGCCCTTTTGCCTCCTGAGCACCCATTCTTCCCGCTTTTGTATCTGCTCATTAATTTGTTGAGCAACACCCATATCCGGCACCTCCTCAGTCAATTATGAGTTTTTGAGTTTACAAAGTCGGTTATTATTGTGGCGCAATTCAGTTCGGATATAAATACTCTCAGCAGTGGGGCGAAGTGTTGGGGTGAAGTAAAGTGTTACCGAAGCCCTCTTAAAATTGAACATGAACACACATTGCAATCCATGTCTGTTTCACTGCCTCATCAACCACTGCAGCACTGTTTTACCGACGATGGCGAGAGTTTGTGGGCTGCATTTGTCAGGTGTGTCCTGAAGGGTATGCCAGTAGGGGTAATCAAAGTCAATGATGTTAGCAGTTGGGATGCCCGCAATTTCGTTCAAGGGAACATGGTCATCAAGAATTGTCAATGTCGGCGGTTGGAAGAAGTAACGACCATATCCCAACCGTTGAGCAGCCTGAATAATTTCGGAGACAACTTGCAAAGCGTAAAGTCGTGAATACCATTCATCGTTGCTTTTGAAATTCCTATCCCCAACCATGTCCAACAAGACGCCTTTCTCGGCTTTCAAGTTAATTCCATCAACTGTCAAGTTACGAGCAAAATGCTTGCTCCCGAAAAACATGCCTCCATCTTCAATATCGCCTAAGTCTTCACCGTCAAAAAACAAAAACACGACCGTGCGCGGTGGTTGGTAGTTCTTAAGCACTTGAGTGATTTCCAAAAGCACCGCAACTCCCGAAGCACCATCGTTTGCGCCCGGAATCGGTTTGTCTCTGTTTGCCGGGTTGGGGTCTTGGTCTGCAACTGGACGGGTGTCATAGTGAGCACAAAGCAGAACTTTCCGCTCACTTTTGCCCTTGATAATTCCGATGATATTCGCCATCTGGTAAGTTTTGCCACGATATGTGACGGGGAATTTTTGCCGAAGCACTTGAGCCCCTGCCTCTCGTAACTTTTGTGCGATAAAGTCTTGGGTTTTTCGGCTTTCTTCCGTATCGGGCACTCGTGGACCAAATTCAACCTGCTTGAGGAGGAAATCAAAGGCTCGCTCGCTGTTGAAAGCAGAAACCGCTGGTGAAACTCCAGTCCCGTCGGTGCTGAAGGAGATGCTTCCAGCGCACCCTTTCCAGAAAATTACGAAAACGATTACCCCTGAAATGCCGATGAGGGAGCATAATCGTGCGGTTATAGAACTTGTTTGAGTTTTCTTCCGTCTCCTGAATTCGCCTTTTTTCATCCCTTTCACCAGCCTTGGAACAGTCGCAAAGCCAATTCCTGCGGCAAGCCTGCCCGAATTATTTTGACGGCTGCCCGTTCAATATCGTAAGGGACTCGGAAAACCCTTAGAGTCAATGTCTCGGTATCCAAGATGCCGCATGCAGCATATGGGTTGCCGTCGCGAGGTTGTCCTACGCTTCCGACATTGATTAGGTAAACACCACCTGGCTGGATTTGGAAATCGGTCGTGACGAGAAACCTTTGATGTCTCAACTTTCGGCTGCGAAGGGATGGAAGGAAATAGACTTCCGCTACATGAGAATGCCCGAAAAAGAGCAAGAGAGGGGTTGACGAGGTAGGGGGGAGTTCCTTCAGAAGCAAATCTATGTTCTTTGCCGCGATGTGGGCGTTAAGGATGTATTCTGTCAATGGTTCAAGGAGCGAGCCATGCACAAGCCAAACAATTGGCAAACCTTCGCTTCCAACCTCAACTTTCTGGCTTGCGGGCAAGTTTTCAAGGAACGAGATTTCTTGCTCGCTCAATTGGTGATGTGTCCAAAGAGTGGCTTGACGAGCCCATTCGTTAAACCATTCTAAGCCCCAAAGAGTTGCTGAGGCTTCATCGTGGTTGCCTTTGAGGATGATTGAACATCGGTTTCTCATTTCCCAAAGACATTCACTTGGGTTTGCGCCGTAACCCACGATGTCGCCCAAGCACCAAACAGTGTCAACCTTTTCGGCGTCAAATAACTGCCATACTGCCTGTAGCGCTTCCCAATTGCTGTGCACATCAGAAATGATGCCAACCCTCATCTTTCACCCTCACAATTCAACAAAGTAAGTTTCCACCGCTAAGTCTATCAACTCCCTCGTTAGTTTGTAATGCCAACCCATGTAATTGCAATAGTCACGAGCCTGCATGAGCAGGTCCCTTGGATGGACAGCCCTGAAACCTCTACCGACACGCTTGTAGTGTCGCTCAATCAAATAATCCAGCAGTTCAGGTTCATATTCAAACCCCATCGTCTCGGCGACCCTGCGAAAGATTTCCCGAAACTCTTCCTCGCTTGGGTCACCCACTTCAATTTTATAGCGGATTCGCCGCAAGAACGCTTCCTCCACAAGTTCTCTGGGGGCAATGTTGGTTGAGAAGATTATGAGCACCTTGAAAGGCACGACTATTTGCTCGCCTGTTTGCAATGTGTAAAAGTCAATACCTTTTTCAAGGGGAACAATCCACCTGTTGAGCAAATCCCTTGGGTGAATTCGTTGACGACCAAAGTCGTCAATCATAAAGACTCCACCGTTCGCTTTAAGTTGAAAGGGGGCGTTGTAATACTTCACCGTCGGGTCGTAAGAGAGTTCCAAGTGCTCCATTTGCAACTCGCCGCCAACCACAATGAACGGTCGTTTACATAAAACCCAACGCCGATCAGAAGCCTGTAACTTCTCCTCAGGCACAGGGATAATTTCGTGGTAAGCAGGGTCAAAGAAGCGAATGATTTGACCGTTAACTTCCAAAGAATAAGGCACAAGCACACCGCCTTTAAGGGCTCTTGCAAATCTTTCCGCTATTGATGTTTTTCCATTACCAGCGTTGCCGTAAAGAAACATTGACTTACCTGAGTTAAAGGCAGGACCAAGTTTGCGAATGAGGCGGTCATTTACCACTAAATCGCTTAGTACTTCCCGCAACGCTTGTTCAGTTATTCCTTCCCAAGGAACTTGATAGCGGTCAATGTAATCCGTGTAAAGGCGAATGGGAACAGGCGCAGGACCAACATACGCCGATTGTTCCATCAATTCGCGTGCTCGGACAAATCCTTTGTTTGTCAGACCGTAAATCCATTGGGTTGAAAACTGACCATAGCCTCGTCTAACCTCAACAAATTCCTCTTCTCGCAGAAACTTAAGCACATGCTCAAGGACACCGTAGTGGGGCAATTTAAGGCTTTCCGCAAGGTCGCTCCCCAACAATGTCCCACGAACATAAAGGGTTTTCAATGTCAAGTCAGCGATGAAATCTAAAGTTAATCCCGTCTCCTCGACACTTTCCGGTGCAGGTGGCAATGTCGGCAAGCCATCTTCAACATAAACGCCCCTTTTAAGTTCAGCGTTCGCTGTTGATAACACGAAGTATCACCTCCCCAAATTTGTGACATAAAAAAGTTTAATTCACAAAAACGCTGCGTTAATGACTTGGTGAAGAGGTCGGGCAGGCTGGTTTAGGGTAATTGGGCTTTCCCCTACGGCGTGGGGCCTTGAATTCCGCTTAGGCTTAGAGTGATCTCGTGCCTTACTGTTTCGTCCTTTTCTACCAAGGCTGCTTGGCGGAGTTTCTTAACAGCATCATCAGTGCCAATTCTCCCCAATGCCCACGCAGCGTGTTCTCGGATGACAGGATCTGGGTCGTTAAAGAGCAGATCCACAAGCAACGGCACCGCCCTTTCTTCTCTCAAGTTCCCTAAGGCGACACATGCATTGCGGACAAGCCCGGACCTTTTCGCTCGTTTCAGGGGGCTATGTTTGAACTGCTCGTGAAATTCCTCCTCTCTTAGTTGCAGCAACTTCAAAAGTTCAGGCGCAGCCCAAGGTCTTGGCTTGAAGGCTTCTTCATCTGTTACTTTTGCCTTCCTGTTCCAAGGGCACACATCTTGACAAATATCGCAACCGAAAACCCAAGTTCCAATTAAAGGTCGCAATTCTCTTGGGATACTTCCCTGCAATTCAATTGTCAAGTAGGAAATGCATCGTCTCGCATCAAGTTGGTAGGGAGCGACCAAAGCGCCAGTAGGACAGGCAACTATGCAACGGACACACTTGCCGCAATGGGAGCGGACAAAAGGTTCATCGGGAGCCAAGGGGACATTGACAATTAACTCGCCCAAAAAGATGTAAGAGCCAAGTTTAGGGTTGATGAGGCAAGTGTTTTTTCCAAACCAACCCAACCCTGCTTGCACGGCAAAGTCTCGCTCTAAAATTGGTCCAGTATCCACATATGCTCTCCCACGAACCCAGTCACCTAAAAGTGCCCTAAGATAGTCCAGCAACGCTTCTAACTTACCTAGCAAAACTTTGTGATAATCAATGCCCCAAGCGTAACGGGAAACCTGCCCTAAAGGCTCATTTGGGTTTATTTCGGGTTTCTCCTGCACAAAGTAACTCACAGCGCCCACAATTACACTCTTTGCATCTGGAAGCAGCAACCGAACATCGGCTCGTTCCGATTTCTTTCGCTCCATGTAACTCATCGTCCCATGATACCCAAGGGCTAACCATCGCTCGTAGTAAGGGAAAGTTGGCGGTTGTTGGACAGGGGCTATCCTAATCAAGTCAAACCCCAACTCAATCCCTCTTTGCTTGACTAAGTGAGCGACCTGTTCAGTTGCCAAAACCTTCAACTTGTCTCACCATCCAGAAATCGCCGTCAAATAAGGAACAGGTGCTGCTCGTGCCGATAAATTATTTTGCCAGTGAGGGATGAAAGTCCTGCTCTGCATCGTGATGAAAATTTTCTCTTTGGAGGTCAGCTCTCCTGAGCTTCCAAAAATCGGTGCATCAGGAAACGCTCCCTCCGAAAAACACGAAAACAAATTGTCTCTCGGAGGGCAGCTTTCCTGAGCCGCCGCCAACAATCGGCGCATAAGAAGACGAAGCTCCGAATAGCACGAAAAACAATTGCTTTTCGGATGGTGGCTTTCTGAGCCGCAGAAAAAAGTTTATGGAGGAGTTGACACTGAAGCGTTTAACATAAAAGTTTGCTACATTGTAGGTTGGTAAGGAGAAAGTCCATCTAAGGGTGAGTGGAAAGACTTCCGCTTAAGCCTTCCCTTCGTCAGTCAGGTGAACTCTCCCCAAGGCTCAAGCCAACAAACCTTTACTGTTTGTAAGGAGCATAGAATTTGCTGAGGGAGGTTTAGAAGTGCAAGTTGATGGCGAGTAGTGTAGTTTGGGGGCAAAACTACAAGGAAGCGAAGCGAGATGAAGAAGGTAGTAGCGTTGTTGGGGGCACTGCTCGTTTCCGCAGGTTGGCTTTTAGCACAGGTGGGTTTGGAAGGTAAAACACCTTTTGCGTAAAGGGAACTGAAACTTCAACCCGTAGTATCCTTTACATTGTCACCGAACCAACTTAAGTTCTCTCACAAGTTCTCTGTCTCCAAACCGGGCAATGTCACGGCAGCAATTCGTTAGTCGCCAAATGATGTTCAACTTACAGCCTCATTGATGGGACCAAAATTGTCAAATCCTCTCACCGCCACTGCTCCGAAGCCAGGTCAACCAATGTTAACGCTTCTTTCTCAGCCCCTCCCAATGTCCTTTCAGGTTGGGAATTGGCAATTACTTACACTGAGCGATCAACCAGAAAAGATGTCAAGGGAGACATTTTTGTCGCCGAAGGGATGGTGCCGGGACGGAAAAGACCGATGAGTTCCACCGAACGATTGACCCTTGCTTTGCAAAAGTTGGATAAAGAAAATCCTTTCATCCTTGCATTGGTTCACGCCATTGAGAAACACCTTCAAGGTGTGACCGACAAATCGGAAATTGACAAAGAGTTGGAAGAATTCTCGCGGCGTCACCCTGCTGTCAGCCGCAAGATGCTCCAAAGGTTCGTAAATGACTACAGGCAAGTTCCAGAACAAGTTAGGATGCTCATCACTCCAGTTCAACTTAGGAATTTGAGCGTGGTGCAGAAACTTGAAATGTCAACTTTTGCAGCGTCAGTGAAAAAGTTGAGTGTGCGAGAGCGACCAACTTTTGTGGTGCGACCATGGCTGCCAGGACAATTACGTCCCTCTCCTACGGGACCCGTCATCACTCGCATAAGCCCTTTAGAGCAATATCCGGGGAGGGCTATCACCGTTAACGGAAACAATTTCGTTCCCGGCAAAGAAACCGAGCTGGTTTGGGAGCCTTTGGACTTCCCTGCTCCATCAGGTATGGCATTGGGAGCAAGAGCAACTGTCCGAAGCACCACAGAACTTTCCGTCAACTTGCCTTTGCTTGTTTTGCCAGGAAGATATCCGATGCGAGTCCACCTCACAGGGGTCGGGGTTAGCGATTCTTACACCTACACCATCAAAGCGCCCAAATACAGGGTCATCTTCACCAGGTTCAGGTGTATTGACGAAACGAACCCAAAATCCGTTCTCTTCGTTGACGAATGGGCAAGTGATGAGATCGTGACTGTTTGGGTTGTTGCTGCCGATGAACTTTTGTGGACAAAACAAACGGATGAATATGGAGATGTGGACGACAACGATGAAAGGAACTACAACTCCAACGACCGTGTAGTTTTCATGCCAGACGGTCGCGCTGGAACGGTTAGAGCCACTTTAGCAGTTGCCACCAAACTTTACGAGTGGGATGCTAAAGATACCTGCGTCGTACATTGGTTGAAGTTCCGCAAGAGTTTTACCATGTTGGCGTTACAGGAAGGGTCAGCAAACCCTTGACACTCTATCAAACCAGGAAAGGCAAACAAGTTTTAGCAACATTGCGGGTCGGCAGCAAAGCAGAACTCATCTTGAGCGACGGCAAAAGTTGGTATCTCGTCAAGTCGGAAAACAGGTTGCTCGGTTGGGCAAAGGAAGAAAGCATATTGCAATCAATTTCGGGTTTGCCCCTTGCCGATTAATTTGCGATGCTTAACCATGCGGTTCCAAATTTTTTGGTTTCGGTAACAATCCGCTCATGCCAAAGAAAAATCGCTACCCCTCACTCGCCTCGTGGGAGTTCCGTGCCACAATTGTGCAGAGAAATTTTGAATAAGCAAGGAGTAGAGTGCTATGAATGGGGGCAAGTTAAGCATCGCCGTTGGAGCCATTGTGTTGATTTCGTTGGCAGGAATTGCCCAGTTGGGGAAAGAGGGATGGCAAAGTGAAGGCGGATTCTTCTGCATCGCAACGGGAGCGGAGACCCTTGGCTACTACCAGCAACTTTTCCCGCTTCTAAGCGAAGCGAAGGTCCGTTTCGTCCGAATCTTCCCTGAATGGGCCCATATTCAACCAGAACAAAGCAGGTGGGATTTTTCCCTTGCTGACAGCATTGTCAAGTCAGCGAAAGCGAACAACCTCCAACTCCTCGGCATCTTCCTTTACCTTGCCCCTTGGGCTTCTGCGAAGCCGCCTTCAACTCGTGCCTTCCCTATCAAAGACATTCGTTATTGGCGTGATTATGTGCGAGAAGTAGTCAATCGCTACAAAGACGAGGTCAAATATTGGGAAGTTTACAATGAGTTCGGCTCCTTCAGCGAAAATGGGACGCCGAAGGATTATGCCGAGTTGGTTCGGAGCGCTTACGAGGTCGCAAAGGAAGTTGACCCGACATGTAAAGTCGGCATCAACTGGAACGAATTTGACTTGAGTTCGCTTCAGCAAGTTATTGAACAAGGGGCAAGCGGGCATTTTGATTTCGTCTGCGTCCATCCTTACGCAATGCTGGCAAGGGTAATGAAGGGGCGAGAGGAAGCCTTTTTGGGTATGGTGAAGCAATTCCGCAGGATGTTGAAATTGACAAAGCAAAAAGAGAACATCCCACTTTGGGTCAGTGAAATCGGATACCAGGCAGTTGAAGGGCAAATTGAATCCGAAATCAAACAAGCGGAAGCGCTCGTCAAAGCATATGTCCTTTGCGCTTCACAAGGCATTGAAAAGGTCTTCTGGTTTGAGGGAAGAGGTCCTAATTACGGGTCAGAAGGCAGTTTCGGGATAATTCGTCAGGATTGGTCAAAAAAACCTTCCTTTTACGCCCTTCAAACCATCGCTCAACTTCTCGGTCATCAACCTCAATATCTTGGATGGCTTCAAATTTCACCAAACAGTCGCGGTTTCGTTTTTAGAGGGCAAAAAAGAACTGTGTTGGTGAACTGGGCAATCAGCGCAGGTGATAAGGTGAAGTTGCCATTAGGCGTTCAGGCGTTTGATGTAACAGGTAAGCCGATAGAACCCGAGAAATCAGGGAAACTTGCCGTCCCAACCCAACCGATTTTCCTCACCAACTTGCCTCAATCTTGGGTGACAAGAGCAATCAGTAACGGGAAACGGCTCTTCGGTTGGCTCAAAGATTACAGCAACGCTAAGGAAGTTTCGTGGCGGATAGGGAAAGACGGCAAGGACGCAATGAACGGGCTTTACTTGACAAATTGGCAAGGCAGTGAAGGCATCGTCGGACCGTTTGAAGACGGAAGTTATGGGCGACGAACTGACAGGAGCAAGAAAGCATTCTACTTGGAGTTTGATCTTGACGACAGTTTCATTGGAGTTGGGGACAATGAAGTGGAAATAACAGTGATTGCACGATTACTCAACTTTGAGCAGCCGGAAGGCACAGGTTTAAACCTCATCTATGAGTCCACAAGAGGTTACCGCCACATTGACGATTGGTGGACGATTCCCAAAGAACCTGGTTGGCATCAACACACATTCCGCATCAAAGATGCGAACTTTGCCAATTGTTGGGGTTGGAACTTTTGCGTCAGTGTCGTTGCTTCTCCGGGTGATGTGATTGTGAAGGAAGTAATTGTCCGTAAGCCATCAAAGGAGGCAAACACTGTGGTGCTACCAGCAACGGTTACTCCAAAAAGAGTTCCACAAGGCAGTGCCTTCAAAGTGAGGTTCAATTGGGAAGCGGAAAGTCCCCTTCAAGATGCTTACAAAATTTTCGTCCACTTCCTTGACGATAAAGACAGGATAGTTATGCAAGGAGACCACGAACCACCGCTGATACAGACGAACCTCCCGCAGTGGAAGGGCAGGATAAGTTACGAAATGAAATTCATCGTTCCTAAAGAACTTGCTGACGGCTCTTACAGAATCGTTGTTGGGCTTTACAACAAAGAGGGGAGATTGAAACTGAAGGTTGGTAAAGGTGTAACGGAGGAGGCTGGGTTTAGGTATCACGTAGGGACATTGATTGTTGACTCAAAAGCGCCAGCAGTGCCACCAGACACTCAAGGCAAGCGTACTCTTGACCTTACTGGATACGATTTGGTTTTCAACGAGGATTTTGAAGGCCCTTTGGATGTCTCGCCTTGGGGACCGGGAACGAGATGGATTGCCCACACACCTTGGTCTGGTGATTTCGGTGACGCCGCTTTTGCTGACCCTACACCTAATTTCCCATTTACTGTCAAGGACGGGATACTGCGAATTGAGGCGAGGAAAGACGAAGAGTTTGCGAAGACCGACCCATGGAAGAGACCTTGGCGGTCTGGCTTGCTATGCTCAAATGACCCAAAGGGAGACGGCTTTTCTTTGCAGTATGGTTATTTTGAGATGAGAGCGAAATTGCCAAGTGGAGTTGGTGTCTGGCCAGCATTCTGGCTCGTTTCAAGTTACGACAGGACAAATCCAAATGCAGGCAAGGATGGTTCAGTGGAGATTGATGTCATTGAATACTACGGCTTCCCGAACGCTTACAGCAGTGTGGTTCATATTTGGGAACCAAAACCTCACAGGGCTGTCGGGACGTTGATAACAACTCGGGAAAATGAGGTTTCAGAGGATTTCCACAATTATGGCTGCATGGTCACTCCTGAATGGATCGTCGTGTATTTTGACGGGGTTGAGGTTTGGAGAGTGAAAACACCCCCAGAGCACAACAAGCCGCTCATGATTCTACTCAACTTGGCTCTTGGGGGAGGTTGGCCAATTGACAAACTTCAAAGCCCAATCTACATGTATGTTGATTGGGTGCGCGCATATGCGAAGCGAAGATGAAACTTGAGGCAAATTTAGCGGAAACGAGGGGATGAAAGGTGTTCGGTTTTTGGGTTTTGCTCAGTTTGATGAGCGAAACTTTACTGAATGAGCGATGGGTTCACCCGTTAGCGCAACCTCTTGAAATTGACAGAAACGGTCCGTTCGTTGAACTTGCTGATGGAAGTTTGGCAACCGTTGACGGTCAGGGCTTTCGGGTTAGCAAGGACGACGGCAAAACTTGGTCAGAAGCAACTCCAGTCTGCAAGGGCATCAACCCTAAAGAGCCAGCATCTTACTACCTTCTGCGAACCCGCAACAATACACTCGTTCTGGTTTACCTTAACTTCAGCGATTACCGCTTTGAATGGGACGAACAAAGAAAAGAGCCGAAGGAAAATTGCAAATTGGAGGTTTGGGCTATAAGAAGCGTTGATGGCGGAAGGACTTGGATTGACAACCAACGGCTTCTTGACGGTTACAACGCAAACTTTTTCGGTTTGATTCAAACCCGGACAGGTAGGATTGTTGTGCCTCTGCAGCATCTTGCAAGCGACCCTGGCAGGCTCATCTCCTGCTCCTTTTATTCCGACGATGAAGGCAAAACTTGGAAACGAAGCAACTGGATTGATTTGGGTGGGCACGGTCACCATGACGGCGCCTTTGAGCCAACAGTAGCGGAGTTAAGCGATGGAAGGCTTCTAATGCTGATTCGGACGAGTCTTGACAGATTTTGGCAAGCGATTTCCGAGGATGGAGGGCGTTATTGGAGAATCATCCAACCAAGCCAAATTGATTCAAGTAACTCGCCAGGTTACCTCTTGCGCCTTCACAGCGGAAGGCTTGTTTTGGTTTGGAACAGGCTTAATCCAGAAGGGCGAATTTGGCAGAAAAGCGTTCTACCTCAACACACTGAATTCCCCTCATCTTGGCATCGTGAGGAACTTTCAATAGCCTTCTCGGAAGACGACGGCAAAACTTGGACGAGGCCGATAGTATTGGCACGCCAGCAAGGTGGTCAGTTGAGTTACCCTTACTTGTTTGAGCGCCGTCCCGGCGAAATTTGGGTGATTGCCGGTTTCGCTTTTCGCAAAATTTGGCAAGACCCATTGCCGTTGAGGTTGAAGGTTTACGAGGAAGAATTTTTCAGAGAGGCAACGAAAAGATGAACAACGAGTTGCTGAGAGTGGCAAATCTCGAGGAACATGAAGCGCGATCCAGGAAAATCTTGACAGGTAGTTGTCTATCTTGCAGCGAGTGATGGAAATGGGATGAAATTTAAGTCCACTTCATGGTTGGTTTTGTTCATGCTGGTTTTTGTGAGCATTCTCGCTTTTCCAAAATTTTTGAAACGCCCTACCCGAGTAGACTTGGCTAACGCTGAAAGAAAAATGAAACGCTTGTGTCAGAGAGAGGGATTGCCTTTTCCCCCGCTCAATCGTAAAGTCATTGTGATAAAAAGCCAACGGCAGTTGCTCTTGCTAAGCGGCAAACGAATTCTAAAGCGATACAAAGTCGCTCTCAGTTACAACCCAATTGGCGATAAGGAGCGGGAAAGTGACGGCAAAGTCCCAGAAGGAGAATTCTTCGTTCGTGAAAAGCCTCCAAGCCGCAATTTCCACACTTTTCATCGGCATCAGTTACCCATCCATTGAAGATGCTGAAAGGGGTTTAAAACAGGTTTTGATTAACCGACGCCAATATGATGCTATTGTCAAGGAAATTCGCAACAGGAAGCGGCCGCCTTGGAACACGCCCCTTGGCGGGGAGATAGGACTGCACGGTGGAGGGACCCATTCCGATTGAACTATCGGATGCATTGCCCTTGAAAACAGCGACGTTGAAGAACTTTATGTGGTTTTGCAACATGGTGACCCTGTCCTAATCAAACCCTAAACTTCTTGCGTGATTGCCCTTAACAAAGTTCGGCAGGAGCCTCGCTCTCTCACAGATAGGTTTTGCCTTTAGGAGAGCTAACCTTCTGGTGAGCCCATGATAGAACTTAAAGCCATGGAAAAATTAATGGAGCGGGCGACGGGATTTGAACCCGCGACCCTCGGCTCGGAAGGCCGATGCTCTGCCTCTGAGCTACGCCCGCTCAGGTGGTCGGGGCGCCCGGATTTGAACCGGGGACCTCGTGATCCCAATTCACGCGCGCTAACCAAGCTGCGCTACGCCCCGATTAAATGTGCCAAACTCATTATACCACATCCTTCTCAAACTGGTCTTGACAGTTTTTGTGAATTTCTTATGGAGGTAATCGGGGCGGCTCTCTTGAGCCGATCAGCGCATCGGGAGATGCGCCCTCCGAAAAACGACCAAAGAAATTGGGGAAAATTTTGTCCTTGACAGTAAAACTGCCGTCGGGCATGAAGCCTGACACTACAATCATTTCTGTCAACCATCAATCCTTGTAGCGTTGGGACTTGGACCAATGGACGGGACGAGGGGTGAGGGATGAAGGGAAAACTGCCGTCGGACATCCATCAATCTTTGTGGCGTCGGGGTTTTATCCCCGACGGTCGTTAAACTATCACTCGGAGGTGGCTCTCCCGAGCAGCCGAAAGAAAGCGGCGTAAAAAACAAATCAGCGCATCGAGAGATGTGCTCCCGAAGAACTACCGAAAGGAAATTCAACGAAGCGTAAATTTCTGTTGCAGGGTGAGATGAAATGAGCCGTGTCGCTTGGTTATCTTGGTCACTTTTCGCAGTTGCTGTTTTCCTCTGTTTTTGGGGCAGTCACAAAGTCCCGCTTTTTGACACCGATGAACCTCGTTACGCTCAGGCTGCCCGTGAGATGATGGAAAGGGGAGACTGGATTTTACCAACTTTCAACGGTCAACCCAGATACGCCAAGCCTGTCTTGTTCTACTGGCTAATTATCGGCTCTTACAAGGTCTTTGGAGTTAACGAGTTTGCGGCTCGGTTCTGGTCAGGAGTGGCTGCTATCGCTATTGCACTTGCCCTTTACTTCACTATCAAACCAATTTTCGGTTGGGAAGCAGGAATTGCGAGTTCGCTCTTTTGGCTCACTTCTCTTGGCACCTTGATTTTCGCCCACGCCGCTATAACTGACATGGTGCTCACTACATTCATGATTGGTGCAATTGTCGCCCTTTGGCTCGGAGCGCAAGGACAGAAACCGATATGGTTCTTTCTCGCTTCTTTGTTTTGTGCGCTCGCCGTGCTCACGAAAGGACCAATGGGTGTGATTTTGCCCCTCACGATTTTCTCGATAGCATTATTCCTGATTCGCTCCTCACCGTTTCGCTTACTTTCACTTGAGCGATTAATTCCCGTCGCTCTCGGTTGTGTTGCGCTTTTCCTCATCGTCACCGTCCCCTGGTATTTGGCGGTCAACATAAGAACGAATGGCGAGTTTTTGCGGCAGTTTTTGTTTGTGGAGAATGTCCAAAGGTACGCTCAAAGCGGGAAATTGCCACTGTGGATGCATATGGTTTACTTCCCTTTGGTAGCCTTTGGACTTGGTTTTCCTTGGTCACTGCTTGGCATCGGAGCGTTTGGGAAAGTTCCCAACTTGACAGATAGTCAGCGACAATGGCATACGCTTTTGAGAGTTTGGGCTATTTTACCCTTGCTCATCTTCACCTTCTCACGGACCAAAAACCCCCAGTATGTCCTGCTTTCAATTCCGGCTTTAACAACACTGGCAGCGATATGGTGCACAGTTTCAGACCCTACTACTAAACGATGGGTACGAGTTTCATGGAGCGTAACAACTGCCTTCGCTGCGTTTCTTCTTTTCCTAACTCCAACTTTGCTCAATTTAAACCCCGAATGGCGAATGCGCTTGACAGGTCATGAGACTGTAATGTTCGGCTGGAGCATATTTGCGATGGGATTACTCGCCTTGGCAATGGTCACTTTTATGGCACTGCCGAACAACTTGTTCAGGGTGCTAACAGTGGCAGCGATGTTGGGGCTTCATGCTCTCGCACTTGACACTTTCATACCTCAGTTGGGGCGCTATCGTCAGGAGCCGCTAAAGCATTTCTCACAAATGGCTGCCTATCAAATGGGTTCAAGAGATTTACTCGTCGTTTACCGCCGCGACTTGTCAAGCATTGTATTCTACAGCAACCGACGAGTTATCAGGGTTGATGACATCAAGAAATTGAAAGAACTGATGCACCGCAATTGCCGAGTTGATGTGTTCACGCATGTGAGGTCTCTTCCCGATTTGCAGCAGGTTTCTGGATGGCACTTGGTTGAGCGGCAAGGGGCGTTCGTTTGGGTTAGTAACCGCAAGGTTACTTGTCCATTACACCCCCAGCGGTAAGTTTTACCTTCAACCTTCTCACCAAAGCGTGTTATTCTTACCACAGTTCTTCTGGCATTCTGTTACCGAATTGTTCAAAGAACCTGCGGATGTCTTCCAATTCGGTTTCCCATTCATTGGAGTTGACGGCGAAAAGTTTCCCCAGACTTTCGCGGCTGATACTGAGACCTTCAAGGTCAAGGTCCTCAAAGAAAGGGATAAGCCCTATTTCAAGTTAGTGTCGGAAGTAATCAGCCATGTTGTAACCGCGTAAAGGTAGCATCGCCATTGGGTCGCGGCAAAACACATCGACTTGATGAATAGCGGCAGGTGTGGTTTCCGAAGCCACACTGGCACCGCAAAAGACTCCATGCCGCCAGTCAAAACTTTCATAAACGAGTAGGACAGTTGTTGACCTACGACCGCCAAAAATAATGGCGGAAATCGGAACTCCTTTCGGGTCGTCAAATTCAGGATACAAAGTCGGACATTGATAAATTGAAACTGTGAAACGAGCGTTAGGATGCGCTGCTTTCTCGCCAGAGGATGGATTCCACGGTCGCCCCCGTCAATCCAAAACTTGCTTTGTGTTCCTCCAACCAACCTTGATGGTAACCCAACAAAGATGCTATGCGAAGCGAGAAGCATTTTTTGCCTAACAGCGCGTTGCCGCCGTAACCTGAACCGATGCTCCAAACAAGGTTCTAATCTGTGAAGTGCATGATGAATCTGCGATTGGGATCAAGGTCACCAATAGAATGCAACCTGCGCACGAAATTTTCGCTATTGCCGATCTTTTCCAACGCTTGTTTACCCATTCGGGTCGTTATCCTCATGCTGACAGCGACATAAACCGAGTTGGTCAATTGAACGCAAGCTCTAGCGTAAGGAGAATCAGGATGCCCCATCATGTATGGCAAAACATACATCGTCCTACCTTTCATACAACCTTTTGTCAAGTCCATCAAAGGTTCTTTTGCTTCCTTCGGGTCCATCCAGTTATTGTTCGGACCCTTCGTTTCTCGGTCAGGGTGGAAAATAAATGTCAAATGCTCTGTCCGAGCGACATCTGTTGGGTGGCTTCGGTGAAGGTAAGAGTTTGGCCAAAGTTTGTGGTTCAATTCGTGAAACACAGTTTGGTCCCAAATCCTTTCTTTTTTAAGCCGATCTCAACAAGTTGTTGCGCCTCTTCCTCTGAACCATCGCACTAGTAAGTTCGGTCAGGTTGAGTTAGCCTCGCTTGCTCTTCGCCCCATTCTTCCAAAGGTGTTGCCATCCCACCCGCTCCTTTCCTTCTCGAACATATAGATTTCCCTTGCTTCATCCTCTTTTTGCGGGATGAGACTGCTTCCTTTTCGGGGTATGGTTTTTGCCTGAGCCAAAATTATGAAGCGAATTTGCTCATAACGCAAAGGCAAAGGAGCGAGAAGAACAATGTGGAAACTCACTTTAGGGCACAGCCCCGATGCCGATGACGCCTTCATGTTTTTTGCAATGAAAAACGGCAGGATTGACACATCGCCCGTTCACTACGAACATGTTTTGCACGACATCCAAACCCTCAACGAAATGCTGTTGGAAGGCAAATTGGACATAAGTGCTGCCTCCGTCCACGCTTGTGTTTACTTGTCAAGACGATACGAAATCATGGCGAGCGGAGCAAGTATGGGTGTCGGTTACGGTCCGATCGTCGTCTCAAAGCACCCCGCTTCGTTGGACGACCTGAAGGGAGCCGTCGTTGCCGTTCCCGGGACATTAACGACAGCGTTTTTGGCTCTGAAGTTATGTATCGGTTTGTTTCCTTTCGTCGTCATGCCCTTTGACCGAATACTTGATGCAGTGATAAAAGGTGAAGTGCCTTTTGGTTTGCTAATTCACGAAGGTCAACTAACTTACGCTGACGCGAAACTTGTCAAGGTTTTGGATTTAGGTGAATGGTGGCATCGCAAAACGCAACTCCCTTTGCCCCTTGGAGTGAATGTCATCAGAAAGGACTTGCCTAATGAGTTGAAGCAATTGGCTGTTCGCCACCTCCGTGAGAGTATCGCTTACGCTTTGAGCAACAAAGAAGAAGCGATTTCGTATGCTTTAAAATTCGCTCGCGGGCTTGACCCTCAACGGACATCCCAGTTCGTCGGCATGTATGTCAACGAACTGACGGTTGACATGGGCGAACGAGGCAAAGAAGCAATCATCGCTTTGTTGGAGTTGGCAGCACGTAAAGGTTTCGTTCCTCACATCAAACCGAACTTTGTTGATGCTTGATGCCCGAAAGGTTGAGGCATTGACAAAATTGAAAGCGCTTTTAACCAGCCACAAACACCGCTCATAAAAAGCGTCAAAGAGCGACGCTACAATTTTTGTCGGTGATTTTAAGTGGATGCTCAATTCGCCCCAGAAACATGGGTGATTGAAACCTTGCCGACCAGTCGGGTTTGGCAGCGGGTTTGTTGGGCGATTCCTTTCGCATCAAGGATGGACAGGTATTTTCTGCGGGAGATGATTGCGCCCTTCATCATGGGTGTCTTGTTTTTCGTCGTCGTGTTGACAGGACATTATTTTTACTGGGCAATTAAATCCATCGTCGGGCAACGAGCACCAGCGAAAGATTTGCTTTTGATGGTTGTCTACTTGATGCCACAAGCGGCAGCCCTCGCAATCCCCATCGGCATGATTTTGTGCACTTGCATTGCCCTTAACCGAATGGGGCGGGAGATGGAGTTGATGGCACTGAGAGCCAGTGGCGTCAGTGTCCAAAGAATGATGATGCCTTTCGTCGTCGTCGCAATTTTGGTCACTATCGGCGACTTCTTCCTCAACGACCGCATCGTCCCCGAAAGCAACCGACGGGCAAACCAGATTCTCTACCGCCTCGCTTACATCAACCCGACACCTTTAATTGAAAGCGACAAATTTTTCAAAGTGAGCGATGACCTTTGGTTCTATGTTCGGCTCGTCAATTATCAAACCAACCGACTTGAAGGCGTTTTGGTTTACCAGCGTGACCCGCAGCAATGGCAGTTCCCTCAAGCAATCATCGCCCAATGGGCACAAAAAGAGCCGAACGAAAACCGATGGGTGCTGCATGAAGGCGTGATTCATAAATTCAACGCAAAAGGAGACCTCATCGCTCAAATTCCGTTCCGACAGCAAATCATCAACTTGCCACCCGACTTGCCGTTGCTGATCAACGATAACCGCAAACCCCACGAATTGTCAACGCAAGAGTTGAGCCAGCGAATTGAAACTCTGGACAAAACAGGTCAAACTTCTTATGAGTTGCAAATTGCCTATCACTTCAAGTTTTCTGTGCCAGCAGCGACTTTAGTGATGACACTTTGGGCTGCGCCTTTGAGCATTCGCTTCTCGCGAACAGGGAGTTTTGCAGGTTTGTTCATCGCAATCTTGGGCGTTTTTCTCTATCAGGGAGCGATGGGCTGGGCAGAAGCAATTGGGCAAAGATACTTCCTGCCACCTTTTTGGGTCGCTTGGTCACAAAACTTCATCTTCGGGGTGATGGGTTTGTGGCTGCTGTGGAGAGAAAGGTAAACGGAAAAGGATATGAGGCAAAGGACACGAAACAAGGTAAACTTTTTAAACAGCAAACTGTCTGTCTCCTCTGCTCGCCACTTATCTTGTCTTTGCTACTCCTTTCTGTTTCCATCGCATCGGGGCAGCAACTGAGCACACCACCAACCCTATCCGACAGCTTGCTTCGCATTGAAAGCGATTTGCCCATAAGGTATTTCCCCGAAGAGCGTGAGTGGCGAACCCTTGACGGAACTGGCACCATCAAAATCAACTTCCGAGAATTGACAATTTTTGCCCGCCGTGCTCGCTACAGCGAGAGGGAGCAAGTTCTGGAAGCACAAGAAGGTTTGAGAGCATTTTGGCAGGATGGGGTTGAATTTGAAGGTGGTAGGGCGAGATATTTTGTCAACGAAAGGAGATGGCTCATTGAAGGTGGCAAAGCAACTTTTGACCCAAACTACTTTGGCGAAGGTGTTGCTGCTCCCCTTTACTTGACCCTGCAAAACATAACTGGCACCGAAGAGAAATTGACTGCTGAACGGGGAACTTTCTCATCTTGCGATCGCCACCATCCCCACCACAGTTTGCGAGCCAAATCCGCTGAAGCGTTACCCGGTGACAGGTTGATTTTGCGAGGTGTCGGAATTTATCTTGGCGAGACGAAACTGCTCGGCATAAGCCGCTTCACGGTTTCCCTCAAACCTCGCCTAAGGCAAAATCGCCTGCCAATTACCCCCGATGTCGGAAGTGACCGATACAGTGGCTTCTTCGTCAGGACGAGCGTCAATTTTTTTGACACTCGCACTCAAAGTGCAGATTTAGTCTTTGACTGGTCAGAACGGCGCGGGATAGGCTATGGGCTTGAACACGATTACTCAACTCGCCTTTTACGAGGGAGCACCAACTTTTTCATTCAGCGCTCTCCCTTTGCTGGCACTGAGCAAACCTTTTCATGGCGACATCAACACCAACTCCTGCCAGGTCTACTGCTTACTGCATTTTGGGACGAACGAAGGAACACTCCTTTCGCAGGTCGCAGTTACACAAGTTCGTCAAAGCAATTTTCTCTTCGGCGAAGTTGGCGGAGAGGCTCAACGGAGTTATCGTTGAGAATGCTCGGATACGGCGGCTTTGGTGATGACCAAACTTGGACATTGACCCACTCTCTCAGCGCTGGAAGACAATGGCTGAATTTGTTAACGACATTGAGGGAAGTTTCTCGTCCAGGTCAACCAACCGATAAAGAATTGAACGAACGAATTGAATTTAGACGACGGCTTTCAGATGAGTGGGACATGGCGCTCAGGTTTGAACAAAGAGTTGACCTTGACAAAGACAAATATACTGGCGACAACTTCTATTACGCCCTTGACCGAACCCCTGAACTTTCCTTTTCATTCCGACCTCGCCGTTCAAGTTTTCTCCGCCCCAACATTGCTCTTGGTCTCGCTCGTTGGAGTGAACCTCAATTCGTCGGGATTGGACAGAAGCCGTTGAGCCTCACCACCGAAAGACTTCACATCCGGGTTGATTCACCATACCGAACTGTCAAACTCGTCGGGAATCTGTCCTACAGCCATAGCGCTATCTTTGAGCAGTTCCTTTACGGCAACGATACAGCCCAATACCTTTACTCTTACCGAAGCACCTTAGCTTGGCGATTTGGGGAACGAAGCCAAATGGATTTGAGTTACTGGCTTCAAAAACATCGTGGCTACACGCCTTTCCGCTCAGACACATTGACCAGTTACGAAAACTTGGACTGGCGGCTTCAAATTTCTCCGTCACCGAAGTTTTTCCTTTCCGCGACGACAGGTCTTGACATTGAACGAAATTTCTTCCGAGACTTGCTTTTGAACTTGCGTTGGCAACCATCGCAGGGCATGACTTTAGATTTGTCAACAGGATACAGCCTTGAGCGAGGCAAATGGCAGGACATTTTGGGGCGGTTAATTCTGAGCAAACCAAGCGGATTGGGGCTGCCGACATATGGCACTTTCGTCAGTTACTACGGTTTGCAACCAACACCGTTTGCTGAAGAGCGCCCAGCACCGCCGCCCGGCGGTTTCCGCTCCGAGTTGACTTTCCGATATTCGCCAACTCAAGGTCAGTGGACGAGGGTTCGTTTGTTCCTTGACTGGAGCATAACCAGAACTTGGCGACTTGAAACTTTGCTGGGCTACAGCGGTGTCTTGAAAAAAATGGACATCACCCAGTTTAGGCTCACAAAGGATATGCACTGTTACCAAATTTGGGCAATTTACAACCGTGAGCGCCGAGAGTTTCGTGTCTTCTTTGTCATCAAAGCCTTCCCGCTGTTCCAACAATTCTTCGGCACTTCGGATCAAGGAGCGTTCTTGGACACGAGTTTGGGGCAGGTGTATTAAGGGCAATGATGTTTGGTCAACCTCAATTTTTGCCTTTGCTGGCACTCGCTTCTTTGCCGTTCCTCATCCACCTTCTGGCTCGCCGTCAAAGGAGAATTGTCAAGTTCAGCATGACGAGGTTTCTCCAAGAAGTCACCCAACAAACACATGGACGAAGGTGGCTCCGTGAACTTTTGATTTTGTTGCTCCGAACAAGTGTCGTTTTGTTTGCGCTTTTAGCCTTAGTTCGTCCATACGCCCCAATCCCACTGCCCCTACCACCAGCACCAACTTCAATCGTCCTCATCCTTGACAATTCTTTGAGCATGCAAAGTGGTGCGAGGGATGGACAAGTTTGGTTTGAGCGAGCGTTGAAGTGGTGCGAACGAGCAATAAGAGAGTTGCCTACAGAAATAGCTTTGCTCACTGCTGAGAAGGCATCAGATCCGATTTGCGAATTCACGAGCGATTTACAACGGCTCACACAAGCCCTCAAACAAGTTCAACCGACATTCAAAGCGTTGGACTTGACACCAGCACTTCAAACGGCAGACATTTTGCTCAGTCACCGCCCCGCAGCGGTTAAGAGGATAGTTGTCATCACCGACCTGCAAAGTGAACCGCTGCGATCGCTTCATCTGCCCAAGTTGAGCAACCCCCTCACAGTCGTTGATGTCAAGCCTTCCGAAAAAGTGGGCAATGCCAGACTTAACGCCAAACTTATCTTGCCTTTAGACCCAAACGCCGAAGGTTCTGTCGTCTTTGAACTGCAAAACTTAAGCCGTCAATCGTTGAAAGGAAGGATCAGAGCGTCTGTCTACAAGAAAACTTTTGCTCAAACCGAAGTTTCGCTTCAACCGCAAGGGCAAAAAGCATTGAGTTTGCGGTTGCCATCTCGGGTTCTTGACGCTGCAGATGAACGAGGTCTGGTGCAAGTTGAAGTTCGTTGGGAATCAGAACTTGACATTTTCGGTTGGGACGATTTCGTTCGGTTTGAATTCAGATCGCCGAAACGAATCCGAGTAATTAACGCTGTTCGTCAAGGGCGACAATTTGTGAATGCTGCTTTGCGGGCGACCAACCTTGTGCCAATTTCAACTGCAAATCTCCGTGATGCCGATGTCATCATCTCATCTGCACCGAACGATACCAAGACGGCTAAGGAATTAGCGGACTGGATCTCTCAAGGCAAAGTTGCAATTGTCACCGCCGACAGCGTCGTGTCTCCATTTTGGGCTATGATTGGCGCTTCAGCCCAGCAGATTCGCAGTAGCAAAAAATTGCGAGTTCGCTGGGTTAACGAAACTAACCCTATTTTGAGGGGATTGGGCTCATCACTTCAATTGGTAACGGCGCAACCAATCTTGAAGTTTGGAAACGGCCACTCAAACTTGAAAGTGCTCGTTGACTTAACTGGCGGGACACCGCTTTTGGTTGAATCCACCGTCGGTTCGGGGCGCTGTTTCATCTTCACAACACCCCTTAATCCGCAGCACACTACCCTTATCTACTCACCAACCTTCGTTCCTCTGCTCTATCGGCTTGTGAGGTTCACTGCTCACGACCAAGAGTTAGGCACAACCGAATCAAAGACAGAACCTAAGGCGATGAACAAGCACTCAACCATTGTTCCAAAAAGCGAGAGTAATTTTATACTGCCCTCGCACGGCGAAGTTGCTAACACTCTGAAGGAAGTCAGTGGCTCAATCATTACCCTTAACCAACCGCCTTACGCCTTGCTTGCTGAAACGAACCTTCGTGACTTGACAAATTTGTGCCTGTCGCTTGCACTCCTTTGCCTATTGATAGAAAGTCTCCTAACAGCAATTTGGTGGCGAAGGGCAAGGTGAAGCGTTAGCGACGATGCATTGGTAAGTGATGTTGGAAGACGAAAAGCAAAGGGACATAAAGCGAAAAGTTTGTTGCTCTATGTTGTGTTGAATAACCCCATGGTTAGTGTGCTGTAATGAAAGGCCATGATAGGTTTCTTTAGTGAGCTCACGATAAGGTTCAGCAGGAGCCTCACTCCCCTTTTACTGCTTCAATATTTCGGTTCGGAACTTCAGTTCAGGGAATGTGGGTTGGCTGTCGTTACCTTCTTATGTGGAGCGAGATACTCCTGCTCCCAAACTGGGTCAAGGACTTTCTTAACCGCTTCGTTGTAAGCCAACATGCCGTGATAGTATTCCTCGTCTTGGAGTGCTGCTGCTGCCGATTCATCTTCTGGCTCTGGCTTAAATCGGTCGATCAACTCTCGCATTGTCTTGTGATGGTCACGCATCGGACAAGGCATTAACCAGTTGCCATGTTCTTCTGGTCCCTCTTTCGCAAACCCATATTCCGCTTGCCATTGCCTGATGGCTTGGAGATAAGGCACATTGTAGATTTCCTCGAGGGTTCCGCCTTGCTTGTAAACTTCAACGATGTTGACGGGTGAGTATGGGACGAACACACAAGGCATAACTCTTCCACTCCAGTCAATGTAAAAGTAGCCGCCACTGCGGATTGCTGAGATGCAACCATCGGAAATGGTTCCGCAGTTCCAGAAATCAGTGAACAAGATTTTGCGCTCGCGGATAATTTGCCATGTTCGTTGCCACATCCAAAGGCGTTGCTCAGGTGTCGGCAGCAATTTGAGAGTATAACCGCGACCAATAGGCATGTATTGGAACAGCCAACCGTAGAGGGCTTGATGCTCCTCAAAGAAGAAGTCAATGAACTCATCGGAGAAAATCTCTTCTGCGTTCTCTCTGGTCGCAGTTAAGGAAATCCCGTAAGGCACGCCCGCTTCCCTCAAGTGAGCCATCGCTTTCAAGATTCGCTTAAACACACCCTTCCCTCTCCTCGCATCTGTCCTCGCTTCAAACCCCTCCACTGAAATTGCAGGAGTGATGTTACCCGCCTCAGCCATTCGCTTTGCCATCTTCTCATCAATCATCGTGCCGTTGGTATACATCAGGAAAAAGCACTCATCGTGCTTCGCAACCAAGTCAATGATGTCGTTTCCTTGAGAGCGATAGAGCAAGGGTTCACCGCCAGTGATAGTGATGAAACGGATGCCCCAAAGTTTCTTCGCCTCAGTTACAATTCTGTCAAGGACATTCCAGTCCAAAGACTCGCGGGCAGCGGCATGGGAGTTTGCGTAACAGCCCGTGCATTGAAGGTTGCAAAACTTTGTTGGAGCAATGACCACGCTTGTTGGCGGATGGACACCGTGACGCTCCTTGAACGCCTCGATGGCTTCAATTCGTTCCTTGTCTAAGCATAAAGTGCATGCGCCGAAGAAGTTTTTGAGAAGTTTGCGCAAAACTGTAAGAGCAAGTTGCCCTCGCTGAAGAGCCCTGTGGAAGGAATACACCAGTGCCCGAACGATTTCCTCCTTCTCTTTCTGGACACGCATGGGGCGATTGGAATCCTCCTTCATCCACCGTTCAAAAATCCGATGTTCCAACTCACGAATGAGCCAACTGCGAAGGTTGTCGTTGAGCAGTGCCTTTTCTACTAGGGGCAGAGAGGCGTAAATCAAACGCGCTTTAACAACCTCCTTGCTCACCATCTTTCTCCCCCCTTCGCCTCTTCGTAGTAATGGCACCATTTCCAATTGATAGCACGACATCAAACTTCTGTAAAGTCAGGAAAAA
>FMJZ01063329.1_pt1 | contig 24990 bp, 25 predicted proteins | sample 1987881 | NCBI WGS metagenome assembly FMJZ01 (sample SAMEA4378227, study PRJEB15110) | soil metagenome | biome: soil; feature: Field; material: Soil | place: India | collected 2015-03-11 | depth 0 m
CCATATATATTATATTAAAATTCCCAAAAAAGTCAAGGGGGAAAGATACTAGAAAATCCCGACCACTTTATGACCTACTCTTATCTTAAGCCTTTCATCGGCTCTTTCTTTAAAACAAGCAATCTCATAGAAATTCGAACTTCCCCGAACACCGAAAACCTCTCCAGTTTTTCCCAGGGCATAAAACTTTTTTACAGAAATGATTTTAAATCTTTCAATATAAATTTTTTTTAGTGCAAATTTTATTGGAATATTTGTAATGAGATTGCCGAAATGGTCGACATAAACAATCTCACCATAAATTTTATTTTTTTTATGCCTTATTTTGGGAAAAGAAAATTTTTGGAATTTAGATATGATTTTGCCGAGTTTACTCAAGTCAATACCCAGACTTATTTTCCCAGCCACTGGACCAAAAATATCCCGTGCGTGGAATGTACAACTTACCTTTTTTTTAACAATTATCTCATAAACTACTGAATTGTTATTATAAATGTAAGAAAATATGCCATTATCAGGACCAACAAAATAATGGCCATCTGAAAAAGCGATCAACGGTTTTCTTCCACTCCCCACACCGGGATCCACAACTGCAAGATGGATAGTTTCTTTTGGGAAATTTTTATAAACCATTTTCAAAATAAACGCAGCCTGTTTTATATCAAACGGCTCTAAATTATGCGTAATATCAATTATTTGAACTTCAGGATTTAATTTAAGAATCTCCCCTTTTACCGCTGACACAAACCAATCTTTTCCACCAAAATCAGATATAAAGGTTATGATATTCATAATGGATCTGAACACGCATTTTTTCTTGCTTTTTGGTAGTCTTTTTTAACCATCTATACCATTTTTCTGGTAATAATTGAGCCACTGATATACCGCTATTTAAAATAAGCGGTGCAATATCGCATTTTTCTATTGCCTTTCCCTTATCCCATAGAAAGATTGTAATTATAAACACAAAACAAAAAAATATGCCTTTTATGAAACCCAATCCACCCCCCATAAGTCTATCCATTATTCCTAATGGTGTAAGGTGAATTAATTTAGATACTATCCTGCCTAAAATTGATGCGATGATGGCTGAACCTAAGAATATCAACAAGAATGCTACATATTTTTCCATTTTTAGTCGCTCAGCATATTCAATAGCAAGAAAAATTCCTATGACAATTCCTCCAATATCAAATATACTTCTCACAAAACCGACAACGAGACCATGGATTACAAGGCTGATTATGATTATCAAAATTGCAATATCAATCCAGCACATAAATTGATTATAAATAATTTTTATATGATGTCAACCTTGACATTATATTGTTTTTGGTTATGATTGATTGTGGAAGAAATAAACTTTATTTTACAATTTATATCTAACATTAGTAAAGGGGGTTTATATGCAAGAAAAGGTTGAAAAAATCCTTGCAGAAATAAGACCCAATCTGCAAATGGATGGTGGTGATGTAGAACTTGTTGAAGTGAATTCTGATGGTGTGGTGAAGGTGAAGCTGACTGGTGCCTGCGGTGGTTGTCCGATGAGCTCTCTGACACTCAAAATGGCAATTGAAAAACGACTAAAGGATGCAATACCAGAAATAAAAGCAGTTGAACAAGTATTTTAGAGCGGTCAAATTGTTAAATAGCAATTGGTTAAATCATCTTTGTTTAACCGTTTAATCAATTGCCATTTACTATTTAACAGGTTATTATTTAATCAATACAAGGAGGTAATGTGCCTGTAATACAGATAACCGATGATACATTTGACCATGAAGTCAAAAAGTCTGATGTTCCAGTTCTGGTTGATTTCTGGGCACCGTGGTGCGGTCCCTGCAGAATGGTTGCACCCGTGATTGATGAAATTGCTGAAGAATATGAAGGCAAAATAAAGGTTGCCAAGTTAAATGTAGATGAAAATCCACACAAAACTACAGAGTACAACATAATGTCTATTCCCAATATCAAGATATTCAAAGATGGGAAAATTGTAGACGAGGTAGTTGGCGCCGTTCCTAAAGAAGAGATTACAAAGAAATTAAAAAAATTATTATGAATAAAAAGACACTGCATAAAGTTTCCTACGGAATTTATGTAGTAAGTTCTAAAAAAGATGCTAAGATAAATGGGCAGATAACTAATACTGTTTTTCAGATAACTGCCGAACCACCGCAGATTGGCATTTCTATTAATAAGCAGAATCTCACTCATGAATTTATTTCATCCAGCAAAGTATTTTCTATTGGAATACTCTCAAAGAATACCCCACCTAAATTTATCGGACAATTTGGATTCAAGACAGGGCGAGAGATTGATAAATTTAAAGGTGTAAACTATAAGATTGGCAAGACAGGTGCACCTCTGATTCTTGATAACACAATAGGATTTATTGAGTGCGAGGTTATTAATTCTGTTGACTGTGGAACACACACAATGTTTATAGGTAAAGTCGTTGATGCAGAAGTTATCAGTGAAAATGAAGAACCCCTCACTTACGATTACTATCATAAAGAATTGAAATTAAAAGTCCCAAAGACAGCCACAACATATATTGGCGAAAAATAGCGTCATAATTTGAATGCATTTTTAACTATTTAGGACTTTTGGACCTTTAGATGTTAACAATAAGGAGGCTGCATGCACATTAGAGAAATTAGGGAAAAAATCTATTGTGTTGGTGTAAATCACTGGGATAGGAGATTGTTTGATGAGTTAATACCATTGCCTGATGGCACAAGTTATAATTCTTATTTAATCATCGGCAATGAAAAGACTGTACTCATAGATGCGGTTGACCCAGCAAAAGAGAATGAATTGATTGAAAATTTAAAAAAGATAAATATTCAAAAGATTGATTATGTAATCTCCAATCACGCTGAACAGGACCATTCTGGTGGGATAACAAGGGTTCTAAAACAATTCCCAATGGCAAAAGTGGTGACAAACGCAAAATGTAAGGGTATGCTTATGGACTTATTGTTAATTCCAGAAGAGAAATTTATTGAAGTGCAGGATAACGGAACATTATCGCTCGGTAACCGCACATTGAAGTTTATTTTTGCACCCTGGGTTCACTGGCCCGAGACAATGTTGACATATTTACAAGAAGACAAAATTCTTTTTCCCTGTGACCTTTTTGGTTCACATCTTGCCACGAGTGATTTATACGCTATTGATGAAGCAAAGGTCTATGAATCGGCAAAAAGGTATTATGCTGAGATAATGATGCCCTTCAGAAAAAATATTCAAAAACATCTGGAACGGTTGAGCAGTTTTCAAATTGATATAATTGCCCCAAGTCATGGACCTATATACAATAGACCTGAATTTATAATCAATGCCTATAAAGACTGGACATCAGACAATGTAAAAAATGAAGTAGTATTTCCGTATGTTTCAATGCATGGTAGCGTTGAAAAAATGGCAGAATATTTTATTGACGCAGTAATGAAAAGGAATATCACAATCAAGCCATTCAATTTTACAAAAACCGATATTGGTGAACTCGCAATGGCAATCGTTGATACTGCAACCATTGTCATTGGCACGCCTACGGTTTTGACAGGACCACACCCTGCTGCAGTTTATGCAGCATATCTTTGCAATGCATTAAGACCCAAGACACGATTTGTTTCAATAATTGGTTCTTATTCCTGGGGTGGCAAAATGCTGGAAACAATAAAAGGGTTGATTTCCAACCTGAATGTAGAACTGATAACACCGGTCATTGCTAAGGGCCATCCAAAAGAGGATGATTTCAAGGCACTGGACGCACTTGCCGATAATATCCTTGCCCGACATAAGGAAATAGGTATAACATAATATTTTATCCATACAAATGGATTTCAAATAAAAAGAAGCAGATTGAAATTATACTAAAAAAAGTAAAAATATAAAACCTGTGCATCGTAAGGCACAATGTCCATTTCTGAGGGATGATATCAAAGAAATTCAAGGAATATACGCAATTTGAAGATAAATTTTTTTCTTATTGGTTTTTGTCAATTCCTAAAATACATTCTAAAAAACAAGGCAAAATCATTTTCGTCCTTCCGCTACTCTAGACGCAGATACTTGTGGACCTGAGGGATTATACGGACATCTTTTATTCGCTCAAGTGCCTTTTTCTGGATATCAAGTAGATTTGAAATTTTATTCCCAAAGACAGGTTGAATCACAAGGGGGATATTTTTATCTACCTTTTCAATAATTGAAATAGCCTGTTCAAGTTCTCTGGGTATTAGATTTTCGTTTATCACCATCTTTACAAAAACTTCTTTTTTTGCTCCCAGTTTTAGCATCTCTTCATGCTTTTTCCACATCCCCGGTCTTCCCGTGGCAGTCGGTATTTTAAAATCAAGTGCAACTATATCAATATGTTCTACCAACATCTCAAATGCTCCCGGCAGTGTTCCATTTGTCTCCAGATAAATTATTTTACCCCTCTTTTTCAACTCTTTGCACAAATCCAATAAAAACAAAGGCTGAAGCAGGGGTTCACCACCTGTGAGAGAAATTATTTCTTCAGTAATTTTATCCAGAATAAAATTTAGTTCCACAGGGTTATCATAACTCTTTTTTTTATAGAAAAACTTACCTTCTCTTTTCTGACATTCGGGGACATCACAGTAATTACAGGAAAGGTTACAACCTAAAAATCTTACAAACGACATCCTCTGCCCCACCCTTATGCCTTCGCCCTGAATTGAACTAAATATTTCCCTCAAATAACCAGCCATAATCATAATGCAGATATCTAAGGAACATCCTAACTCAAGGTCGAAATTTGCAGTAAATGCCCATTACGAGCGAAGCGATACTATATTTCCTGCAAACCCTGATAAAATTGGGTTGATACTGTCATTCCTATTGTACCCACCTAACTTTACATTTTACAGTGCCGATTTTTTCAATCTCCTTTGTGTATCTGTCCATCACCAAATTGGCAAATTCGTAGGGCTCAATATCATAGTCTTTGAGCCCTTTTGTTTTCACGGGTGTATTCGAAGATGTGATATTAATACCAAAATGAATAAGAGAGGACAGCGGCGAAACAGTGGCGACGGAAATAGAAAGTTTTGCATCATCTTCGTATAAATCAGAATTAACTCTTTTTACAATAAGTTTCCCCTTTATTTCATTTATTGCATCGCGCACAATGCAGGTTAGAATCAATTGCCTGAGAATAATCTTTTCAATATCAGTATCATAATGCTCCACAATGAAATGGAGCATATATTCAGAATAGATTGCCTTACCGGCTTTCAGATCCTCAATATCAACCATTTCTTTCAGTTTAACATCACAAGGTCCACAAAAGGCAATTATTGAATCACCCACAATACCAAATGTAGTATAGGCAAAATTACTCCTTAATTGTTCACCGGTATAAGCAATCTCATCTTTAATAAGTCGGTATCTCATTCACCTCCCCCCTTTTCAGTTAGACTCAATTTTTTCTTCAAATAGGGAACCAACCCGCCTTCATTAAGGATTTCAAGAATAAATGGCGGTAGTGGAACACCTTTTATCTCTTCATTTGTTCTCATATTTTTAATTATACCCTTTGCTAATTCTACTTCAAGTGGGTCGTTATGCTCAACTTTTCCTGTTATACCCGGTGCAATCAATATTGGCAGTCCAAGATTTATGGCATTACGGTAAAAAATCCTTGCAAAGGATTCAGCGATTACTACACTTATACCAAAATATTTAAGACAGGTTGCTGCCTGTTCTCGTGAAGAACCGCAACCAAAATTTTTTCCTGCAACGATAATATCTCCTGGTTTTGCGGTCTTCAAAAACTCAGGATAAGCAAGTTCAAAACAATGCCTTGCCATTTCCTCCCGGTCGGTGGTGATAGACAAATAACGACCCGGGTAAATGTCATCGGTGTTAATATTATCTCCAAATTTATAAACATTGCCGCGGATTTGTGTAGATTTAATTGGATTCATCTGTATCCCTCCGTGTTAACATCCATGTAATTCCGTGCCTGGTAGTGTAATTTCTCCGGTAAACGCAGATATCGCGGCGGTTGATGGAGATGCAAGATATATCAACGATTCTGGACTCCCCATCCTACCCTTGAAATTGCGATTTGTCGTGGAGAGACATACCTCACCAGCAGCAAGCAAACCTTGATGTGCGCCAAGACAAGGACCACAGCCCGGGTTTAAAACAAGTGCTCCGGACTTTATAAATATTTCAATATATCCCGCTTTTAATGCATCCAGATAGACTCTGCGTGAGGCAGGAATAATCAAAAGCCGAACATCAGGATGGATTTTTTTGCCTTCCAGTATTTCAGCTGCCACCTTTAAATCTTCAAGCCTACCATTGGTGCAGGAACCGATGAGTACCTGATGGATTTTTAATCCTGCTACATCCCTGACCGGTTTAACATTATCAACCGAATGGGGACAGGCAATCTGCGGTTCCAGATCAGAAACATCAAATTCAAAAATCTGAACATAATCAGCATCTTTATCAGGCAGCATAACTTCAAATGGTTTATCAGTCGTACCTTTGACAAATTCTATGGTTTTTTCATCGGGCTGGACAAATGCATTCTTCGCTCCCATCTCCATTGAGAGATTTGACAGAACCATCCTTGATGAGATTGACATATTTGAAATCGTGGGTCCGCAGAATTCAACGGATTTGTAATCCGCACCATCTGCCTTCAACTGTCCGATTATATAAAGAATCAAATCTTTTGCTAAAACATACTTTCGAAACTTACCTTTTACGATAATCTTAAATGATTCCGGAACCTTTAACCATAACTCTCCGGTTGCCCATACCCCCGCCATCTCTGTTCCGCCTATTCCCGTTGCAAATGTTCCAAATGCACCATGGGTAGTAGTATGAGAATCAGTCCCAACAAGAACTTCTCCGGGTCTGCAATGACCAAATTCAGGAAGTATCTGATGGCAAATTCCTTCTTTCAAATCGTAGAAATATTTAATACCCTGCTCCTTTACAAATTCTCTTATCCTCTTGTGGGTGGTGGCAGTCTTTTCGGATTCAGCCGGAATTCGATGATCAAACAAAATTACAATCTTCTCTGGATCCCAGACTCTCTTCACTCCTATCTCCTGGAATGATTTCAATACTACATCTGCATTCTCGTGGGACATTGCCACATCAACCTTTGCCATCACTATCTCATTAGGGATGACCTTCTTTTTCCCACTCGCCTTTGCCAAAATTTTCTCTACAATTGTCATACCATCCTCCTGAATGTATCCAATGACACAAATTTACGCGGAGACAGGTGTCCCATCCCTAACCCATTAACCATCTTTGTCAAGGTCTCTTTCCCATGGACCATCATATTCTACTTCCTGCTGGCACATCTGACGCATCGGCTTCTCTCGGGTCATTTCTTCATAGGCATGGGCAATGAGTCCGGCACACCTTCCAATTAAGAAGAACGCCTTGCCCAGACGCCAATCAAAATTCATATCTGATATGATTGCAGCAATAGCACCATCAACATTTACCGGAAGGGGTTTTACCCTGGCAAATTCATTCTCAATTGCCCTTGTTAATTTTATGTGATCACCTGTAATATTCAGTTCATCCGCAAGGCCAAAGAGCTTCTTTGTGCGGGGATCCCGGGTATGAATCCGATGTCCAAAACCAGGCATATATTTGCCAACTGATTTCAGGTGATTAAGCAAATCCTGGGCGGTCTGCCCATAATCCCAATTCTCCTTCTTCATCTTCTTTACCCATTCTTGTAAAATCCTTGCTGAATCTTCAATTGCACCACCGTGCACATCACCCACCGCAAGAATTCCTGCAGCAACTGCGCTTGGCAAAGGGACTCCCGCAGACGCCACAATCCTTGTAGCATGGGTTGATGGTGGTGTTGTGCCATGGTCAATTGAAGAGGTGATTATTGCATCAATCATCTTTTCTTCTTTTGCATCAGGCAATCTACCTTTTATTAGTAGAAAAAAAACAGATGCAAAAGGAACATTACCTATTAAATCTTCCTGCCGATAACCCCTCGTTACAATATGGTTTGATTCAATTTTGGTTATCCCGCTCTTCCAGACCAAATAAGCCTCCTTTTTTAGCCAAGTTGATTATATAAAACAGAAAAAATTTGTCAATGGGTTCCATTAGCTGTATAATTTAATAAATCCTGCATTGAATACATTCCAAATTTTTGTTTTACTATAAACTTAGCCGCCTCAATCGTGCCTGCAGCAAAGCATTGTCTGCTCGTTGCATAATGCCTTATCTCTAAAAATTCGCCATTACCTAAAAATAAAATTCTATGTTCGCCGATAACATCGCCGCCCCTTACTGCATTTATACACAATTCATTTTTATTGCGCTCTCCACCCATACCATACCTGCCATAAATAATATTGATTTCAGGTTTAACTTCTTTTATTTTATCGGCAATTGCCAGTGCTGTGCCTGATGGTGCATCCCTTTTGGCTCGGTGGTGAGTCTCAACAATTTCTATTTCGTACCCAGAAAGAATCTGCGCGGTACTCTTAACAAGATTCAAAAGATGGTTAACACCAAGTGACATATTCGGACTCAAAAAAATAGGAAATGACGCTGAAAATTCTTTTATCTCATCAATCTCGGTTTTGGAAAATCCAGTGGTACCGATACAGTAGGGTTTTTTGTAAGGTGCTGACTTTCTTAAATTCTCCATTGTTGCAATATGATTTGTAAATTCAACAATACAATCACTATTTTCAATAACTGCCAACAAGTCATCGTATATTTGAATTTCTTCAATTCTTTTATTCACGATTGGATTTGATTTCTCTTCAACACCAGCAATTATTTTAACATCGTCACTCTTCTGAGCAATAGAAATAATTTCTCTTCCCATCCTACCTGCTGCACCACAGACAACAATTTTTAGCATATCTTGACTCCGTATTCTAAAAGGCTTTTGCGTAAAATAGCAGTATTTTCCTCACTCATTGGCATCAGGGGCAGTCTGGGATTTCCGGCGGAGAGACCCATCAATTCCATTGCCTTTTTTACTGGTATGGGGTTTGTCTCAATGAAAAGTGCTTTTACCACAGGAAACATCTTTATGTGAAGTTTCTTTGCCTCTTCAAATTTACCTTTCATAAAAAGCTGACACATATCAGCAACATCTTTCGGGAATATATTGGCAATAACCGAAATCACACCCTTCGCACCGATAGCAAGCATTGGCAATGTCAAGGAATCATCGCCCGAAAGAATATCAAATCCATCTCCTATAAGATTTACGAGTTCTGAAACCTGATCAAGATTTCCGCTCGCCTCTTTTATCGCCACAATATTTTTGCAATCCCGAGCGAGCCTTGCCACAGTCTGGGGCAAAATATTTACGCCGGTTCGTCCCGGAACATTGTAGATAATTATCGGCAGATCAGTCTCACCACTCACTGTTTTATAATGCTGATACAATCCCTGTTGAGTTGGCTTATTGTAATATGGTGTAACTATCAGCAAACCCTGGACGCCGATTTTTTGAGCATTCTGTGCGATCTTTATTGTCTTTATTGTTGAATTTGTACCTGCACCTGCTATGACCGGAATCCTTCCACCTGATTCTTCAAGACATATCTCTATAACCCGAGCGTATTCAACATCACTGAGACTTGGACTTTCGCCGGTTGTAGCACAGGCAACGATACCATTAGAACCATTTTCAATCAAAAAACGCAAATTGTTTCTCAAACCTCCTTCATCAAGATTATCATCCTTGAACGGAGTGACTATCGCAACATAAGAACCCTGATACATTCTACCTCCTTTACAATTTCTTAATTTTTCTTAAAAGGTCATAGATACGGTTAAAATCTTCAAGGTTTAAACAATGGATAGTTATCGTTCCTTTATTTTTCTTCCATTCAACTATGACCTTTGTCCGCAAAATCTTAGATAATTCATCTTCAAGTATCAGTAGATTAGGCTCTTTCTCTTTGCCGGGTCTTATCTTCGGAAGTCTTGACCATTTTTTTATCAACTTTTCTGTTTCTCTTACTGATAATTGTTCGTGAACGATTTTGTCAGCGATATGTATCATCTTTATTTCATTATCAAGCGACAGTATTGCCCTTGCATGACCCTCTTGTATCAAATTTCTCCTTAAATAATCTTTTATCTTCTCTGGCAAAGTTAATAGCCGAAGGGCATTCGTGATGGTAGAGCGGTCCTTTCCCACGATCTGTGCAATCTGCTCATGTGTCATATTAAATTTTTTGTTTAACTGTTCGTAAGCAAGTGCCTCTTCTATCGGATTCAGATCTTCCCGATGAAGGTTTTCAATCAATCCAATTTCAAGCAACTCCTGGTCAGAAAGATTTTTGATAATCGCCGGGACTTCCTTCAAACCAGCAATCTGTGCAGCCCTGAATCGTCTCTCACCTGCAGCAAGAATATATTTCTCATTATATCTTTTTACAATAACGGGCTCAATTATGCCCTTTTCTCTTATTGAGTTAACAAGTTCCCGAATACTCTCTTCGGTAATTTTTTCCCTCGGCTGATAAGGATTTGGTTGAATATCTGTAATTGGAATCATTCTGAATCCTTCTTGCAATACGGTCTTTTCTTCTTTGGAAATCAGTGCCTCAATCCCTCTACCGAGTGCCCTTTTACGCATGGTTTAAAATCTCCTTGGTTAAATGAAGATATGCCTGGGCACCTGATGAAGAGATATTATAGTGTAACACCGACTTGCCAAATGATGGAGCCTCAGCAATCCGAACTGACCGGGGGATTATTGTATCAAAAATTGAATCGGCAAAATGTTTTTTTATCTCTTCAACCACATCCTTGGATAAATTTAATCTTGCATCATACATCGTCAAAAGAATTCCTTCAATCTTTAAATCTGAATTTAAATTTTCCTTCACAAACTTTAATGTCTTCAATAACTTCTCCAGTCCTTCAAGTGCATAATATTCACACTGAATCGGAATAATGACACTATCACAGGAGACAAGCGCATTTAAAGTCAGAAGTCCTAATGAAGGGGGGCAATCAATGATTGCAAAATCATATTCATTTTCAATTCTGGTCAAAACAATTTTCAATTTCCTTTCTCTCTCTCTTTCGGAGACAAGCTCAACCTCGACACCAACCAGGTCAGGGGTGGAAGGTAAAACTGAAAGATGGAGCCATTTTGTCTTTATGATTGCCTTGCCCACAAGCTCGGGCTCAAATAAACAATCATAAACAGAAATCTCTAAATTCTTATAATCAATACCTACACCACTTGTAGCATTTGCCTGGGGGTCAAAATCAACAAGTAGTGTCCTTTTTTCTGCAAGAGAAAGTCCAGCTGACAAATTCACCGCAGTAGCCGTCTTACCCACACCGCCTTTTTGATTACAAATCGCTATCTTTCGCATACCTTATTTTAGCAAAAATTCCTATGAAGTCAACAACCAAATATCTGCTCCTTAAAATAAAACTTGACTTTTATCAAATTATAGTTATAATCAAAAAACTAAAATGAAAGGACTTATACTCTCAGGTGGTTTTGGCACAAGACTCAGACCTTTGACTTACACAAATGCCAAACAACTCATACCAATAGCAAACAAACCCATAATCTTTTATGGCATTGAATCTATTGTAAATGCAGGTATAAAAGAACTTGGCATCGTAGTCGGTGAAACTAAAGAAGAAGTAAAAAACACTGTTGGTGATGGGTCAAGGTGGAATATAAAGATTGAATATATCCATCAACCCGCACCTTTAGGTCTGGCACATGCAATAAAAGTTTCAAAAGATTTTCTTAATGATGAACCGTTTATTATGTATCTTGGTGATAATATCTTAAAAGAAGGGGTAAAAAATTTTGTGGAAATATTCAATGCAAATAAGCCGGATGCCTTGATTTTATTGACCGAAGTCAGTAATCCTCAGGAGTTCGGGGTTGCGGTTGTTGATGAAAAAGGAATTGTAAAAAAACTCATTGAAAAACCAAAAGAGCCACCATCAAATTTAGCCCTGGTAGGTGTTTATCTGTTCAACAAAAATATTTTTATAGCAATAGAAAACATTAAGCCTTCGTGGAGGAATGAACTTGAAATAACCGATGCAATTCAATGGCTACTTGATAACAATTTTAATGTCCTTTCTGACAAGGTAAAAGGATGGTGGAAGGATACTGGAAAACCAGACGACATAATTGAAGCGAATTTATTAATCCTCGAAGATATTGAAACATCAAATGAAGGGACTTTGGTAGATTGTGTGGTGAATGGCAGGGTCGTCATTGGAGAAGGAACAAAAATTGAAAAGAGTCTAATTCGTGGCCCGGTAGTTATCGGAAAAAATGTCATTGTTAAAAATGCATTTATAGGCCCCTTCACATCAATCGGTGATAATACCATTATTGAGAATTCTGAAATTGAATGCAGTGTGATAATGGAAGGAGCTAAGATTCAAAACCTAAGTAAAAGGATTGACCGTTCGATAGTCGGTAAAAATGTGACAATCAATCAGATAAATACCTCACCACGCTGCCACCGGTTTTACCTCGGTGACCAGAGTTTTGTGGAGATTGTAGAATGAATGAAATACTCGGGTTTAAAGGAAAAGAACTGATTGCTGGGGTGAAAGTAAAAATTCTAAGGTTATTACCAGATGAGCGTGGCAGATTAATGGAAGTGCTTAGAACCGATGATGAATTATTTGATAAGTTTGGACAGGTCTATATAACTACTGCCTATCCTGGAGTGGTCAAGGCATGGCATTATCATAAACTTCAGAATGATAATATGACAGTAATAAAAGGTATGGCGAAGGTAGTTCTATATGACGACCGTGAAGATAGCCCAACAAAGGGTTTAATAAATGAATTCTATATAGGCGAACACAACCATATCCTTGTGCATATTCCAAAACTTATCTGGCACGGGTTCAAATGCATAAGCGAAGAAGAATGCATAATACTGAACATTGTTACTGAATGTTATAATTATCAAAATCCTGATGAATATCGCAAGCCACCGCACGGCTCGGACATTCCTTATGACTGGACGAGGAAAGATGGATAATTTTTTAAATTCGAAATCCGCTTTCCGCAATCCGAAACTATTATGAGAGTATTAATAACTGGTGGTTGTGGATTTATTGGTTCTAATTTTATCCGTTATTTTAACTGCAAGCATCCTTATTATAAAATCTTAAATGTAGATAAACTCACTTATGCTGGTAATCTTGAAAATTTAAAAGGACTTGAGAAAAAAGGCAATTATCATTTTGTCCGTGCTGATATAAGTTCTGCCTCAGTAATTCGCCGGCTATTTGAAAAATTCAGACCTGAGGCAGTTATAAATTTTGCGGCTGAAACCCATGTTGACCGCAGCATAATGAGTCCTGCACCGTTTATAAAAACAAATGTGATTGGAGTCGGTGTATTATTAAATCTTTCTTTGAAATATAATGTTAAAAAGTTTCTTCAGATATCCACTGATGAAGTTTACGGGTCAATTTTGCGTGGAAGTTTTCGCGAAGACAGCGCACTTAACCCTTCAAGCCCCTATGCCGCAAGTAAAGCTGGTGCTGATGCCCTGGTAATTTCCTATTATAAAACCCATGGATTACCCATCCTTATTACCCGTTCATCCAACAATTACGGTCCGTATCAGTTTCCTGAAAAGCTTATTCCCCTTGTAATCCTGAATGCTATGAATAATAAAAAAGTTCCTGTTTATGGTGACGGTATGAATATCAGAGACTGGTTATATGTCGAAGACAATTGCGAAGCAATTGACCTTGTGTTTCACCACGGAAGAATCGGCGAAGTTTACAATATTGGTGGTGAAAACGAATTAACAAATTTATTTGTGGTTAGATTCATTCTTAAATTATTAAATAAATCTGAAAGTTTAATTACCTTCGTGAAAGACCGACCCGGTCATGATAGAAGATATTCATTATCTCTGAGCAAAATAAGACGGCAGATTGGTTGGCACCCCAAAATTTCATTTGAAACAGGAATAAAAAGAACGATTGAATGGTATCGCAAAAATCAAAAATGGCTAAAAAATGCCCAGAGCGGGGAATATCGGAATTTTTATAAAAAATATTATTCAAAATTAGGTCTTAAAGAAATTTAATGGCTGGTTTTATAGTCGCCATTGATGGTAAGGCTGGTTCAGGCAAAAGCACAACCGCTAAAGGCGTTGCCAAAAGGTTAAATTTTTTCTATCTTGATACCGGTGCAATGTATCGGGCATTCACCTTGAAATACCTGAATACGAAAAAAACAAAAACCAATGCAGTTGTCCAATTAATTGAGCAAGACGCCATTGATTTAAAACTCGTTGCTACCCTGCTGAAAAATACCACAATAGAATTAATCAAAGAGGATAACGAATTAAAGGTTTTGCTTGATGGCGTAGATGTAAGCAAAGAAATTCGTTCACCTGAGGTGAATAATTTGGTTTCACCAATCTCGGCGATCAAAGAAGTAAGGGAATGGATGGTAAAAAGACAAAGAGAAATCGCCCAGGGTAAAAATATTGTATGCGAAGGTAGGGATATGACAACCGTAGTATTCCCAGAGGCACAAGTAAAGATATTTATGGATGCTGATTTATCAATAAGGGCCGAACGTCGCAGACAAGAATTGCTAAAAAAAGGAATGAACATTGAGTTTGAAGAATCATTGAACAATTTAAAATATCGTGATGATTATGATTCAACCCGCCAGCATTCACCGCTAAAAATAGCAGATGATGCAATAATAATTGATACCACAAACTTAACGATAGAACAAGAAATTGATTTAGTAGAAAGAATTGTAAGGGAAAAATTAAGAACGATTGCCTAATAGTGTCTTAATCAAATGTTCCAAAAGACTTTCGGTATCCAAATCTTCAGGATGATACCAGCTGATGTCAGGGATTTTCTTAAACCAGGTTATCTGTCTTTTTGCAAAATTTCGTGTGTGCTGCTTCGCCTTTTCAATAGCAATCTCTAAATCCCACTCACCCTGTAAATTTCTTACAATCTCTTTATATCCTATAGTTCGCAAACCATAACAATCAGGTTTAAAACCCATGTTCAAAATCCTCCTGACCTCCTCAACTAAACCATTTTCAATCATCTTATCATACCGCTTGTTAATTTCGCTATATAACTCATCGCGGGGAAGAATCAGCCCTATATATTTTGGTTTGTAATGTGGATTTTCTCTTTCTCTTTTAAGCAATTCACTCAGCGGGCTATTTGCAATTTCATATACTTCAATCCCCCTTAGAATGCGTTGTTTATCTTTTGGTCCAATCTTCTCTGCCCACTTTGGGTCAATCTCAAGGAGTTTTTTATATAGATAATCAAGACCCTTTTCTTTCAAAAGGCTGTGTAATTTTTCTTTTAATCTTTTATCTGCTTTAGGTAACCGATGGAGGGGATTAAATAGAGCCTTTATATACAATCCCGTCCCACCGCATACAATTGGAACCCTCTTCCTTGATGAAATTTCCTCAATCAACCTTTCGGCATCGCGGGCAAAATCCCCGCAGGAATAATTCTCATCCGGCTCTAAAAAATCAACCAAATGAAAAACTACTTTTTTTCTCTGTTCTACTGTCGGCTTGGCAGTGCCAATATTTAGGTATTTATACACCTGCCTTGAGTCAGCTGATATTATTTCTCCCTTTAACTGTTCGGCAATCTTGATGGCAATCTCCGTCTTGCCAACCGCAGTTGGACCAATAATAGTAACAATCTCACGCATTCACCAATTATAGTAAAATATCCTGATAATGCAAGATTTTCATCCTTTGTATATCTTCTTGACCATTCAACAAAATGGAATATAATTTCTCAATGGATAATCACCACCATCCCAGGGAAGTGAATACCCAAAATATCATTTTTGTAATTTTTTTGAATTTTTTTATCGCATTAGCCGAAGTGGTCGGTGGACTACTTTCCAACAGTCTTTCCTTAATCTCTGATGCTTTACATAATTTTAGCGACGGAATTGCTATCCTTATAAGCTATATTGCGCTTCGTCTGAGTCAGCGGAGAAGCACAATACAAATGACATTCGGTTATAGAAGGGCAGAAATTCTTGCTGCATTGTTTAACGCTTCGGTTTTGATAATAATCATCTTCTTTTTATTCAAAGAAGCCGTAACTCGTTTTTTTTCACCCCACCCCATTGATAGCACTCTGATGATGGTTATCGCAATGATTGGCCTTTTCGCCAATCTCGTCGGAGTATTTTTGTTGAAAAAAGATGCCGGGCACAATCTTAATATCAAATCAGCCTATCTCCATCTTGTAGCTGATTCCTTATCATCTATTGCCGTGGTGGTTGGCAGTATTCTTATAAAATTTTTCAATATTTATATCATTGACTCGATATTAACTATTGTAATTGGTATTTATATTTTGCGAGAAAGTTATCTTATCGTGCGCGATACCGTAAATATCCTAATGCATTCCACACCCGAAGGGATTGACCTAATGGCAATCAAATGTGCAATTGAAAGTATCCCTGAAGTCCACAATCTTCACCATGTCCATATCTGGCAGATGACCGATAAAGATATTCATTTTGAAGGACATATTGATGTGTGTGAAGATTATCGAATGAGTGAAATTGTTGTTATTATTAAAAAAGTCGAGAAGATGCTTGCTGAGAAATTTGGCATAAAACATACCACGATACAGATTGAATTTGGTACCTGCACAGATAAAGATATAATAAAAACCTGTTAGGAATACAAAATCTAAATCAGCGAAATTACCTCACCAATTCTTTTCTACCCATTGCCTGCCACACATAACTTTGAATTTACAATCTGAACATAGGTCCACATCTTCAGCAGGCGTAAATGGTATGGCTGGATTTAAAATTTCCTCAATCAGTGAGACTACGGCTTTCTTTAAATGCTCATAAATATCTCTTTTATAGGAGGCAGTAATCTCATTTTCGGTAAAAAGATACTTTGTTTCTATCTCTTTATTTCCAAGAACCATCAGTCCCGCATCAATATTTTCAATTAAGATATCCGGATTATTGGACAGGTAAATAATTAAATAACTCGGAAGTTGGACTGATCTTAGGGTTTTCAACCATTCTTTGCGATTATTTATATCGAATTTTATAATGTCTGGAATATCATTGCTTGCCTTTGCCCCCGTTTTATAATCAATGATAAATACTAAATCTCCTTCCTTATCCACTCGGTCAATCTTACCTTTTAATGTAATAACTTCACCATTTGATAGATTGATACTACAGCTTGCAATTGGGTTATGGTGGGAGTTGTGGGTTGAATGAAGAAGAGGTTTGTTACCTTCGCATTCTAAGATTATTCGTTTTGTAAACTCTGCCTCTTTGTGATAATTCAAAACATCATTCATCCGCTTTTTGATTTGCATTTTGATTAGATATAAAGACCCTTCGGTTGAATTCTGGAATGTTTCATTAAAAATTTCCTCCACGGTGTCGCTCATTGTTTCATAATCACTCTCGGTTATTACTAATGGGTGACCGATTTTGGCTGTAAAAATTCTTTCAAGAACACAATGAACAATTTCGCCAATTTTCTTTGCATTGGGTTCTCCACTGAGTTCTTCTCGGGAACTCAACTTCAGAACATCGCTATAATAAAAACTTAAAGGGCATTTCAAATATTCATCAAGCCTTGTGGCTGTAAAACTTAAAGAATTCCTTATGTAATTGACAATCGCTTCTGTTTTTCTAACAGGTACGGGCTCCTTTTGAGAGAATTTTACATTAAAAAATATATCATTTTTAGCAACACTAAGTTCACCGGACTTTTGTTGCTGTTCCCAGATTAATTTCTCAACAAATCGACTCTTTTCTTTGTCTGCCTCTTCAACATAAAATATGTGAACTTCCCTTGCACCGGATAAAAGTGTTTGGAAATAGTAATTAAAGATTTTTTCGCGTGCCTCACAGGTAGGCAATCCAAGGTATGTGCGAATTGCATAAGGAAGCAATGTATCTTCTTTACTGGTATCAGGTAGAACCCCTTCGTTTACATCAAGTATATATACACTATCAAACTTAATATTTCTTGTCTCTAAAAAACCGAGGATCTGCAGACCTTTTACCGGGGTGCCAGGGAATGGATATCTTACGGTGCGAAGATAGTTTTTCAATAGCCTGAAATAACTATTGGTTTCTTTAAAGCTTTCGTTTCTCAATTCAGATATTTTCATTTCATAAATTGCCTCGAGCACAGTTTTTATGAATGGCGCAGTAAAAGGATGCAAATTCGCCGGACTTTTTTCAGATATAAATGAAAAGAATTTTAAAAATTTATCAGCAAAATCACAAATATTCTTGATATCTTCGAAAGGTTTTATCAGTGTGCTATGAATTGTGGTCAAATGATTTTTTATCATATCTTTATCAATTTCAATACCCTCATATCTTTTTAACTTTTTCCAACATTTTTCAATAATATTTTTATCGTTTTCTATTTCCTTGAGCGTCACAAACCTTCTTTGTTTTTCCATATAAGTCTCTTCGTATGTATGGAATATTATCCTTGTCACATAACTCGCACGGCCATAATAGATATTCTTAACATAGGGATGCAATACAAAATTAAAGTATGCTGGGACATAATATTCTTCACCTTTTTTGGTTTCTAAAAGTTCAGATAACAATCGAATAAGAACATATACCGGGGTGTGCGATATGGGATATCCCATTGAAATATTGTAATCCTTACCGACCAAGCCCAATGTATGTTGAACAACCGGAAAGAGGGTATCTGCAACAGGCAAAACAATTACATCTGTACAATCAAATTCATTCTTTTTGCTAATGATTTGACTTAATTTAAAGACCTCACCGTGTGTGTCCATTGCCTGATAGAAATTTATCCCCGGTGGTTTTTTGTCAATCTTTACTTCACTGACATTAAGTTTGAGCGATTTGATTGTCCCATCAATATCTGGTCCATTCTGAAAGATAAAAATCACTTTGTCATTTCTGGCAAGGTATGAGAAAATTCTTTTTTCTGAATTGGTTAGGGCGAAAAATCCAGCAAAAATTATTCTTTTGAAATGGCTAAAATCAACCTCATTAATTCTTTCTCCGACCTTCCTATAACGCAAAGAGCGAGTTGAAAGATTGAAATTATGTAATTGTTCATAAAATAGTTGATATAGTCGGGAAATCTTAATCAAATTTCCCCTAATTCTTACGGGTAATTTTTCACCGGCAATCTCATCAACTTCCCTTAACTTTTCTGGTTTTATTTCCTCTATACACATCTCTTCAAAATCACCAAATACTTTAAAACACCAGGGAACAAATTCATCAAGATAGATTGGATGGTCTTTAAACTCAATTAGTTTTTCATTTTTATTTAGATGGAAAATAATAGGCACACTATCCATAGGACCTGCCATACGGTCAACATAACCCAAAAGTGTAGTATAAACAAAATCAATAAACTCATCCATTGAGAAAATCTTCGGTGGTGCAAATGGACGGTTAAGTTTCTCAGCAATGTATTTTCTTAGAAAATGTCCGGGTCTCTTACCAGGAAAAACGACGAGATTCTCTGAAAGCACTTCGGGATTTTCCAGTAACAGATTGCCAATAAATTCAATTATATCTAATCCTGGCGAAAGTAAATAATTTTCTTTCATTTTATCTCAATTATCTTTTTGGTTTCAATAAATGCAATATAACCCTTTACTTCTCTTTGCTGATAGAGGCTTTTTAGAATTTTTATGTAATTCTTCATCTGGGTGTAGTAATTATCGGGTTCTTCATTGCCGGTCTTGAAATCAATAATTGTAACAAGTGCTGGATCAATTATAATACGGTCAAGACGATACAATAAGCCCTGCTCATCCACATATTCTACTTCGCGCTCCACTTGTCTTTCGGGTTTCTCATTAAACCACTCTCTTACTATCTCGACATCTAAAAAATCAAGTATCGTTTTTTTAACCCCTTCCATTTCATAAATCTCTTTTGACTTTGCTAAAATCTTATTTATAATCTCATCAAGTTTTTTATCAATATCGCTCCTGACAAAGTCTATATCTGATAGAATCTCATGGAAAAATTCACCCTTTCTTGTTTCCAATATACGATTTATTGACCAGTTCTTCTCTTCCTGTCTAAAAAATTCTATTTTATAATCTTCAGAAATTTTGATTTCTGTAGGCTCTGGTCTTTCAACTGCTTCTTCAAGTGGTGCAATTTTTACGCCATCCTCAAAATTATCAAAGATGTTTAAACAGAGATTGTGGTATCGGTCATTTCTTCTTATAACTATATTATATAATTCATTCATTGCCCTTGTATTAGCAACATATAAAAGGTTAAGGGTTTGAATCAAGTCATCCAGTCTACTTTCAGAGTAGATCCTTTCAAGTTCTGAAGATTTATCATAAAAATTTTTTAGAATGTAATAAATCTTCAGATTTTCACCTTCTTTATCGAAAAACATATTATGATATCTCTCACCTTCATCATAAATCATATTTATAACCACAGGGAAACCGAGCCCTTTTGCCTTATGGAATGTCATAACCTTGACCGCATCAATGTAATCAGGAAGCATTATATTGAGAAGCGATTCTTCCTGTTCTTCCGCAACAAGTTTTAAAAAATCTTTAACACTATTCATTCCTTTAGCCTCAATAAGGCTTATTGTCTCAAGGAATCTCGTCAAAAAACCGGTTTCTTCCTTGAAGTTATCAAAGACTTTGAATATCCTGAGGATTTGACAGGTTAAATCATAAAGTGGGTAATATCCAACTTTGGTAAAAATGTCTTCAAAGAATTTCTCCCATAGCGGGGCAAATTCGAGATTTTCTCTAAATGAAACATAAAGATTATCAGTATTATTTTTTTGCGACAATACATCCATTATGAATGATAACATATCTTCAAGCCTTATATTTCTATTTAGCGTTTTTACCGCGCTTAAAAATATATCGCCGGTTATAAAAGTCGCAAAACTCAAATTATCAATCGGTGAATCAAGAAATTGTAAAAGGCTAACAATTTCCATTATTATTTTCCGTTTCTTGACATTCAGAGAACTAAATGAAGCGGTCGCAATAGATTTTTCGGTTAACCATTCCACAATCTTTTCAATATGTCTGTTTTTGCGAGCAAGGATGGCAATATCATGTGGTTTATATCTTTTGAGGATATCGGCTAATATTTCAAGAAGTACTTCCTTTTCCAGCTCTTCTTCATTTTTATCCAGTATGATTGTTTTAACATAGCCCTGGTCTTTCTTTTTTGCCTTATGCATATACTCGGTAAGACCGGTTCGATCTTCTTTAAGGCATATCTCATCTTGAATTTGTTTTAATTTATTTTTAAAAATGCTATCAACATAATTCAAAATTACATTGCCGCTGCGGAAGTTATCTTCAAGAGTAGCAATGCGTGCATTATCAATGACATTTACTGGTAGATATGAAGTGTCATAGCGGTCTTTGTGCTTTATCTTCTGAACAATGTTTCTCATAATCCGATAATCAGCCTTTCTAAATAGGTAAATTGCCTGCTTCATATCTCCGACCGCAAAAAAAGAACCGCCTTTGGCATAAGCCTCAAAAAGCAAAGGCTGAATATTTTCCCATTGGACACGGTCGGTATCCTGGAATTCATCAAGCATAAAGTGATAAAGGGTATCGCCAAGCCGATAATAGATTTCAGGAATATTATCCTGTTTTATATATTTCGAAAGTATCTTGTTAATGTCATCAAAATGGATTATTTCATTCTTTATTTTTTCAATATCAAGTATTTTCTTGAAGTTTTTATAAAAGATGCCATAGTGATAGTAGTGTGAACTTGCATAAAGTAAAGCCAATTCTTCAACAATTTTATTAAGGCCTTTGCAGATATTGATTGCTTCCTCGGTTAGCTTCGTTTTTTTGAACCATAAAAAATTTGAATCAAATGCCCCTAAAAATCCTTTTATATCCCGATTATTCACTGCCTTATGAATGCTGTCTTTTATGGTTTCCCCAAAACCTGAGTTAATAATGTCTTTGTAAATCTCAATAATGTGTGCGAAATTATCATCTATCAATTTTAACTTATCTTCAAAAACAATTTCTTCTAAAACCTTACCCTCCTCCTGGAGAAATTCTTCAAATCTCTTAATTATTCTAAAAACTGGATTCCAGGGAAAAGTTGATGCTTCCTGATTCAGAAGCTCAAGAAAGCGCTCCAGTTCTTTTTGCGAAATTTCTTCACCAATATTATTTAAGATAATATCAAGTGCCGAATCAGTAAGTACTTCATAGGACTCACTAATCTCAATCTCTAAAGGCATACCTATCTCATGCGCAGAGGCACGCAAAATACGACTCATAAAACTATCAATGGTCTGGATATGGAAATCTGTCCAGTGCCGAAGAATATAGTCTAAAGATATTCTGGCTTGATTCTCTATCTCTTCTGGACTTAAATTTACCAGTTTTAGTGTCTGTTCTCTTTCTTCACAATCAATACCAAGGGCAAGTTTTTTAAGCCAATCAAGAATTCTTTGTTTCATTTCCCTCGCTGCATTATTTGTAAAAGTAATTGCGAGAATATTGCTCGGGTGATTATAAGGAATTGTTTTTGAAAGAATGTATTGAACATACCGCTGGGTAAGTGTGTGTGTCTTACCTGTGCCTGCCGAGGCATCAATTATCAAGACATGGGGGAATTTTAAATCTGTATCTTTATCTAAAATCACTGTCCCTTTTGTTTTAGCCATTTTCACTCTCTCTGTATTTTGCGGATTTTTTAGGATTTTTTTCCGCATATTATTATAAATTATTTTTAAAAAAAATCAATAAGAATGTAAAATAATTGTTGACTATTCAGCTATTTTGTATATAATTAGACTTAAGTCTTAAAAGGAGAAACAAAATGAATATAAAAATATTAAATAAATCCCTACTGGACTATGATGGCGATCTTCTTGTAGTAAACCTGTTTGAAGGTGTAAAGATTCCAAGTGGTGCCACCGGTGCTGTAGATAAGGCATTAGACGGCGCAATTACACAAATGATAAAAAATGAAGAGATTACAGGTAAACTCGGTGAGACCATAGTATTCCCAACTTTTGGGAAATTAAATGTAAGCAAAGTGATGATAGTTGGTCTTGGTCCCTCTGATAAATTCGGAATTGAAGAAATCAGAAAGGCAAGCGGTTCTGCAGCAATGGCAGCAAAAAAGGCAAAGGCAAGAAAAGTAGGAACAATTCTTCATGGGGCAGGTATCGGCGGAATCGATCCAGAAATAGCAAGTCAATCACTTAGTGAAGGCACTATCCTCGCCCTTTATGAATTTAATCTCTACAAAAAAACAAAAAATAAAATAGGAATTGAAGAGTTTGCGATTGTAGAGATGGACAAAAATAAGATTGAAAAAATCAAAAACGGTGTCCATTTAGGCAGTATCCTTGCTGAATCCCAGAATATTGCACGGGATTTTACTAATGAACCAGCAAATAATCTAACTCCTGAAAAATTTGAAAAAAAGGTAAAGGAAACAATCAAAGGCTTGGGACTCACCGAAAAGATTAAAATCAGTGTAATGGATAAAAAAGAGATAGAAAAACTCAAAATGGGTGCACTCCTTTCGGTTGCCCAGGGTAGTGAAAATGAACCGCGATTTATTGTCTTAAGATATGAAAATTCAAAAGGTCCGCTCATCAGCCTCATTGGCAAGACTGTGACTTTTGATTCCGGAGGCATTTCATTAAAGCCTTCTGAAGGAATGGGTGCAATGAAGGGCGATATGAGCGGAGGCGGTGTGGTATTTGCTACAACGGTAGCACTGGCAAGGGCAGACATAAAGGTCAATTTATTAACTATCATACCTGCGGTTGAGAATATGCCTTCAGGAAAGGCATCAAGGCCCGGAGATATTGTCAGGGCAATGAACGGAAAAACGATTGAGATAATCTCTACTGACGCCGAAGGCAGGATGACCCTTGCAGATGCAATCTGCTATGCAGAAGAGCAAGGAGCAAAAACAATCGTTGATATTGCAACCCTTACCGGTGGATGTGCAATAGCATTAGGTGATGTTACTGCCGGAGTGATGGGCAATGAACAGGATTTGATTGATAAATTACTGGCAATATCAAAAACTACCGGTGAGCGGATGTGGCAGCTGCCGTTGTTTGAAGAGTATGAAGAAAAGATAAAGAGTGATGTTGCGGATATAAAGAATTCCGGTGGCAGACTCGCATCGCCGATTACTGCAGGGATGTTTCTAAAACACTTTGTGGAAAAGGCAAAATGGATTCATATTGATATCGCAAGCAAAGAGTTTGCAGAAAAAGATAGATTTTATCAACCAAGGGGTGCAACCGGCTTTGGAGTCAGAACCTTATTTGAATTCTGTAGAAATGTAAAACCATAATTATCATGGGGTGTATTCTTCATTTTCTGAACGATAATTACCAAAGACCGATATTCCACCTATAGCATAGATTTTATTATCCACTACACCGATTGCCAGTCCCCGTCTTGGAGTAGGCATCGCGGGTTTTGTAATCCAGGTATCTGAATTCGGGTCATATTCTTCATTGATAGAGAGAAAATTTTTGCCATCAAATCCACCGATTGCATATATCTTACCATTAGCCACCCCGACCCCAAGTCCACCCCTTTTTATAGACATATTAGCCTTTGTCTCCCAGGTATTCGTTGCTGGGTCGTATACCTCAACGATTGAGAGATACCCACTTGCATTAGCACCACCAATGACATAAATTTTACCATTGACAATACCAACCCCAACCCATGCCCTTGGGGTAGGCATTGATTCCCTCGTAAACCACTGGTTCAAAGATGGGTCATACATTTCATTTGTCCCGTGATAATTACCGTTTGAATAACCCCCAATCGCATAGATTTTATTATCAACAACCGCAACCCCGAGGCATTCCATGGCAAATGACATAGGAATGCTCCCCATTTGACTTGGACATGAATATTAGTTAT
>FMJZ01005702.1_pt1 | contig 24953 bp, 28 predicted proteins | sample 1987881 | NCBI WGS metagenome assembly FMJZ01 (sample SAMEA4378227, study PRJEB15110) | soil metagenome | biome: soil; feature: Field; material: Soil | place: India | collected 2015-03-11 | depth 0 m
ACGCCGCTCATGCTAGAACGCTTCATTCTTCAATTTTTCACCAATGCTCAGCTATTAAATAAATACAAAATAACTCGAGTTATTGAGATTATACATGTCGCTCATTAGATTACTGCAGGAAGCAAGTTCTTTAGATATCGCCAGCTTGAAGAAGGCGATGCAGAAGGATAAGAACGCTTCTCTTCTTTTTAAGAAAGATTTAAAGCTAGACGACATCCCAGATAGGGATGCTTTTCTTGCTACTGTAAAGTACTACGTTCTTAACAACGATAATGTAAGAAGCTTTATAGCGCTGCGCCATAACGTAAAGGATCTTGATAAAGAAACCTTAGCAAAGTACAGAGCGCTGCGCGGAAGCGAGCTTGACGAAAACAAGTTAAAATGGTTGAAAGAGTTTATAGCTGATATCTTTAAGGAACATGCATCAGTTCAACGCGGAACTATGAGTGCTGACTTAAGAAAAGAGCTAAACGATTGGCTTAACACCAATGGCCGGTACTTTAACCTAAAACCTTGGGCCCAGCGTGAGCTTATGGCTATTCCAGGTCTAAGACCAGAAAAGCGCGTTCTACTTTATCGAGGTCTCTTATTCTCAGAGCATGATCTAGAAGAAAGACAAACCTATGATGGAACTTTAGAAAAAGGCAATGGTCTAAAGTTTCTTGAGTCCATTAGAAAAGGAAGTAGAACTGTTGATTTAAGCTGGGACAGACCATCAAGCTGGTCAAAGGCTAAGGGCGTGGCCGAACGCTTCGCTAAGTATGGACCAGCATCGTCTAACTTTTCAGCAACGCTTCAGTGGCTTGAGCGCTCAATGAAAAAGCAAAACATTGACGGTGCTCTTGGCTTTGTTATCTCAACCTTCGCAAAGCCAGAAGATATTCTTATTGATGTTGACATGTTCAACTCAGCTATGATGAAGCATGGTGATGAGGGAGAAGTTATTCTTAAACCAGGTGAGTACACTTGTCGAATAGTTAAGAAGTACACCGTTGAAGGTGAGGTTGACCCAACCATAGATAATGAAGCTAACGCAGAAACTGGAAAGATTGTTTTAACTCTCGAAAAGGTAAGAGAGTTCGCTGAAAAATTTAAGGTACCAGAAAATTTCAAGGCTATTCTGGACAAAAAGAATTCTTGGACAACACGAAGTGGAATAGATCTAATAAACGACAAGGACTTTAAGGACCTAGTTCTTGATTCTACAACAACTGAGATTCTTCACCTGCACGATAAAGCGCTCTCCTTCTTCAAAGATAACTTGAAAGAGCTTGATGATGAGGCTCTTCGCGCTGATAAGTTTGCTGGTGATGAGGAGCTAAGAAGAGACGCGCAGAAGCTTAAGAAGCTGATTGGTCGCCTTAGCAGTGAGCACACGCACTCTGCATTCAAGAGTGACAAAAATCCTAAGGGTAAGGTTAAGAAGCACGAGCTATCACCAGAGCAGTATCGCGCAACTATCAAGGATTTTGATCTTTATGACATTGAGAAAGAGCTTTTAACCAAAGGGTACTTAACTGATAGCACCGCAGGAAGAAACTTTGAGCGCTTAGCTAAGTCAGTTGGTGTCAGCGTTCCAACAAGCGCTGCTCTTAATAGATTTGGTGCCGCTAAGCAAGAGCCAGTCATTCAAGAAACTATCAAAAGATTCTTTGATAAGCTTGGATTAGATGCTGGTGACGATAAGAAAGAGAACATCAAGAAGATGCTTAACCTTCTGCTTAAAGCTTATCGCAACTACAAGATGATAAATGAGTTAAAAGATTTAGAAGATTTACTTGGAGACATAAATGTCAAGAAAAATACTTGATTTGATTCTTGAGCGCGCTTCACCACAAGTAACGAGCGGTGCCGAGATTTTAAGTCAGTTCATCACCAGTGGTGCTGATGTTGATGAGATGAGAGCATCAAGAGGTAGTCGCTTCGGTGAAACGCAGTTTTATCAGATCCGCGTCAAACCAAGAGATAAATCAACAGAGCTTGAAGCTATTCTTACTAATCTTGAGAAGTTTCTTACTTCAGCTAAGGGTAAGAAGATGGGTATCTCAGAGGTTCAGGTAAATCAGAACTCAAGAAACTCAAGCAAGTACTCAAGCGTCTCATTCAACTTTGGTGGAAATGACTATGATATAGTTGTTGCAAAGGGTGGAAACAAGGGTGAAAACTTTGAGAAAAAGCTGCTGCTCGATATGAACAACGTTGCTGCTGGAATTGATAGCTCCGAAGAAGCCATCGCAGCTTTTGCGGCTCTTCAAAAGGTTGATCCTGCTTTTAATATCTCAAACGTTGCTTCTGTTTCACCAAGAACTGGAACAACGCAGCGCAGTGGCAACATGTCTCCAGAGGAAACCGGAAAAATTATCGCTGACATCATCGTCAAGCTGAAGAAGGGCGGTGAGCGCTACATTTCTATAAAGAACAAGGATGGCTCTACCTTAGCGCAGTTTGGGTTGTCAAAAGCTTTTAAGGATGATTTAAGCGTTGACACTAAGTCAGAAGAATGGAAGAGCTGGATAGCACCATTTGGTCTTGATCCCAAGAAGATTGAAGAAGGCCTAAAGGCAGCTAGAGATAAAACTGAGCTGCCATTTCCAGACATTGAGAAGATGACTGATAAAGTAAAGAAAACTTCTCCTGTTTATAAGATCATGCAGAAGATGTGGGGTGCTAACTATTACTACCTTAGAGAAACTAAAGGCGGTTTTAAAGCGTTTAAGGTTGATTCAGACTTCGTTGACAATGAGCTTCTTAAGAACCTAACAGTAACTGAGGTTAGGTATCCAAGCACAGCTAGAAAGCAAATTACAATGTACCTAGAATCTGATTCAATGAAGTACAAGATTGAATTCAGAAATCCTAGAGGACGCGGATCTGTAAAGCCCACTCAGATTCAGTTAATCATAATGAAGGGCTCTAAGTAAATATTACTTGTTGGAGGTTAGGGAAGAAAAATGGCAAAGCCACCTGTTGATTATCTAGAAAAAACTAAGAAGCAGTTTCACAATAAGAAAAAGAAGCACAAGGGCGTGAATGAAGATTCTGTTCTTGAGAATAGAAAGAACCGCGTAAACTTTAAGAACTACATTCGGCAACTGCGTGAGGAAGAAGCAGAAACTGATTTTGACGATTATGAGGATTAAATCGTGTTAATAGTACCACTTCACAAGGATATTATAAAGACAAAGGATGGTAACACCTACAAAGTCGTGGAATACACGAACTACAAGGAAGCTGGTCCGGCTGTCTACGCTCGCTCAAAGTCAAAAGAAACGGTTCTTGTGTACTTTATTGATATTGATGAGCTGAATGGAACTAAGGTAGAATACCAGCGAGGTTCAAAAGTTTTAAGCGCTCTTGGAAAGGTTGACAGAGAGCAGCACCTTCCACAGCCAGATGATAAGGTAGTCGTTTTAAACAAGTCTATTTCAGATGAGCAGGAAGAGCGCCAAAGAGCTGAAGTTTCTGCGCTTAAGCTAAAATCAAAATCACTTGGCAGCAGCAAGGGAATGTTCGTGAAAGATCTAGATGGAAATTATTACCGCCTGAAACAGATTCTTGATATTGACAGGGCCATAGGTGGTAGCAACTTTGACAGAGACGCCTTTCTCTCAACCTACAAGGATTACTTAGGAGTTTAACAATGAAAATGCTAGGACAAGATGTAGTAACAAAAACTGAATTTGATGTTTTTAAGCTAGAAGAGTTTGAGCCAGTAGCAAACTCTATCTCTAACAGAGCTTCAATGGAAGAAGTATCATCCCTGAAGAGTGAATTAGAGACAATAAAGAAGACAAACAAGAAGATGATGGTTGCTACCGTAGGTGTTGCTGTTATTGCTGTAGTTTCTTTTATCCTTTCGGTTTTTCCAGTGCTGTAAATCTCTAAATAAGAATATTTCGAACAAAAGAATTTAGTCATGACCGCTTTTAACTTGCTCAACAACCTAGAAGAAGGGCCTAAAACCAAGTATCAATTGTTCGAAGCTGAGATGGGTTTTGAGCGGGTGAAAGTCTACATCCCGGTTGATAGAGCTGAAGACTTTGCAGTCGAGGCGCTAGAGAAAAAACCAAAGAGCTCTGCATCTTTAAGTAAGCTTGCACAGAAGCATGGGGGCCATCTCGAATGAGCGATTGCCGCCTTCAGCTTTTTACTAACAACGCTGTAGCGCTTCTTGATTCCGGAATAACGGCATCAGCACTGTCGCTTACCGTTCAATCAGGCCTTGGTAATCTTTTTCCACAGCCTGTAAATCCAGGTGAATGGTTTCTTGTTACGCTTGAGGATGTTAACTCTCCTTTAACGCGAGAAATCATCAAGGTTATTGGTAGAAGCGATGATACTTTTACCATTGACCCAGCGGGTCGAGGATGGGAAGGGACAACTCCACAAGCTTGGCCAGCCAATGATACTATAGTTGATCACCGCGTAACCGCTGGAACGCTTAGGTGTCTTCAACATGATACTCAGTTCGGTGAACCCACTGGCGGATTGTCAATTATAGTTGGTGACACTCAAGCTGCTAGCACCCTTGATACTACTGGACTTAATAAAACTTGCAAATGGCTAGTGACCATTCAAACAGCTGATGATAGAATCTGCATGTTTGAAACTCTAGCTGTTTATAAAGAACCACCAGCCACACCTATCTTCAACATATACTCAAAGGTTGGAGATAGCATTAAGTTCACGGTTAACGTGGCTGGAACCTTATCAAATATGACACTAACTATAACAAATACTGACACATCAACGTTTACTAGCGTGGATGTTATCAGACTTCAACACTACGTGTAATAAATACATAGCTGTCGACGGACAGCATTAAAAACTTTGCAAAGGAGACAATTATGTCAGCTGATTTTTTCAGAATTTACCGGGGCTTAGAGCTTGATGAAGCGGCCCAGTTTCTAACAGGTACCGGCGCACCAGGTGCCTCCGGAGATACCTCCACCGCTCCTCGCGGCTCCTACTTCACCGACACCGCAACCGGTGATCTTTACCTCAAGACGGGCCAGGGCGTTGGTACCGACAAGTGGAAGAAGATGGCGACGGAAGACTATGTCGGCACCGTTGCTTCTACTGGTCTTTCATGGCGTGAACCAGTCGCGGTGCGTGACTCGACGTCAACCACCGTTGCAGCCATCAAGGCAGACCTTGACGCGGATAACCTTATTCAAGGTGTGCCAGTCACTCTTGGTATGCGCATCCTTGGTTCGAACGTTACCGGCAACAAGAACATCTTCATTGTTGGTGGAGTTTCGGGTGACTGGACGCTAACCGAAGACCTCAACCCTGAGAGCCCTGGTGACACGACCTACGTTGTCGGTGGAACTGATGGCGGTAAGACCTTCCAGTACGAAGAAGCAGGCAACTGGATCTGGATTCAGGGTTCGGCTTCTGACGAAGATGCTTACATTCGTGCCTTCATTGGCAAGGATGCTGGCGCCGATTTACCAAACTACGGTACTTCACCGAACATCGTTGCTAACAATGACAGTCTAGAGACTGCAATCACCAAGCTTGATACCGAAGACGGCTATCAGAACGCGTTCATGGGCAAGACCGCTGGCGACGATATGCCAAACTACGGTACTTCACCGAACTACGTTGTTTCCAGCACCGATAGCCTTGAAGCTGCAATCACCAAGATTGACACTGGCCTCGGTCCAAACGTTGCCAACGGTAACGTTATCCTGTCAACCAACAAGATCAATGGCAACATCACCGCCCTTGATGGAGAAGTTGGCTACATCAATACCTTCGTTGGTAAGTCAGCTGGCAACAACACGCCAGACTACACTGGCACAACGTACGTAGTTGATGGTGACTCGCTGGTCAGCGCCGTCAACAAGCTTGACGCTGCTATCGCGAACACCTCGCTGGTAACAACGCTGACCAACGTGACAACGGTCACCGCTGTTGACACGGTGGCCGCAGTTGCTGCTGAATGGGACGTGTATGTTCGCGAAACTGCAACTCCAACTCGTATTCGTTCCTTCAAGGTCTTTGCAATGCACAATGGAACAAACGTAGATAGCACTATCTTCGCAGCGCTCACGCGAGGTGGTAATATCAGTGGATTCCAAGCAACAGTTACTCTTGTTGGTGGTGATCTTCGCCTTAACGTTCAGTCAACTGCTGCAGTTGATGTAAAGGCGCAGAGAATTAGCGCTATCGCAGGGTTCTAAATTAGAGAGTGAATAAATGTCAGTTAATCTAGATCTATCATTTGATGTTGAGAATGGTTTAACATTTAGTGAAACTGACATCGCTATCTTTTCTGGAACAATTGACCCAGCCGCGGGTGGTGGAACTGTAGCTCCCCGTGGCTCCCTTTTCTTAAGGGACAACGGCGCTTTGTACATCAAAGACGGTCCACCAGATACTAGCTGGACCGCAGTTCTTCAAGAAGGTGATGTACAAATCAGCGTTGTTCAACCAACCGCAGGATTAACTATTTCCGGCGGTCCCATTGTTACCGCCGGCACGCTTACTTTTACTTTGGCAAATGATCTTGCAGCAGTTGAAGGTTTAACAACAAACGGCTTTGCTGTTAGATCAAGCAGCGATACTTGGGCAACTAGAAGCCTTTCGGCTGGAATAAACATCAGTATTACTAACGCCGATGGAACTACTGGCAACCCTTTAATAAGCCTGAGCGGCATCGTTGGAATAGCTAATGGTGGAACCGGTTTAGGAACTCTTGGTAGTCCCTTACAGGTTCTTAGAGTTAACGCTGATGGTACAGCCTTGGAGTACGCTTCAGCCGGAAATGGTACAGTGACTTCAGTAGCTGCAACCGCGCCGGCGCAAGGCTTCACCATAAGTGGATCGCCAATAACTTCTTCAGGTACGCTGGTTTTTACTCTAGCGGATGATCTAGCTGGACTAGAAGCGCTAACTACAACCGGAATATCAGTTAGAACTGGTGCTAGCACATGGTCAACTAGGTCTCTTGTTCAGCCAGCTACTGGCATTACTATAACTAACGCTGATGGAGTTGCCGGTAACCCTACCTTCTCTTTAGCGAATGATCTCGCTGCTCTTGAAGGATTAACTGGTACTGGCTTCTCTGCAAGAACTGGTGCTGATACATGGGCTAACCGAACTATTCAAGGAACTGCTAACAACATAGTTGTTACTAACGGAACCGGTGTTTCAGGAAACCCGGTAATCAACCTAGCAGCCGCTGGAACTGCAGGAACGTACGGATCAGCTACTCAAGTCCCAGTGTTTACAACTGATGAGTTTGGTCGTGTTACAGCAGTAACCAACACTAACATAACATTTCCAGTTACTTCTGTGTTTGGTAGAACTGGTGCGGTTGTTGCTGCTGAAGGCGACTACACCCTTAATCTTCTTGGCGATGTTACTCTTACATCACCAGCAACTGGGCAAATTCTTCAATACAATGGATCACAGTGGGTAAACGCTGCAGGTGGTGGAACTGGTACGGTAACTTCGGTGGCAGTAACAGGCTCAACTGGCTTAACGGTTGGTGGTACCAACCCTATCACCACGTCTGGTACCATCACTCTTACGCTCGATACTGGACTTCAGAACCTAGCGTCATTCAACACAACTGGAATCGTTGTTGCCACTGGCGCTGATGCGTGGGTTTCTCGAGCGCTAGTCCAGCCTGCTGCAGGCATAACAATCACTAACGCGAATGGTGTTGCTGGCAATCCTACCTTCGCGCTTGCTAATGATCTTGCTGCTCTTGAAGGTCTAACTACCACTGGTATAGCTGTTCGAACTGGAGCAGATACTTGGGCTAACCGAACTATTCAAGGAACAGCTAACCAGATAGCAGTAACGAACGGATCTGGTGCAGCTGGTGATCCTACCGTCGCGATAGCAGCAAATCCTATTATTCCAGGAACTGGATCAATCCAAATTCCAGCAGGCACCACGGCTGAACGCACGAGCCCTGCCTCAAATGGAATGATTCGTTACAACACAACAAAAGGATACTACGAAGCTTGGAACATTGATAGGTGGGTTGGTCTTGCGCTATTCACGGACGGTGGAATTTTCCAGCTCAACGCCTATACTGGTCCTATTCCTGCCACGTCAGGAACTTCTACTATTCCATTCAATAACACTGCTCCTCTTATCACTGAAGGAACAGAGATTTGGTCGCGGACTATTACCCCCGAAAGAACAACATCCCGCTTTATCACAGAGTGCATGCTGACTGTTGACTTAGGAACATCTAACAGAGTTTTGATCATCTCAATCTTTAGAGATAGCGTAAACCTTGGTAGTGCTCTTTTTTATTCAACCGGCGGTGGACGACCTACAACTCTCTCAATGAAGGTGTCTGATATCCCTGGTACAACTAGCCCAGTAACCTTCAGCATGCGAGCGGGGGTCGGCGCGGGCACGGCGACATGGTACATTAACTCCAACGCGACTGGAAATAACCTTGGCGGCGCGCTAGTTAGCCAATATGAAATCAGGGAATTCTCACAATGATTATAAAGCCAAACTACCTTGATGTCTTACTCAAGCATTATCCAAGCACCGTAATTAAGTGCAATGGTTTTGCTGATAACTATAACAACCTTGAGTGGCAGGCTGGTGATCCTATTCCCTCAAAAGAAACGCTGGATTCTCTTCTTTTGAGCATGACTAGAGATGCCGTTTGGGTGGCTATTCAGGAAGAAAGAACGCGTCGTCAAAACGGTGGTGTTTTTATATCATCAGTCAACAAGTGGTTTCACTCCGATCAAACATCTCGCATTCAGCAGCTTGGTTTAGTTATGATGGGAAATAATCTTCCGACAGGAATTCAGTGGAAAACGATGGATGGAACTTTCATTGAAATGACTCCAGCCATAGCAGCTGCCATCTTTAACGGGGCAGCAACGCTTGACATGACCGCCTTCGCCGTGGCTGAGATGCACAGAGCAAACATGATGGCTTCACCAGATCCAATCAATTATAACTTCTCAGGCTTTTGGCCAGCTATCTATGGAGGCTAATAATGAAAAAGACTTGGTTGCAGAAGCTTCAAGAATGGTTTATTAAGCTTATTACGCCCATCAAGTGGACTCCTAAGAAAACATTAAATGAAGAACAGCTAAGTGAGATACGCGCCCACTTAACTTCCGACTACTTCATCATTGCAACGCGAAGAACCAACTTTTTAACTTCCTTTTTCATAAATCTGGGGCACTTTTTGCTCACTGGGCGCTGGGGGTTTTACACCCACGTGCTGATGAACCTTGAAGATGAGGTAAACTCTGATGATGATTTTAGGCTTATTGAAGCAACAACACATGGTACAAAGTTTTCTACGTTTGAGCAAGTTTTTAATGGTCTAAATGCAGCAAGTCTCATTAAACCCCACAGCATGACCGCTGAGGAATGGACTGCCTGCATGGATGCTGCAAAAGTTCATCTTGGGAAGCCATACGATAATCTGTTCAACGTAAAAAATGATCTTGAAATAAATTGCGTGGAACTAGTTCGTCTTGCTCTTATGGCGCTTCCAGACTACAGCACTAGATTTGCTAACTTTGAAAAGCTGCTCGCTAAGAAAAGAATACTTACACCAAGCATGTTTGCTGAGTGCCAAGACTTTCACGTGTACAAAATATTCATACGATAAATGTCAATAAACGCTTGCACGATCAACAAGCAAACGATAAATGCGGCGTGCCGTATTTACCCTCTGCTCTCTCTTTCAACAAACACCTACATGGTGTTTTTGACAGAAGGACAGGTCTATGGACCAGTCGCTATAGCCACATTTACGGGTGGTCCAATAAATGATATTGACATTATAGCCGGTGTATTGAATGGGCCTGGAGGAACATTACAATTTACTGCTGATGCAGGAAGTTCTGGTAATATATTGTTTGGAGGAACAGCTTCACTAATAACAGGCGTTTATACTGGAGCTGTTAGGTTTGCAGGTACAGTTAATTATCAATCAATTAACTTTATAGTTCACGTTGTTCCTTCTGGCGTTACTGATGTTGGTGGTCAGCAGCAGCACGTTCATCCAGACACGAAGATTCCACTTCATATCTTCAAGAGAGAACAATCAGAGGAAGAACCATACGTCTTTGAACAGCCTTATGTGCAGGTTACTGTTGAGGTTGCTGGTGAAAGCTTCGCGCAGACCATTGAGCAAGACAATCAGTTCATGCCAGTAGTTGTTATTTCAGCTCTCGGCGTCGGTGAAGCTATAGAAGAACAAGTAAATATTGATAATGTCAAAACAAGGATACTGTGATGCAGCTTGCTTTTCAATCAAATAAAACAACTGAGATAAGCTTCAAGGTTGGTATAGCTGGAACCTCAGCAACTCCATCGTCAGTTAGCGTCGTTCTTGAAAAAGATAACAAGGCGCTGAGCTTTAAAGCATCTATGGTTGATGGTGAATGGAAGGCGCTCATCGAGAACCCTGGAAAGATATTTGAAGCTGGACCAGTTCAAGCAAGCATCAGCGTAATCCTTAACAATAGAATTTTCTCTCCCTACAAAACAACAGCTGAAATAGTTTCTGATGTTTCTACCTCCGCTAGCGTAACTGAAGCTAAGGTTGTTGAGACGCCAGTGCTTGTCGAACAAGAGCCTAAGTCAGAGAAACCTGAATCAACGCCTCCTAAGAAGGTTGAACAGAAGAAAATCGAAAAGCCCATCATTCAGCCAGCGCTAGTAAAAAATAAGCCGCAGCCAGCGCTAACTCCTGCTGATAAGGGAGTGATAACCGAAAAGATAACTAAGGTAGCAAAATCACTCATTGGAGAGATTGAGCCACCATTACTTCCAAGAAAGCAGGTTAAAGAAGCTCCTGCTATGATGGAGAAGCAAGAAATCTTTAAGTTGAAGAAGATTAAGGTCGTTACAAAGTAATCCAAGTAGTTACACATTTACAGTTTACTTCCTAGTAAAATCAGGATAAAATTAATCATGTCCTGAAAGGAGTTGCCGTGTTCTCATTTCTGCTGTTTATCCTGCTGCCGTTCATTGCTCTTTGGCTGTTTGGCTTCAAGGTTTGGAAGTTCGTGTTCTTCGTAGGCGTTGTTCATTTCATCGCCATCCTTGCTGTTACCGTTGGTGGAATTACTGAATTCATCACGATTGGTAATGGAAACATGCGCGCCTTTGACATCATGATTTCTGAGGAAGGCAGTCTAGTTAGGGGAAAATGGATTGATGAGCAGCGTCAACTTTGGGCGTTCTTCCTCTACCCATACCTTATTTTCATCACGATGTGGCAGCTGTATCTCTACTACATGTTTAGTGGTTACGCCTCACTGTGGTTCATTGTGCCCAACATCATCGTTTGGATTCTTGGTCTTCCTCTTATCCTTTCTTTCCTAGGAGGTGGGTCCTCAGATTCAGGTTCAGGAGCTGGTGATAAAGAAGGTGAAACGAAAAAGTTTTACGATCCTGATTTTCCTGAAAGAACCTTCCCAGGTGAGCGGGTCTTAAATGATGATCCAACAAAAAGACCACAGTGCTGGCCCTAAATATTTCATAAAGTGAAAAGGCGCTCTAAGAGCGCCTTTTCTTCATAAATAAATCACTATAGGACATATGATATGAATACTCGCAAGCGCTCCCTTTTCAAAGTTTTTCGCGCGTCATTCAATGACGCTATCTGCACCATCAAGAACCTTTTCCATAGGTATAACGTAGTTGTTTGTCGTGATCTTCCTCGAAGCTGGTGCGATCGCGATGAGCTCATGTTCCACGCAATGTTCCAAATCCTCGTAGATTTTGTTGAGCTTGAGCAAGAATTTGTTGATTGGAAAAAGCGCTACAGCGTTAAGCGCTTTACTGATCGTAAAGCTATGCGTGAGTACATTGAGCAAGCTTACAACACGCAAGAAGGACGTGAATCAATGTATTGGCCTGACATTACCAAGCAGGAGAAGGCAAACACTGATAAGCGCACGCTTGAGCGCTACAACACATGCAAAGAAATACTTTACCTTTATGAATGGTACAAGGATAAGAAGTACGACTTTGACATTTTTAAGATGAATAAGCTGACTGGAACGAGGGTTGAATTTACTGATGATGGAATGGTGCATAAGCCAACGGGCGATCAGCCACTCATTACCAACGAAGAGTACTTTCAGTTGTATGATGAGCATGAGGTTGTTAGAAACAAAATGCTTTACAGAATTTTAAACATTAGGAAACATCTATGGACATGAAAATTCACCTTGGCAAACTTCTTAACCTAGATGGTAGCCGGGTAGACTTTAATGATATCTCTCTAGAATCACTAGGCGTTCACTTAATGTTCGGCGAGGTTAATCTGGATACGATGAAGGATGCTATTAAGTTTGTTCTAAAAGCTAACATGCTTTACAATGATGATATCACCATAGTTCTTAATACCGTAGGTGGAGATACTGCCGACGGTTTTGCTCTTATAGATGTGATGGAGGCATCTCGACTGCACGTTAGAACAGTTGGAATGGGAAACATCATGTCGATGGGAATGTACATCATTTGCGCAGGATACAAGGGTAAGCGCGTCATGTTGAAAAACGCGTCAGCGATGGCTCATCAGTTCAGTGGTTACACTCATGGAAAGTTTCATGAGATAGTTTCAACTCAGAAAGCCTTTGAGTACCTAAAAGTTCAAACTATCACGCACTTCAAGCGTCACACAAACATGACTGAAAAGCAGATTCTTGATATCATGTTTGGTCCAACTGATCGTTATCTTTCACCAAGCGAGTGCAAGAACTTTGGTCTAATTGATCACGTTGTTGATGAGTTACCAGAGCTTAATCTTGATTTAGGTCCAACTCGCGCTGCTTCCTTGCGATCAAGGCGTCCACGTCAGAAATAAACTTTCTGTACTGTTCAGCGAAGGATGCGCCAGTCTGGCGCATCGCGTAGTAGCGGTCCATCATTTGCGTCTTAACATCAAACAGCTGAGTTATTGACATTTCTGGCCACTCACTTTTTGGTGGAATCTTAATCTCTTCCATGCTTCTTCCTCCTATGCTTTATTTAATGTTTTCTTTTTTCTGAAAGGTTCATATAAATAAAACGTGTCTACTTTAAGACTACGCGTTAAGGAATATAAGATATGAAGCTTAATGAGATTAAGACAGTTGCGCAAGGAGAATACGACCTTACTGAGGGAGTTATTCCTGTGCACATCACCATGACGCTTGAACAAGTTATTTCAAGTGGAAAAGTAACTAATAATGTCCAGCACTTTATCATGGCCGGTCTTGTTAGCATGTTTAAAAACGGAGGTCCATACCGTTGGCCACGTGACTTAAACGACTACTCAATGACAACTAGCTCCGAGATGATTGAAGCTGTTAAGCAGCTCACACCTCAAGAGTCAGTTGAAATGGCATCTTGGCTGCTTACCGAGCTCTGCAAGCCAGCTACTTTTGAAGCCAATCCTTATCCATGCTGCAACCCTCTTATGGGAACAGCCGAATGGATGAGATGGGTACTCAAGAAGCAACACTAAGTTCCTGCTTCCCATTAACAACCTTCTTTAAGAAAGGAGAGACTACTCTTCACTGATGAAACACTGCCTGGTGAAAGCGTTTAACAACAATCTAATCTAACGGGGGTCACTAATGACCAAAAGAAAGCAACGCTATCCACAACCTGTAACCGCTACTACTGAAGTAGAAGGACAGAAGATAAAGATAAAGCATCAAATAAAGGCAAAAAACTACTCTCAGGAACTTTACCTAGAGTCACTAAGAGAGCAACCACTCACCATCTGCAGTGGCCCCGCAGGTTCAGGTAAAACCTACCTTGTTACCGCCATCGCTCTAGAAAAACTCTTAAACGGGGATGTAACAAGAATAATCATCACTCGCCCTGTTGTTGAAGCTGGAGAGCACCTTGGCTTTCTACCCGGCACGCTTGAAGAAAAACTTGACCCTTACCTAAGACCTTTAGTTGATTCTATAGAGGACCATATTGGTCCAACGATGACCAAGCGTCTTTTTGAGGATAAAACAATCGAGATAGCTCCACTTGCTTTTATGCGCGGTAGAACATTTAATGACTGCTTCGTTATCCTTGATGAAGCTCAAAACTCTACAGTAGAACAAATGCGAATGTTCATAACTCGAATGGGTTATGGTAGCATCTTCGCGATCAATGGTGACACAAGTCAATCTGACTTGCAGAAACCTAGGGAGGCTGGAGGTAATTGGGAAAATGGCCTTCAGTATATCATTAGAAAACTAAGAGGGAGGGACGAGAAAATAAACTACATTGAATTCCAAAACCGTGATGTTGTTCGCTCAGCGATGGTTCAGAGAATATTGACGTTGCTCGATTCTCCTGAAGATCGCTCGCGAGCCAACGGCCATTCAAAGTTGAATGGCAATGGGGCTTCTCGCCTTTTCATAGACGGATCTACGGGTACCGCACTACATCAGGCGTAAGCACTTTCATCAACAGACCTAGGGGCCGATTCTAAGGAGGGCGGCCCCTAGTGCTTTTCTATAAATATCGCATTACAAATAACCTGACAGATTTTAGTACCGGCGCTGTTAGGTAAGCGTGAGCCGGCGCAGCAGGAGATAAAATGTCAAACTATAACATTGACTGGCAGAGCGGTGGTGACGAAGGTATCCCGGGAAAAGAGGACATCATCCTTCCGCAAAAGACTATTGACACAACTTCTACGTCAATCGCTCTTACTGGTAAAGGCGTTCCAAACTACGGTGAGATTCAACAAGAAAACTTCATCCGCCTTATGGAGAACTTTGCTTCAAAGTTCCCACCAGCTAATCCAACTATCGGTCAAATTTGGTACAACACTGAAGAGAGCATTCTCTACCTTCGCGTTGATCCAGACCTTATAGCTGATCAATACGCTCGTTACTTCCCAGAAAGTCCTGCTGCATGGATTCAAATTTGGCCTCACCGCCAGTCATTCGCTTCTCTTCAAGAGTACGCTTCAATGGCTGCTGCTATTAACAGAATCATTGGGGCACCTAATGGCTGCGGAACAACTCCTTCTGATACTGATCCAAGCAACCAGTTTGGTTGGGGTCAAACTGATCTTGTTCCAGAGTATGACAGTTTAAACCAGCTTAAGCCAGAGTTTCTACCGCCATTCTATCCAGAAGGCCATTTTCCAAAGCAGTTTGACAACTCAGCTTGGGCAATTCTTTTATCACGCCTAAGAAAAGCGCTGCGCCACGTCGGGCTATCAGAAAGCCTTCCATCATCAGTAGGTTTTATTGATGATGGTCGACCACCAGGTGATGGAAATGAACTAGCTAATGAGTACAATGACCTTGCAGGAGCGGGTTCGCTTCCCAATATTACAGCTGGATGGAATGGAGCAAGCTTCTTAACGCTTCAACTTTACTATGCAGCAACTCTTAGCGCAGTGTCATCGCTCAACACTTCTAGATTTACTGCAGCTGGGCCATCACTAGAATTTCAGCAGCTAGCCCAAGAACAGCGCTCAGCTCCATGGGCTTACACTGTTTATCAGGATGTCGCATTTAAGTTTAGTGATATCTGCGCCGCTAAAGCTTTCTTTAATTCTGGTGGAAAGATAGGTTTTACTTCAAGCCTAACAGGAACAACTACAGCGCTAGGCTTAAGCTGGCAGAATTTTCTTAACACCCTTGGCGAAATTCGCTTTGACTATAACGGTGCGCTTAGGGTAAATACTGGAACTTATGATGTTCCTGCTGGTGAAACAGGCCCAGTTGGTTTCTATGATCTAACTGAAACATGGAAAACAGTATTTGAAGAAAGCAGAAACTATTCTAGTTACTATTCTTCTATCTATGATGGTGGTTTGAGAATATGGGGAAGAACTCAGATAGACATTGATGATAGTTTTATTCTGGTCATGCGAGTTTCATGGACAGAAATTGAAGGAATAGAACAAGTGCCAATTCCTCCAAATCTTCAAGTTGATGGAACTCTAACATCTATCATAAATGGTTACAAGGCCAGCGAGATAAATGTTAACTCTCCAGAAATACAATATCCAATTACAACAAGTCAACAAATAATTCTTCAAGATCCACCTCCTGTTGCTGGTCCAGCTCCGGCACCAGGTCCTGCACCTGCACCTGCACCAGCACCAGGTCCTGCACCAGCACCAGCACCATTTATTAATCTTCCAACGCTTAGCGGTGGAAATCCATTCTCAACAACTTCATTTAACGCTTTAGCCCAACCAGACATTTCATCCCATTATCCTAACATCGAACTCTATACTAATGGAACAACGCCAACGGCAATTGTCACGGCTGGCGCAAGCACTATTAGCGCAACATGGTATAGGCCTGATCCATCTGGCTCACCAACGCTGTATTATCTAAGCTACCCAGCGCCAAGTCAGCTGACAAGTACCTTTGTTCTAGGATTAAGTGGTAACTTTACGGTGTCATCTACTAATAATGCCGGAACATCAACTAGGTCTTGGCCGATAAATGTAACAAGCAGAACAAAACCAGCTCAATTCAGGCTTACTGCTCCTTCAGCCGTGAGTGGAAGCGGAACTAACAGCATAGTAGTGCCTAATGGTGCTTCTATAACAATCCATTCCTCATTAACTGGCAATTACTCAAATCCTAGGGCTACAGCATTCTCAATTACCGCCGGAACGCTACCACCTGGATTAAGTTTAGTAAGCTTAGCTGATTGGAATTCCGGTGCAGCAAGCACTATTTTTGCTGCGTCCCAAAGAGTAAGAATTGGTGGAGGAAATATTTCTTCAACACCACAGACGTATTCATTTACTCTTTCGGTAACATTTGACTCAAATTCAGTTACTGCTCCTCTCACGGTAGCATATCCATTAACTATTCAAGTTGTTTAAGCGAATAGTTTTCTGATTAAAAACGTTCCTGGTGAGTGTAAATATGAGAAATCATATCTTACACTCATAAGGAATAACGCATGAATTCAGAACTTCAAGCAGCGCTGGATGCTCGCCTTGATGATGCTATTTCTCAAGCCAACTATCGCTTAACTCTAGTCAACCAGAAGAATAACGCTCGCCTTAAGCTTCAGCGCGACCTCACCTATTCTACATCAGGTGGAATATTTGAGATCACACCTGAGCTTATCTCGTTTGTTCAGGCTCTTATCACTGCCGGAAAGGATGATGCTATTCTTCTGGATGTCAATAAAAACCCCGTTGAAATAGCAAGCCTCTCTGAGTTTAGAGATACAATCATCTCTAAGTACTATGAGCACACCAATGATTTTCTAATTGAATTCAAATCTCTGCAGCGAAAGAGAAACACTAAGGCTCTCGTAGAGGATAAGTAAAATGTCAAGAGGAGTTGTTATTCTTGGTGTGAATAACGCTAGGATAAACTACGCGCAGTTAGCTGTGATGGCGGCTGCCTTCGTAAAGAAGAACATGCCGGGAACTAGCACGTGTCTTATAACCAATGACGAAAGCTTAGAAGTATATGATGGCTCACGCTATCCACTAACCCGCTATTTTAACGAAGTTGTAAAGATTCCAAAGAACTTCAAGGAAATTTTCTCAAATAAAAGAAGCTACAGGGATACTAGGTACTACTCAGTTGAAGATAAGTTTAGAAATGAAGCACGCTCAATGGTTTATGAGCTAACACCGTATGATGAAACTTTGCTGATTGATTCTGACTTCATGGTTTGCAATAACTCATTGTCAGCTCTTTGGGGATGTCAAGATGATGTCGCGATGAGCAACAAAGCTATCTCGCTGCTTCATAAAAGAATTGAAGGAAATGAGGGAAGGTTAAATCCATTCGGTATCTCAATGTACTGGGCAACCATTGTATACTTTAAGAAGAGTGAAAAGGCCAGAATACTTTTCAACTTAGTAGAACACATCAAGGAAAATTGGGATTTTTACAAGCTTACGTATGATTTTCCGGGATCAATGTTTAGGAATGATTATGCCTTTTCAATAGCGATCCATATCTTAAGCGGCTTCATGGAGAACGATGATTTTGTGGCACCGCTTCCAGATTCACCTATTCTAACTGCGCTTGACATTGATCAATTTTACAAGATTCATTCAGCCAACGAGATGACTTTCTTTGTTAACAACAGAGAAGAAAACTGGAAGTTCTACGCGTCAAGAATTAAAGGATTGAATGTGCACTGCATGAATAAACTTTCAATCATAAACCAACTTGATGATATCATGGAGCACGTTAAATGAGCCGTGGATTTTTTACCATAGCGCAGGGTGAGGAGTACCAACGACTTGCTTACGGCTTAGCTCTATCGCTTAAGCTAACGCAACCTAAAGAGCTTTCAAATCTTTCAATAGGTGTTACTAAGGAAGAGCTTAAGAAAGTAAACCCAAAATTCAAAGAAGTATTTGATGAGGTAGTTGAAATACCTTGGAAGGATCATGCTGAGAAAAGCACATGGAAGCTTGAGAATGAATGGAAATCAATCTTCATGACTCCTTATGAAGAGACCATAAAGCTTGATGCTGATATGCTGTTTCCTTCTGATATTAGCTACTGGTGGGAGCTGCTCTCACTAAGTGATGGGGTGTTCGCCACCAAGCCACGCACTTATCGTGGTGAGATCATAACTAGTGATTTTTACCGAAAGACGTTTACTAACAGCGCGCTTCCTAATGTTTACTCTGCGTTCTTCTACTTTAAGAAGAACGATGTTAACTTTCAGTTTTTTAAGCACGCCGAAATTATCTTCAACAACTGGCAACGCTTCTTCTATGAGTTCCTTGACACAGATTATAGACCAACGTATGTTTCAACTGATGTTGTGTTCGCTATCGCTGCTAAGATAATGGACTATGAACAGTATAACTCAACCCCCAACTCAGATGTTCCAACTTTTGTTCATATGAAGAGCATGCTTCAAGGATGGCCAAAGAACGAGTTTATGGTGGAAGATTGGACAAAGATGGTGCCAGTTTATTTTAACCGCGACTGCGCATTAAAGATTGGAAATCATCACCAGCACCTCCCATTTCATTATCACATAAAAACATTCTTAACAGATAAGATGATTTATCTGATGGAAAGAAAGCTCGGTATATGATAGCGTCAATTCACGATCTTATTAAGCAAATAAATCCTGTCGTTATTGGTGAATCACCAGAAAAGGCTAAGCACTTTTTCGTGCAATACGATAAGAGCACGCTTAAGATAATTTCTATAACGCAGGTTCCCAAGATCAATGACACCACCGATCTTCTTCCAATTGAGCCAGAGGTTGCTCTTAAGTTTTTAAGAGGTGAGGAGAACATAGCGCGCTGGGTTATTGGCTACAAAGGTAGTGAGGTTCAGCTTCAGAAGGAAAGTGACTTAGAAAACTTTATAGGACACCGCACTGACCTTATACCTATTGTAAAGATAAACATAATCGAAAACAAGGATTACGCTGCTGAAAAGCTACTTGTTGAAGAAAAGAAAAAGGAAACAGCAGCTATCAAAGAACAAAATCGCCGGCGCCTTGAAAGCATAAAGAGATCAATAAAAAGCGCAAATTTCTTTCCTAAGAATTATTGGAAAGAAACACAGATAGACTTTAGCAAAAATGAAGTTGGCGAAGTTAACTACCCATTTGATGTTGAAATTTACATCCATAGAAATCTAAACTTTATAGAAATAAAGTATAATGGAGATGTTGTTAAGAACAGATCATTAAAGTTCTACCTAACTCGTGAGGATGACCCTGCTCACCTTAAGTGCGCGATTACCTTAAGCACCGATGTTCTAGATAAAATTATGGATGAAAGTGGTTTATCATCATGGCCAAATCCTGTTAAGATACAGATTCCAGGCGGAACAGAAGATTTGTCAATCTACACGCTAAAATCTAACCTAGAAATTATAGCCATAGGAAAGTAACATGAAAAAAGCTATTAGTGAATTTGATATTTTTTACCTATCTTATGATGAGCCCCAGAAAGAAGAATTTTGGTCTAAGCTTCAAGATATTTGCCCATGGGCTAAGAGAGTTGACGGTGTAAAGGGCTTTGACAGCGCCCACAAAGCATGCGCTAACCAGTCTGAAACGCAGCATTTCGTTACAGTAGATGGTGATACGCTACTTTATCCCCGCTTCCTTGATTTAGAGCTTGATGTACCAGAATCATTCAAGATAAATGGAAAGCAAGTTCCTTTTGAGGAAGTTACGCTTAGCTGGGCTAGCAAGAACATTATCAATGGTCTTTGCTACGGAAATGGCGGTCTTAAGCTTTGGTCAAGAGACTTCGTGCTTAACATGAAAACACACGAGAACGCCGTGCGTGATGAGGAGAAAGTTGATTTTTGTTGGGATAGCAAGTATATTCAGCTCTTAAACTGCTATTCAGACACGTGTCCAAATGGTTCGCCATTTCAAGCATTTAGAGCAGGATTTAGAGAGGGAGTCAAGATGACTCTTGATAGGGGTAGTAAAGCTGGTGAAGGCAGTGTAGCTAAGTACGTTCATAGCGTTAACTACAAGCGCTTGCTAGTGTGGGCAACGATTGGCTCTGATGTTGAAAATGGTTTGTGGGCTATCTATGGTACTCGCCTTGGAATCTATATGGCAAACATCCAAGCTGCATTTGATATCGCCAACATCTCAGACTATGATTGGTTTAAGAAGTACTTCTACACTGAAGTTGCGCCACTCTTTGAAGGAAACAAATCAGAGAAGTGCTCACGCACTGGTCAGCGCTGGGATAAGAACGCCCTCATCGCACAGAGCGGTGCCTTAATCACTCCACTAAGAAAGCACCTTGGTTTGGAGATAGCTGACATGGAACCAGCGCAGTCAGAATTCTTTAAGGCCGCTTACGACTACCGCTCTAGCAGAAATCCACTCGCTCTTGAAGTATCAGAATCATGAAGTGGGTGTACGACAACGTTATTAAGAAAGATCGTGGATTTTTTCATCACGCCGGACCTTACTATAATGACAACCGGTATTATATGAATATCCTAGATGAGATGATCTTTCACGATAATGCAATAAGCAAAGAAGATCTTGTCCATGTTAGTGAGGTTGATTCTTTAACTGAACCATACTGCTACGCGCTATCCTTTAGATATTTTTGCGGGTTCAATGATTATGTTTCAGCGCCAAATATCATAAGTGATGCTTTAACTTGGTTAAAGCATCACCGTGTTGTAAAGGACGCCAATGAAGGCAAAGCTGTTATAGTTCTTTATGATCATTGGGAAGGTGAGCACATTGGAGATTTATCATTTAAGCGTGGCGACGTTCTTTGTGAAGTAGCCGGTGTAAATCCAGCTAGTGTAATTTTTATGAGCGATAATTTAGTTATTCAGCGCTACGCGGGAGCAGCACGATCTCACGTTTATCCTTCTAACTTTTTTGAATCTACAGCTAAGTATTTCTTGTCGCAAGAAGCGCGTGAATTTGCCAGCTCAAGCAAGCATCCATTGTTAAAATCAAAAAGATTCTTAAGTTATTCTCGTCATTGGAATGAGTATAGGCAGTTCTTGAACTTGGATTTGTTTCACCGTGGATTACTAAAGCATGGTTTGGTTAGCTGCTCAACAAGTCACTTGCCCTTAAAGAGTGATGACAGACACATCTTGATGACAACTGGCGATCATTGGTATGAATCAGACAAAGAACGTGAAGAAGTATCATCAAGCGTTGACTCCTTCGTTGATGCTTTACCGTTTACTCTTGATGCTAACTTAGATGTAAACCTAGCTAGTACTTTTTGTCTTCATCATTTCTTAGAAACCGATTTATCTCTCATAAATGAAACATGGACAGGCCCAGGAACAGTTTTTCTATCAGAAAAAACCTGGAAAGCGATGTACGTTAAGCATCCTTTCATCTTAATGGGAAATCCAGGTTCATTGGATTTGATCAGGCGCTTAGGTTATGAAACTTTCTCGCCAATCATTGATGAAAGTTATGATTATGAGGAAGCACTAAGTAAAAGAAAGAATATGGTTCTTGGTGAACTTGAAAAGTTTTGTAGCTTAGAAGAAAACGAAAGGTTAAAAAAACTTGCAGCAATGCAGGAAGTAACAGAGCATAACTATAAAGTTATTTCATCAAGAAAACCTTTTTATGCTTTTATCAATACTGTGAGTAAAATTGCAGCTCAGAATTTCTTAGGAAAAAAACATGCCGTACAATCTTAACATTCGTGGATGGATGCTTGAGAGAGAGCTTCAAGTAATTGAGTCCTGGGCAAAACAACTACAGTCAGGCTCTGTAGTTGTTGAAGTTGGAACTTTCTATGGTCGATCAGCGTACTGCTTTGCCGCTACTGCTCCACTATCAACTGTCTACTGCTTTGATAAATGGCAGGGTGAAGTTGAACAGGAAGGATCTATTCCGCTCAGTTCGCGTGAAGAGCTTGGATATCCTCTACCGGGAATGGTTAACACTTTCGAACATTTTCAATCTAACGTCTCAGGGCTCGCCAATATAAAAGCTAAGATGATTGAAACCCCCACTAATATAAAGTGGGATGGAACTCCGGTTGACTTGTTCTTCATCGACGCAGCGCACTCAAATCCATCTGATTGGGAGTACATAGAGTATTGGCTTCCGCACGTTAAGCCCGGGGGCTGGATTTGTGGGCATGATTTTATGCCTTACACCAGGGAATTCCCAGATGTTATTGACAACGTTTACAAGCTGCAGAAGATTTTAAATAAAAAAGTACAAACGTATAAAAACACCAGCCTATGGAGAATACAAAAATGAAGGTGGGATTTATTGGAGTTGGTAAACTAGGAATGCCATGTGCTGCGGTCATGGCTGAAAAGTACTACGTAGAGGGATACGATATTGCCCCCAGAACCTCTAATAGCGTCAAGATGGTTTCATCGATGCAGGAAGTTATCACTGGTAAGGATCTGATCTTTATTGCAGTTCAAACACCACATGATCCACGTTTCGGCGGTGCTTCTCCCATCGCCGGTTTACCGCCAACCGATTTCGACTACACTCTAGTTAAGCAGATTCTTGAAGAAATCAATCAGTACGCCACCAAAGAACAACTGGTTGTTCTTATTTCAACCGTCCTTCCTGGCACTACGCGCAACGAGTTTGTTCCACTTGTAAGAAACTATCGCTTCATCTACAACCCATACCTCATCGCGATGGGCTCTGTAGCGTGGGACATGGTTAACCCTGAGATGGTCATCATTGGGACCGAGGACGGTTCTGAAACAGGAGACGCGAAAATTCTGACAGAGTTCTACAGGCCACTCATGCAGAACAACCCACGCTTTGTAGTTGGCACATGGGATGAAGCAGAGTCCATCAAGATCTTCTACAACACCTTCATCTCGATGAAGGTTGGGTTAGTCAACATGATTCAAGACGTTGCTGAGAAGAACGGCAACATCAACGTTGACGTGGTTACCAACGCTCTCAAGGACTCTACATTCCGCATCACCGGCCCCAAGTACATGAAAGCTGGGATGGGTGATGCTGGACCGTGCCACCCGCGCGATAACATCGCGCTTCGTTATCTCGCCGAGCGTCTAGACTTGGGCTATGACCTATTTGAAGCTATCATGCTGGCGCGCGACATCCAAGCTCTAAACCTGGCGAAGCGGCTGGTTGATCTATCTTACCAATATAATCTTCCAATTTACATTCACGGTGAAGCGTACAAGCCAAACGTTCCATACCTTGAAGGTTCATACAGCTTACTAATCGCTGATTACCTTCATAGCTATGAAGTCAAGTTCATTGACCCAATTACCCGGCCTAATGAAGTTCCTAAGTCAGTTAAGGGCGTCATTCTTCTAGCGCACAACGCCCAAATCACTTATGACTATACTGGTGCAAAGTTTGAGTTCAATCAATACTGTGAGTTTGAGCCAGGCTCTGTCATTGTTGATCCCTGGAGAGAGTACCCACGCGATGCTGAGGGACTAACTGTAATCCACTATGGCAACACCCGCAAGGAATAAAATGAAAGAAGCGCCTGAAAAAAAGTATGATGTTGTTATGTATAGTGACAGCCCTGAAATAAGTGGAAGTCATAATAGTCATAAGATACAGGAGTTAAAAAATCGTATTGACAAGATAAATTCTGTTAGTCCGTCATTTTGCTTAGCTAAATGGTCGCAATCAACCACTACGCTCTACAACGGATACACTCACTCGTGCCACCATCCATCTGCCCATAAGATAAAGATTGAGGATATCCAAAAAAATCCTCGAGGGCTGCATAATACTCCAGTAAAGATTGCTGCTAGGCAAGATATGCTCAATGGCATTCAAACGAAGGAGTGCGACTACTGCTGGAACATTGAGAACCTAAACAAGGATCATTTCTCTGATAGGCACTACAAATCAGCAAACGCCGGGATGGGTATCTGGCAGACGTTTGATGATGTGTTAAAGTCTGGAACCGGTGAAAACTTTAATCCAACCTACTTGGAAGTCGCGTTTGAAAACATCTGCAACTTCAAGTGCTCTTACTGTTCACCAGATGTTTCATCACGGTGGATGGAAGAAGTTCAAGAACATGGTGGTTTTGCGCTTGAAAATGGATTTATACATCATGACCTTGAGTGGATGAAGAAGATCGGAAAGTATCCCATCCACCATAAGGAGCACAATCCCTATATTGAAGCGTTTTGGCAGTGGTGGCCAGAGCTCTATAGAACTCTTCACACCTTTAGAATAACTGGTGGTGAGCCTCTTCTCTCTAACAACACGTGGAAGATACTTGACTACTTGATCGAGAACCCTCGCCCTGACTTCAAGCTAGGGATCAACACCAACATGGGTGTTCCAGAAAAGGTTATAGCGCGCCTTATTGATAAAGTAAATCAACTTCATGGGAAGATAGGCGAAATCATTATTTACACCTCAGCTGAGTCAACCAATGAATGGGCTGAGTACTCGCGCTTTGGAATGGACTGGAAACTGTTCAAGAAGAACATTGATATGTTCTTACTAAACACTCCTCCACTAGTAAGAATGCACTTCATGACAACCGTGAACATTCTGTCAGCCTCATCGTTTGA
>FMJZ01009731.1_pt1 | contig 24929 bp, 24 predicted proteins | sample 1987881 | NCBI WGS metagenome assembly FMJZ01 (sample SAMEA4378227, study PRJEB15110) | soil metagenome | biome: soil; feature: Field; material: Soil | place: India | collected 2015-03-11 | depth 0 m
AAGAATAAAAGTTTATCGCGTACCTATGAGGAATTGAAACCTTTTCACATTGAAAAGAACCATCGATAATATTATAGTTTATCGCGTACCTATGAGGAATTGAAACTGGATCTTTCTGGCCATATTTTCGACCATTTCTCCTGTTTATCGCGTACCTATGAGGAATTGAAACATTGTGAAGCATATGGAAATCAATTGTGAAGCATATGGTTTATCTCGTACCTATGAGGAATTGAAAAGCTTGATCGGATGGGTTGCCGTTCTCTAACAAAAAGTTTATCGCGTACCTATGAGGAATTGAAACTACACTTCATAAACCCCGTTTTCTTTAATTCGAAAAGGTTTATCGCGTACCTATGAGGAATTGAAACTAATGTAGGCATAGATTATGATTCTCATTTTGATTTGTTTATCGCGTACCTATGAGGAATTGAAACAAAAAAGTGGTAGGATTCAGAGGTAGTTTTCAATGATAGTTTATCGCGTACCTATGAGGAATTGAAACCTTTTTCTGTTGTTGTTATCCTTGTTGTTGTTTGTTGGTTTATCGCGTACCTATGAGGAATTGAAACAACTATTCAGGTAAAAAATAAATAAAAACTTCTTCAGTTTATCGCGTACCTATGAGGAATTATAAAGAAATAATTAATAATGAAATGAATAATTGTTTATCCTGTAATAAAGTAGAATTGAAACCGTGATAAAAGATTATGAATAGAAGAAATTCAATTTTTTTATCGGATGCCCAAGAAAAATTATAATTATTTTTCATTATTCATTATTATTTGTTCACTAAAGCTGTTTATCGCGTCCATATAAAGAAATCTTCATTTGTAAAAATTTTTTTACCGCACCTTGTACATTAATCTCATCCCTTATAAAATAACTCAATATCAAAATTTTTTCTCTTTATACGATCTTTTTTCGTGTATGAACATTTATACTTTATCATTCTATTGCTTTTTATAATAATTAATATGGTTATTTATTTATCAAACATATATCATACAAATAGACGCACATAAAATATAAAAATTTTTTTTGTTAGTTACATTCTACTTTACAAAAAATTATGGAAAGATACAAGGTTATTATGCAAAACTATAAAAAAAAGAGTTTTTGGCTTTCTTCGACAGATTATCAAGAAAATGAACCTTTAAAAGATCATATCAAAACCGATGTCGCAATCATTGGAGGTGGATTTACTGGTTTAAGCACTGCATATTTTTTAAAAAAACAAGAACCATCGATTCGAGTAGCAATATTAGAAAGCGAAGTGATTGGTTTTGGTGCTAGTGGGCGAAATGCTGGATTTTCCATGACCTTATTTGGTTTTACCCTTGGTATTACTGCTCTTCGATTTGGAAAACAAAAAGCATTAGAAGCACACCATTACATGGAAAAAGCAGTGGATTTAGTTCAAAAGTTAATTCAAGAACATCAGATTGATTGTGATTATGAACACAATGGTTTTTTACGCGTTGCTACAACTAAAATATTCGAAAAAAGAATCTTACGCGAAATTGAATTAGTTCATAAATTAGGGATTACAGGCATCGAATGGATAGATAAAAATAAACTCAAAGAACAAATCAACTCTCCTATATATGGAGGAGCATGGTGGGAATCTCGTTGTGGTCTATTAAATCCAGCAAAACAAGCTAGAGCATTAAAAAAAATCAACGAAGCAAAAGGTGTTCAGATTTATGAACGAACACCTGTTGTAGAAATTCAAAAAAATCAAACCTTTTTGCTAAAAACACCTAACGGTTCAGTAGAAGCAGAAAAAATTGTGATTGCAACCAATGCTTATACTCATCTTATCCCACAACTTAAAAGAAAACAAGTTCCCGTTTTTACTCATATCGTCTTAACAGAACCATTGAGCGAAAAACACTTTCGCGAAATAGGTTGGAAGAATAGACAAGGGATCGAAGATGCCAGAAATTTGGTTCATTATTATCGTTTAACAAAAGATAATCGATTATTGATGGGCGGAAGAGATGTGACTTTAACTTATGGTTCAAACATGAATCACGACCTAAATCAAAAAACATTCGAACAATTAGAAGAAGATATAGTTAACACCTTCCCATCGCTTAAAGGAATTAAGATAACGCATAAATGGGGTGGTCCTGTTTCTGCTACATTGGATTTTGCACCAGCCATTGGATTTTTAGGCGATAAAAGAGCAATTTATAGTGTTGGATGTGTTGGTCATGGCGTTGCTTTAACACATATGAACGGCTGGACGATTGCTGACCTTCTTTTAGAAAAGACAACTGAGCGTACAGAAGTGTTTTTTGTTAACAGAAAGATCATTCCTTTTCCGCCAGAACCGCTTAGATTCGCAGTTAGTAAAACAATAAAAGGCTATCTTCGTTTGGAAGATTGGATTTTGGATGATGTTTATCGGTAAAAATTTAAAAATATTTGATTGAATTAAATTTTATTTTCAACCACGAACAATTTTTTTCTTTTTGCTTAAAAAACTCAATTTTTGATTGACTTTTGTCGTTATGATAATTATAATAAAAATATAAGCACGGGGACGACTTGGATTCGACTGCTGTGAATCGTGTCGTAAGCTGCATGCGGAGTTGGGGATCTCCTAAAAACCCCGAAAAAACGTGCAAACAACGAATACGCACTCGCTGCTTAATTTAACAGCGAGCGTCTGCATTAGCCTGCTCCCGGGCTAATGTAAGGCGACACTGTTGGGAGAACTTTAATACCTGGTCCAAACAGCGGGTATTAAAGGAATCTACTGTTTGGATGCATAAAGTGGGTCGCCGATGCACCTGCTTTATGCCATTAAAAGCATCGGCTAAGCATGTAGATGCTTATGATACGCACAGTAGGACGCGGGTTCGAATCCCGCCGTCTCCAAAGATTTTAGAATCACTACCTCTTAGTTGCATCTCTATAAATAGGGAAATCCAGTATAAAACCAACTTGTTATAGCGAAGCGCGTTTGTGTTGCTGGTAATACTTCGTGGAGAACAAACTCAGAAAAAAATATCACAGTTCGATTGAACAATGGTTCTACAAAAATCTCTTTATCGCCTTCGTAAATTACTAGTTCACCATTCGTAGTACTGTATTTCTTCCATTCTTTGTTTAAATACGTTATAAAAGTGATTTTTCTTTTGTTGGAATTTTTAAAGTTATCATAATGTTTGGTATAAAATGTTCCCTGTTCGTAGATAGAATAAAAGACTTCTATGCGATTTGTACCTATATAAAACCTTCTATTAAAAATTTTTTGGAAAAATTTTAAATATTTTATATATTTTTCTTCACAATATTGTAAATCGAACAAATTCCACCAATAAATTTTATCGCTTCTTACAGACTTATCCAATATTCGGTCTTTTCCAATTGTTGCCTCTTTAAAAGTGCCTTTATTATATAAGTCATTCAATCTTTGGTATAAACTCAAAGATAATTCGCAGGGAAACACATCATCGATAATGCAGTAGTTGTTATGATCCAATTGTTCAAGTATAAAAGCTAATCGTTTAGCTTTTACTATCATATATATAGCTGGATCGATTTCTTTCTCCAATTTTTTGTAATATTGGTAATAAAATACTTATTATACGAGGAGAAAAGCTACTGAACTTTGCTAATATTCCTCTGTACCATGGAATAAGTATTTCTAATTTCTTTTTTTTGATTGCTTTTTTTATTATGATATCGCTTACTTCTTCTGGTGTCAGATATCGAAAGTTGGAAAAAGTCAATGCAGCTTCTTTATAATCTTTTTGTAAATCCAACATTGGGGTTTTAATCGCATCAGGACAAACGACAGAAACATAAACATTGTATGGTTTTAACTCTTGCGCAATAGCAAGGGAAAATCCGCGAAGAGCAAATTTCGATGTACTGTACAAAGAAATTCCTGGAATTGGAGCTACTCCTGCAAGAGAAGAAACATTGATAATCTGCCCTCTTTCTCTATCTTTCATTCTTTTAGCGATTAACGTTGTGCCATAGATAATACCTTTACAGTTTATATCAATTTGACGATCGATATGGGATTTTTCGTAATCATAAATATAAGAAGGAATGATTATACCAGCTAAGTTGATCAAAATATCGATAGGGTATTGTTTTTCGATCTTATTGATTAATCTTTGCCATTCCTCGAAATTCGAAACATCCAATTTGTAATAAGCAACATTATCTTTGCGAAAATCATAATTTTTTATAACATCTGTTGCAATAATAAAATAATCTTGATTCGATGATAACTTTTCGATTAGAACTTTTCCTAAGCCACCACAAGCACCTGTGATAAAAATATGATTCATGCGAATTGTTTTTTTACCTTTTTCATAGAACGTTTACGGAAAACAGAGACTTCTTTATCTAACTCTTCTAAATTTTTACACTTTATAACACCTTGATCCAATTCAATGTATTTCTTTTTTGTTAATTCAATCAAATATTGTTGATTTTTTGCTGGATCCATTCCCACCATTTTTAATAAATCTTCACCAGAAATACCAAAATTATAAGTTGATTTAGGACGTATGGGAACCTTTTCTTTTTCTACTTGTATCAGCAGCATATCTAACAATCTTCCAATAGGATCTGCAATTGCTAAATTTGCTAATTGTCTGTATGCCGTCCATATTCTTTCCGAAAGAAGAGTAATCAATCGTTCTGCCATAACAGGTTGTTCGATCACTAATTTATCAAAATTTTGACGGTTAATTGCTGCAAGCTCACAATCTTCTGCTGCGATTGCTGTTGCACTTCTTGGTCGATTATCCAACAATGCCATCTCGCCAAAAATATCTCCTGATTTGAGTACTGCTAAGATAGTCTCTTTACCAGAAATCAGCTTAGAAATTTTAACACTTCCCTTTTTAATAATGTATAATTCATCTCCTGGTTCATTTTCGCAGAAAATGATCTGATCCTTTGCATAAAAACGATTGATTTCTGCTTTGTTTACCTTAGGTGCAACTAAGGGTTTATTCATTTTTTGTAGATACAACTTAGCTTGACTAACATTGTTTCCTTTTGGGCAATATTGTAAATATTTTTGAAAGGCATAAGCAGCATGGTCAAAACGGCGATTATTATACCATTCTTTTCCTAAATCAAACAGATGACTAGGATCTTCTTCTAAATTTACATGTTCTACGGATATATTCGTAATCGCAGTATCAAATTCTCTTAGTTTTATAGAAAAGGATCGAATGATTTTCATAGCAAGGGGGGTCGATCTTGTAATCAAGATTCTGAACTGATCAAAGGGCACTTCGATTAACGTAGAAGCAACAGTTGATATTGCGCTTTCCATTCTTTTGTGGCCAGTCATGGCAGTTTCTACACCAAAAAAATCCCCCTTGCCAAGAACTTTTCTTTGCTCTACCCCTACGGTAAACATTTCCCGAACTAATTCCACCTGTCCTTGATGTATAATATAAAATACTCTAGGTACTGGCTCGCTATTTTCCAGGTATATATATGCCCCTCGTGAGTAGTTCTTGATTGAAAATGTCATAAATTTCCTAATTATTTAACATAATTATCGATAAAAAACGTTATAAAATATAATTTTTAAATATCTAATTTTTGTCAAGCAATTCGATAGAATTCAATCCTTCTTTTTATATATTATTATATATTTATAAAAAAATCAAAATTTCGATGAATAATCCTGTTTAATTTTTTCTTGTAATTTTTCGTCTATAAATCCACGTTTTTTTAATTCTTCTAAAAAGTAATAAAAATCATCTATACTTTTATAAAGAAAAAAATAATTAAACAATGAACTTAAAATTTTTTCTGAATATTGTGGATTTTTAAAATATTCTGGATAAAGGAAAATAACTTCAAGATAGCGCTGGTAAGACATTTCTGGATTTATGTCTTCTAACTCCCGCGCTATTCTTAACTTTTGTTGAAAATCTTTTTCGAAGTATTGATTGTATAGTTTTTTTTGTTTTTCTACACTAGCCTGATAATCATTTTTTTCTTTTTCGTTAGGATTTTGCTTTTCCTCCTGCGAATAGAGAGACAAAGTAAAAAAAACAAATAAAATAAAAAAATTAAGATGCTTGTTTTTCATAAGTTTTTACGAAAGATTCGAACCATTCCATATCTTCCTTAGAAAGTTCTGCCTTTTCTAATCCCATTTCTTCGTAGTATTGTAATAAGATCGATAAATGTAAAATTTGTTCATCCTCTTCTGTAAATTTTTCTTTTTCCATTCCATTTAAAATCAACGCTTCTTCTTTAATTTTATCTTTAAATTCTTCGGATTTATTCTTAAAAATCAATATAGAAGAAATGATATCAAAATGGATTGTAGAAACAATTTTTTCGAAATCTTCGTCAGAATAATGGAAATATCGCGAAGCAACTTCGGTTTGGAAATAATCGCCCCAAGTTATTATATCTGGTTTTGCACCAAACTTTTGTTCGATTAGTTCTATTTCTTCTTCTGGAATAAAAGGAACCTTCGCGAACCTTTCTACCATTTCTTTTAACTCAATAAGCGCCACAATCTTTCTTGCACTAAGCTGACCTTTATCTATTAAAGGTTGCAATTGTTGATGAATCCCTTCGATTTGTATCATACCAAAATCATCGGTATTTTTAAAAATTTCTTATACTTTTTTTTAAAATTCTTTTTTAAGTTCTCTTTGCATTAGATATTTTACGATTTCTTTTGGTGGAATATTTTCATAGAGCATTTTATAAACAGATTCTGTAATTGGCATTTCGATCTGAAATTTTTTACTCAACTCAAAAGCAGATTTTGCCGTATATACTCCCTCTGCAACTTGGTGTAAATCTTTTATAATATCACTTAATACTTTACCTTGACCTAACTGATACCCAACTGTTCTATTTCGACTTAATTCGCCTGTACAAGTTAAAACGAGATCTCCTAAACCAGTCAACCCTAAAAATGTGATAGGATTTGCACCTTTTTTTACTCCCAATCGTTGAATTTCTACAAGTCCTCGCGTAATTAAAGCAGCTCTTGTGTTATGACCTAAATTTAAACCATCAGAGACACCACATGCAATAGCAATTACATTTTTTAAAGCACCACCAATTTCTACACCAATAACATCATCATGCCAATAAGTGCGAAAATACGAAGTATAAAAATAGTTCTGAACCTTTTTTGCTACTTCTTCGTTTCTTGATGCAATACTTACAAGCGTTGGAAATCTTTGAACAATTTCTTTAGCAAAACTTGGACCAGAGAGATAGCAAAGATTTTTGTGGTATCTTCCAGGCAATTCTTCTTCTAATATTTCCGAAACCAATCGCAATGTATTTTCTTCGATACCTTTTGCAACACAAACAATTGGTACATTATCAGGAAATAGGTTTAAATTGTCTCTAACAAACTTCGACAATTGTTGAGTGGGAATTGCTAATACAATCAATTCAGTATCCTTTAAAGAATATTCCAAATCAGTAGTGCCAAAAATATTTTCCGATAGCTTAAAACCTTTTAGATATTCTACATTTTCGTGAATTTCGTTTATGGGATCTACCAATTCTTTTCTTCTTGCATACAAAAAAACATTATACCCTTTATCGCCTAATACATTTGCAATAGCTGTTCCAAAAGAACCAGAACCAAGGACAGAAACCTTCATATTTTTTTATTTATTTTATTAACTATCTTTGTCAAGAATAAGAAAGTAGAACTGTTGAACGTTTTTTTCGTCTAACAATATAATGAAGAAAAACTGGATCATTTTTTATTTTATTTTGATTCCATCACTTTTTTCGTCAGAGTATCGAATATACAAATACGAAATTAAGTGGAAAGGAATCTTAATAGGTTATGCATACATGGGAATTTATGGAATCATCGAATATCAAAACGAGCCTTGTTATATTCTACAAACAACTGCTTACAATACTCCATTTTTACAAACCTTTTATCCTGTAAAAGATAGAATCATTTCCTATTGGAGTGTTAAAAAACAAATCCCCTATTATAGCGAAAAAAACCTAAACGAAGGCAATTATCATCGATATCAACAAAGCTTTTTTTATTACGATAAAAAAGAAATTTATTGGATACAAAAAGAATTTTCGGGAAATGTTAAAAACCGCGAAAACAAATGGAAACTTAAAAATGGAACCACAAACATAATCGAAAATACGCAAGATATTTTATCTGCCATTTTTTACAACAAATTTTCTAAAAAACAACCTTATATTGGAGCCAAATTTTCTGTACCTTTATTCGACGACACTAAATCAACCGAATTACACATTCAAATCATAGAGAAACAAAAAATTAGAGTAAACCTAAATAACGATATTATCTATAAAGATGCATGGGTTGTTAAACCCTTTTACGATACAACAGGACTTTTTCGTTTAGCAGGAGATCTTACCCTTTGGATAAGTGATGACACAAATCGCGATATTCTAAAAATGACTGCAAAAATTCCCTACATTGGAACCATCAGCGTAGAATTAATAGAAATAAAAAGTTGACATTATATTCTATTCATATAGTTTTATATTGTATGCAAACATTCCTTAACAGGAAAAAATATTTTTCCCCGTTTATAGTAAGTTTTATTTACATGATTTTAGGAACTTTTTGGATTTTGCTTTCTGATTCTTTGATCCATCATATTGCTCTTAATAAAGAACAGTTAACTTACTTCCAAAATGTAAAGGGTATTTTTTTTATTATTTCTAGTTCTATTTTAATCTATATTATAACATTTTTTTTATATAAAAAAATTATAAATTCTACTTATATAAATCCTATCACAAAATTACCTAACACTCAATCTCTTATAGAATATTTAAAATATTTAGAAAATTCTCTTAAAAATCAATCTGCTGTATTGATAAAAATACATATAGTAAACCATTTCGATTACATTCTTTGTGTATCAGTAGAAAAACTAAAAGAAATTTATTTAAAATTTTTAGATAAATTATATAATATAATTAGTTCTTTGAAGGTTCAAAATAAATCTATAGAGGTTTTTCACTCTAATAACCTAGAAAATATTTATATTTTCATTTATCCTTCGATCGATATTACGATTATCCAATCTTTTATCAATAAATTTATCGAAATACATTATCAAGAAAAGGAAATAAAATTTTTATATAAAATTGGTTATACAATTAACAAAGTAAGCGAAGATATGCTCCATGAGGTAGAATTTGCCATCAAACAAATTATCAAAAATGATGCAATTGACATAAATCAATTTGACAATCATTATAAAATTCATCTATTAAAGCAATTCGAATACTACCATAAGATTAACTCAGCAATAGAAAATAATGAGTTATTCATCTACATACAACCAAAATATAATCTATTAGAGAATAAAATCATCGGAGGAGAAGCGTTAATACGATGGAAACATAAGGGAGAATTCATTCCACCAAATTTATTTATACCAATTTTAGAAGAAACCAAAAGTGTTTATTTAATTGATCAATGGATGTTAAAAAATATTATCAACTTACAAAAAACTCACTTAGATAAAAATATATTTTTATTTCTTTCCATCAATTTATCCCCCGAAGAGATAGAAAATATAACTTTTTATAAACAAATACTAAATATTTTAGAAGAATTGAATTATTTTGATTTTTCTCTAAAATCGTTATTAGAGATAGAAATAACAGAAAGGACATTTTTTTATAATTTTAAGGAAATCAATGAGCGACTAAAATTTTTAAGACAAAAACATATCAAAATTTCTATTGACGATTTTGGTGTGAATTACTCAAGCCTATCACTTTTACCAAAACTTCCCATCGATATAATAAAAATAGACAAAATATTTATAGATAACCTAGAAGAAAAAAATTATCGAGTACTAGTAAAATCTATGATTGATTTGTGCCAAAAATTGAATTACGATGTTATTGCAGAGGGTGTAGAAACAGAAAAACAAAAAGAAATCCTTCTCGAATTAGGTTGCGATAAAATTCAAGGTTATTATTATAGTCCTCCGATTCCCGTCGAGAAGTACATAGAATTAATCCAATAAAGTTATATGTAGCTACCAAACAAGATAAAAAGTTTTTCTTTTGTAGAATTTTTTTATTGAAATTTTTTTAGGAAAGATTAATCTATACAATAAGTTTATGAAGTTGCCCTTCGAGAATCATCCTTTAATTAAGGAATTTAACGAAATTAAACGATATTTTAGAAAACACGAAACGCCCATTTCTAAAAAGCGCATTGGAGATTTTTATCGTTTTTCTAAAATCATCAACCAACTTGGATACGAAGTGGCCTTTGATTTCGTTGGTTCACTAAACTTTGGAATAACTGAACCATATTCAGATGTAGATTTTATTCTATATTTAGGATGCGAAGAACATTTAAACAATGATTGCGATGAAAAAACTTGCAATAACTATAAAGAAGTAAGGTTTTTAATCTTAGAAACATTAATGAAAGAATATGTAAAAGAACCTTACAAAACACAAGTAGTAGATTGCATAAACCTACAAAAATTAGATAAAGAACTACAAAAAAAAGAAGGAATCGATTATGATTTGATCTTTCGCTTTGCTTTTTATCGATCTATCTGTCGTGGTGTAAACTTAAAAATTTTAAAACCATATCACGAAAAATTGCTTAAAAGAACAGATCTATTAGAAAAAACTATGCCATTTATTGATGATGTTATTGCTAAATTCAACCAAACAATGACAAACCAACTGTCTTTCGAAAAATATCGAATACGCCTAAATGAACAAGGTATTAAGATACCCTATTCCGTGATCAACAAAATCAAAAATTATCTATATGTTTCGAACAATTACACTATATAGACTCTTCTTCTAATCTTTTTTTAACATATTCGCGAATCATTTCTCTGTTTTGTTCTGAGATATCGACAAATTCAACCCCAAAAAGATGGTTATTTACGATATTTTTGTGAATGATTCTTCCTTTTACCTTAAAAGTTTTTTTCTTAGGCAAGGTTATAATAATGTCAATCAATCCACCGATATCATAATCTTTAAAATCATGTTCTACAATAATCCCAATTCCTCCTTCGCTAATATCTTTGGCATAAAGTACATCGATAAAGTTACTCCCCATAAGTTGAACTTCGACTGGCTCTTCTGGTTTTGGTTTTACTCTAACATAACGTCTTTTTTCTTGCATAATTTTGCTCTTTAAATTTTTTATAATAAATTTTTTATATATTTTTTTAAACTTTCATAGTCATCCATTTTTTCTGGTTTTAAATCTCCATGTTCAACAATTTTTTGCATAGATTCTAAAATATAATTTAAATCATCTTTACTAAATATTTTTTTTTCTTCAATCATTTTTCTTAACAATTCGTAATCTTGTCTTCTTAGTAAAATTCGAATTACCATATTCGTACCAAAGGTATTTAATACCATATCCCATTCGATTCTAGGAGATTTTTCTATTTCTTTCCATTTGGGATCATCTATGGCCCTTTTGGGAATGATTTTTTCTTCTTTTTTATAAAGAAATTTATATTTTTCCTTTAATTTGCTGATGGCATAAAGCTTTCTTTTAGAGATTTCTGCAAAGGACATAAAATTGGGATCTCTATCAAGTTTTTCTAAAAATTCTTTAAGTATTTCGTAGTTTTTTGCGTATATATAGATCAAATACTCTTTTTGATTTTTAAAATTATATAAAATAGGATCGATAAACAAAATATTTTTAAGGTATTTTTCTTCGAAGATTTTACCATAGATTTCTCGATAAAATACTTCTATTTTATGATAAAAATATTCATAAGTTTTTTTTAAATTCATATAGCTTGTTTCTACAAAGTGATAATCCGAAAACTTCGTTGGCTTTTCTGTAAATGTAATGGGTAATATTACAAAAGAAGATGACATTATCCATAAAATTAGGTTCAAAAAATCCCTTTCGTAAGAAATATTCCATGATTGTAGTGTTTTCTCTAAAGATTCTACATTAGGGAAGCGATCCGTATCGGAAAAATAAGTAAGACGATTATTTTCTTTTATAATTTGGATCAATTTTAATTCCAATGGATGATTTTGTAAGCTGTCTAATATCTCGGGATCAAAAGATTGATTTTCCAACTCTGGTAAGGGAATGTTTAAATGCCTCATTTCTTTCGCATACGATAGAGAACTTCATCTAGTCCAAAAATGATCCCACCTAAAAGGATAGATAATACAAAAGATTCATACGGAATCCAAATAAAAAGTCCACCCAATATTCCTAGTAAACATCCTAAATACTGGATATAATCCAATTGATCCGAAGTGGAATAAAGAATCAAATTCTCTAATCGTAATTCATCAAATTCTAACAAATTGTTGATGATAACCTTCTTAACATTAATTCTTTCTACTAAAAATATAATAATTTTTAACAATATATCTTCAATAGTGGATTTATTTTCATCGATAAGATGGGGTAATTTATGCAAATAGTCTTGAATTATCTCTTCGTGGGGATCAATTTTGTACTCTATCGATAAGATGATTTCTTCGATTCTTTGTGCAATCTCTTTATCGCCTCCCAACAAACGATATATTTTTAACAAACCAGCTTCGATGCCCTTTAGGTTTTCGAAATCAATCCCCTGAAGAAAATTTTTTATGCTTTGTCTAAACTCATTAGATCGAAGAATGGCATTGATATAATGTTCAATCACTTCCATCAAATCTTTCTGAAATTCCGGTAATTCGAGTGTTTCTTTTAAAGAATGATTAAACCGATCCATGTATTTGAGTACTAAGCCTGTATCTTTGATCTGTTTTACGATCAACTGGGGGTTGATGATTTCTCTACTGATGGCTTCGCCTAAACGATAGGCAATTTTTATTTTACTGGCTGGTATTAATCCTTGGCCTAATAAAGGTCTTTTTTCGCGTGGATGAAAGAGCATCTTAATTGCAATATAGTTTGTTCCATACCCTACAAGTCCTGTTACTGCCAACATTCTTAAAACCCCTTGTAAGGATAGAGTTTCTTCGCGCCAGGGAAATTTGATTGACCAACTAGAAAAAGGATCATAGAAAACAGTAAAAATAAAAATAAGCAAGGTAACCCAAGGTAGTATCTTTAAAAAAATTAAAAAATAGTTTTTGTTCTTTTGCTGTGGAAATTCAATATTATCTTCATGTAGTGTTTCTGGGATAAATTTATGAACCCATCGGTTTACAAATTCTTCTAATGGCTTAAAGTTAAAGTTTTCGGAAGACAATATCCTCCTCCATTTATAAAATGTATTGGCTTAGATCTCGATCTTTAATAATATGATTGATCTTTTCTCTTACATATTGAGCATCTATGACAATATGTTTTTTTTCTTCTGGTAAATCAGGTGCTTCGAAAGAAATATCTTCTAACAAGGTTTCGATGATTGTATGTAATCGTCTTGCACCGATATTTTCTGTTTTACTGTTTAATTCGTAAGCGATAGTTGAAATTTCGTCGATTGCATCTTCGGTAAATTCTAAATGTACTCCTTCTGTTTCTAGAAGTTTAATGGCTTGCTTCGTTAAAGAGTTTTTGGGAATCGTTAATATCTTTTTAAAATCTTCTTTGGTTAATTCGTCCAATTCTACGCGTAAAGGGAATCGACCTTGTAATTCCGGAATTAAATCCGACGGTTTACTAGTATGGAAGGCTCCTGCAGCAATAAATAAAATATGATCTGTTTTTACAGGTCCATAACGGGTATTTACAGTGGAACCTTCTACAATAGGCAAAAGATCTCTTTGCACTCCTTCTCTCGATACATCCGGTCCATGATGACTACCTCTTCCACAGATTTTATCAATTTCGTCGATAAAAACAATTCCTAACTGCTCTGTTCTTCGGATTGCTTCGGATTTAACTTTTTCTTGATCAATCAACTTATCTACTTCTTGTTGGTATAGAATCTTTTTTGCTTCTTCTATGGTTACTTTTCGCTTTTTATTTTTCTTGGGGAATAAATCACCAAACATGCTTTGTAGCTGCATATCGATTTCTTCTAAATTTGGACCTCCCATTACTTGAATCATAGGAATCGAAGGAGTAGGTACATCGATTTCGATTTCGAATTTATCTAAATCTCCTCTTCTTATTTGTTCTCTAAGAGCATCGCGAATTTGTTTATCTTCGTATGTTGATTTATCTTCGTTTTCCATTCCCGCTTGAATATCTTTACCCATTTGACTCATATCTACGAACGTTTTAAGAAGTAGCATGGGATTTTTGATTATTTCTTCTTCGGATGGTTTGGATGTTTGCTTTGTTGATTTTCCTTTTCTTAATGCTAACAATATATCGATAATTCTATCTTCTGCGTTTTTTTGTGCTTTTTCTTCTACTTCTTTTTCGAATTCTTTTCTTACAAGGTTGATAGCATTCGCTACTAAATCACGAATCATAGAATCTACATCTCTACCCACATAGCCAATTTCTGTAAATTTGGTTGCTTCTACTTTTACAAAAGGAGCTTTGGTTAACTTAGCTAACCTTCGGGCAATTTCTGTCTTTCCACATCCAGTTGGTCCAATCATGATAATATTTTTAGGATGGATTTCTTCTCTTAAAACAGGATCTTGAATTTTTTGTCTTCTTAATCGATTCCTAATTGCAATTGCTACTACCTTCTTGGCATTGTTTTGTCCAATAATATATTTGTCTAATTCTTCTACAATTTGTTTTGGGGTTAGTTGCTCGATATAATCCAAACTATGATTACTCTTTGGGATTGAACCTGCGCCTACAAATTCTACATTTTTTTGATTGTATTCCATATGTCTTAATCTAATAAAACAATTTTTTTGTCAAACATAAAGAATTTTTCTTTATTCCATAAATTTATAAGTATTGATGGAACTTTAAACTATCGAAAGATATATTTCATTTACATTATAAGCTCAGATGATTTAATGACTTTTAAAAAAATAGGATATGAGCGCACAAAAAATCATCTTAGTAGAAGGATCAGAAGAACGTTTAGATATTTTTTTGTCTTCGCATTTAGGTTCGGTTTATAGCAGAAATACCATTCAAAAACTTATCAAAGAAAAAAAAGTTCAAGTCTATTTAAACGATCAGTTAGTTTCGGAATCAAAAATCAAACCTTCTTTAAAAGTGTATTCCGGAATGAAGATTGTTTTGTTGGAATCTCCCTCACAAGTAAAAGAATCCTATTTTATTGAACCTGTTCCCATGGATTTAAACATTCTATACGAAGATGATTATTTAGCGGTTCTACACAAACCTGCTGGAATTAGTGTGCATCCTGGTCCTAACGAAAAAGATAAAATTACTCTACTGCATGGTATTTTACATCATTGGAAACATTTACAAGATCAAATGGTGCATGTAAAAGACGAATTAGTTTCTTTTCGTCCAGGATTAGTTCATCGATTAGATAAAATGACCGAAGGAGTACTTGTTGTTGCAAAAAACATCTCTACGCAATGGAAATTATCTAAACTTTTTCTAACCCGCAACGTAAAAAAAACCTATATCGCTTGGTTATTGGGCGCACCACCAGAAGAAAAAGGTATGATTGATTTACCTTTAAAACGACATCCCAAAAACCGACTAAAAATGCATGTTGATCCAACAGGAAGAAAAGCAATTACCCAATACGAAATTTTAAAATCTCTTACGTCGAACCATCATCGTCGTTATACAAAGGTTCAAGTCAACCTAATAACTGGAAGAACACACCAAATTCGTGCACACTTTCACCACCTAAAATGTCCTGTTGTAGGCGATGATCTTTATTATGATGTAGACGAAAAAATAAAAAAATACGGTTTATTACTTCTTTCGAAAGAAATCTTTTTTATTCATCCAGAAACCAATCAACCTATAAACATATCCATACAAGAACCAGAACGATTTAAAGAATTCGAAAGAAAATGTATTCATTACTAGACTATAAAACAGAAATATTTAAATATATTTATTTATTTTTTTTAGGTTCATCCTTAGGAAGTTTTTATAAAACAATTTATGATAGAATTTTATATTTTTTTTATAGTCCAATAAGAAAAGAATTATCTATAAAACAAAAGTATTACAATCTTTTTTTTACACCATCTTTTTGTTATAATTGTAAAACCAAGATTTCTTATCTATATCTTATACCAATCGTTGGATATTTTTTTACTAAAAAACGATGTAAACATTGCGGGATTCCCTTATCGATAGATTTTTTACTATGGGAATTATTTGGTGGTTTTCTTCTGTGTTATTTATTTTATTTTTATGGATTACTCGCTTTTTTGTATGTTTTGATGATTTTTCATTTTATAATCGCTGGTTTGATTGATTTAAAAAAATTCTTTTTAGATTACGAAAATATTTTATTCTTATACATCTTTGGATTAATCCTTTTTTTTATAGAATGGGAACTCAGTAATATTTATTATTTTTTGTTAAAATTTTTTATATTTCTATTTATCTTTTTAGTTTTATATTTACTAGGTAGAGGTAAGAAATTCGGTTTTGGCGATATTATCCTTATAGGTGCTATAAGCATTATTTTCGAAATAACAGAGATTTTGATTATTATTAACCTCGGAGCCATAGGAAGTATTATTTATATATTATTATACAAAAAAAATAAACATTCCTATGCACCCCTTGGTTTTTTTCTATCTTTCGCTTGTATTGTTGTGATAATTTTTCGCCCTTTCTTTTTTGGTATTTTAACCAGTAATTCGTCTTACTAGAGCTCTTCCTATAAAACGGAATTTTTCTCCTAATGGAAATCGTGCTAAGTTGATTTTAACCACTCCTTGAGTAAATCGAGTTCTTTTGGAATAATCTATTTTTACGTCTACAATTACTGGTTGCCCTTTTCTAGAAACTTCGATTGCATCTTTAATTTTATCTTCGATTTCCTTGTTATGATTCATTGCTATATAATATGCACCTGTTGCTTTTGCTATACCTTCTGGATGAATTTCTCCTAATATTGTGCAGGTTTTTCTGTTATAAGGAATTTCTTGTCCTTGCGAAATCTGAGATAATTCTCCATCATGAAAAACAAATACAATCACCCCTAAGTTAAGGGTCGATGCTGTAAGTAGTTCTAAACCCGACATTAAGAATGCACCATCTCCTACAATGCCTACAACTTGTCTATCGGGATGAGTTAATTTAACGCCAATAGTTGCTGGAATACAATATCCCATACAATTAAAGTCCGTGGGAGATAGAAAGGTTTTTGGTTCATATATGGGCATTAATTCTTCTGTTAAGAAGGTATGATTCCCATCATCCACAACAACAAAAGCATTTCTATCTAGTAGACTTCGCAAAGTAGTAAAAAACATTCCTGGATTCACTTTATCTTTGGAATCGTGTTCTATCCATTCTCTTATGTAGAACTCTTTTTTTTGTTTGATCTTATTGTGTAAAGATATATTAGGTTCACGTTTTATTTTTAACTTTTGGTTTAGAAGCTTTAATACTTCTTTTGAGTCCCCTTCTATTGCAACTGTGGCTGGATAATTTTTATTAAATACATTTGGATCAATATCGATATGAATTAACTTTTGGGGAACCTTCATACCAAAGCTACCTGTTGGGATTTCCGCGAAGGTAGTTCCAATGGCTACAAGTAATTCAATGTTTTTGAATGCTTCTTCTGCTGCTGGAACAGAATATGGACCAAACCCCATACCTGTATGTAGAGGATGATCATAAGGAAAAACACTCAATCCTTGTAGAGTCGTACAAACAGGGGCTTGTAAACGTTCAGCGAATTCGATTAATTCTTTTGTTGCACCGATTGCACCCCATCCAGCAAATATACCAATGTTTTGAGTCGATTCAATTAAACTAACAGCATTGTCGATTTTTTTATACGATTCTTGAGGAAGATTATATTTTAAATAATCATTATTCCATTTGGGCAATTCGGATACAGGACCTTCGAAAAGTTGAATATTAACTGGAACTTCTACAAAGACAGGGCCTGGTTTCCCCGATTTTGCAATTTTATAAGCTTCGAAAATTGTAGGTATAATTTCTTCGTGTTTTTGTATTAAATAATATTTTTTTACTATACCATCTAATACTTTTTCTTGATCTAAAAAATGTAATTGAAAGGATTTATCTAAATCTCTTCGTATTCCTCCCGAAATAATTAACAAGGGAATTCCATCTAAGTATGCTTCGCCAATTCCACTTAAAGCATGAGTCATTCCCGCGGCAGGAACAATGACTAATGTACCAATCGTATCTGTGGTTCTACTAATAGCATCTGCCATAAATGCACCCCAACCTTCGTGGGTCACAAGAATTGGTTGAATTTGCTTTGATTTATTCAATTCATCGTATAATTCTGTTACATGAACCCCCGGTATTCCAAAAGTATATTGAACTCCAATTTGTTCTAATGCATAAGTTACTAAATAAGCACCTGTTTTTTTCATAATTCCACCTCTTTTATATTTTTTGTAATATGTCTTTTGCAGCGATTCTTCCTGTAAAAATACAAGACGCTAAAAATGTACCTTCTAATGCGCGGTATCCATGTATCCCACCTCCCCCAAATCCAGCGGTTTCTCCCACAGCATACAATCCTTCGATGGGTTGATTTTGATTGTTCATTACTTGCGATTTTAAATTGGTTATAACACCTCCAAGCGTTTTTCTTGTTAGAATATGGAGTCTTATAGCAATTAGTGGGAAGGCACTTTTATCGAGAATTCTTTGGAATTTTAAAGTTCGAATGCGATCTCCTCTATATTGTCTTAGATGCATTATACGTCTTAATTGATCATCATTAAAAAATTTTTTGCCTCGTTGGATCATGGAATCGTACCGAAGTATGGTATCTTTTAGAGTCTGATAATCTGTTTTGTATTCATCCTGTAATTCGTTCATTTTTTTTACTAATTCCTCTAAGCTATTTGCGGTAATAAAATCGATACAAGAATTCATCAGCGTATGGACTAATTTTTTGTTTCCGAATAAAATTGTTAAAAGGAACTCAATAATTTTTTTATCTCTTATCCCTTCGTTGAATTCTGCACCACTTACTGCTAATTCTTTTAGAGCAATCTTGTAATTCATAATATGCCAAGAATATGCTCCTGGTTGTTTTACGATTTCTCGGACTAAATACAACGTATCGTATGCACTTACGAGAGGAGGATTTCCGATTCTTTCTCCATAAGCATTTACCCATAAGGCAGATTTTGCTGGCACTAAACTTAACCCCTCTCCATTAAATTTTGGGTTCGGATGATGTACTCCCGCTGCATAATTCCATTGACGATGAAGTTTATGTAAAGGGATTCCTTTTTTTTCTAAGACAAAATGTAAACTTCCATCTGCTTCTAAGATAGAACCATTCAGCAATATTTTAGGTATTTTACTTTCCTTAGAATGATGTTGATATCCCCAATACTTTTTTACCAATTCTGGGTTTCCAGTAATGCCACCAGCACTCACGACAACGATGTTCGAATGCACTTCGAATGGCTCGTTCGTATCCAAATGAATACCACTACAACCTGTCACTTTTTTTAGGTTAGAATCTACCCAAATATCGTCTACTTTGCTTCGAAACAAAACCTCGATGAATTGTTCGTATTTTTCTAAATGCTGCAACAAAACGCGAATCAATTCATAACCTGTTCCCCATATCATATGAAACCTTGGAACAGAATTCCCAGGTGTAAAAAGTCCTCTTTCTACCCAATGCACAACGGGAAAAAAACGAATTCCTTTAGATTTTAACCAATGATAAACATAATCAATATTCCCATAAACAAATTGCTTTGCCCACATTTTTCCATATTCATCATCAGGTTCAAATTCGGCAAAAGATAACCAATCCATCCATGCAAGTTCTGGGCTATCTTTTATTCCCAAACGCTTTTGTTCTTTGCTCCCAGTAAAAAATACGCCACCAAAAGATTTTTTTGCAAGTCCCCCAAAATTTTCTTTTAAGCCTCTTTCTATAATAAGAATCTTTTTATTCGGTTGATTTTCTACAATTTCGAGTGCAGTAGCAATACCAGATAGTCCCCCTCCAATGATTACAACATCTGCTTTATAGTTTTTCATGTTTTTGTTTTATCAAAAAATAACAACACTGTCAATTAAAAAAACAAAACTTAACTTTAAAAAGTTCGAGATAAGAAATTTTTAGAATTAAGAAGTATTGTTTATTATATAAATTTATAATTTTTCTATAATTTTATATATTTCTTCGACGCTATGAGCTTTTAAAACACTTTTTTTTGTTTCGGTATTTTGGAAGGTTCTAGCTACGCTTGCAAGTGCTTTAATATGAGCATCAAAATTATTTCTTGATATTATTAACAATACGATGATTCTTACAGGAGAACCATCAAGTGATTGAAAATCTATATTCTCTTTCGATAAAGTTAACGAAGCAATTATTTCGTCCACATGATCTGTTGTGCAATGAGGAATTGCTAGACTTCCACCTATACCGGTTGACATTGCTTGCTCACGTTCTTTTAAGGAATTCCAGATTAAATCAAATTTATTTGTATATTTAGTATCTTTAAGGGTATTTTCTAGAATCATTTGTAATAATTCGTATTTATCTTTTGTTGGAAGCTTCTCGTAATAGAATATTTTATTTTTTTTGATTAGCTCAGAAAACTTCATCATAAATCACAAATTTTTTTGTTATTTATTAAACAATCTATTTTTAATAAAATAAAATGACAGATTTGCAAAAAAATAAATTAAGAGTACTGCATATCTAAAATAACCATAATTTTTTACGAATAAATACAATAAGCCAATTTCGAGTAAAAAAAGGATGAATTTGATGATTAAGTCGTTATTTGTAAATTTTTTGAGTTTTAAAGGAAGTAAATATATAATGCTAAAAATAGCCATAAATATTTTTATTTCGCTAAGAAAAATGTTAAAATCCAAAATTTGATAAAAAATTAAGGCTAATGTAAAAATTCGAATTAAATAAATAAACAATAGTTGATTATAAAAAATTAGTTGTGGTATTAATGATAATAAATAAATTTCGTTATATTGTATTAATAAATTATTTTTATTAAAAAAATCTATAATAATCATTATAAAAACTATTATAAATTCATGAATAGGAATATTCGAAAAAAAAGAATATTCTTTTATAAAAAAGAACATCGCTACAACAAAAAAATAAACTAAAAAAGAAAGGTTATTTTGATCTGGAATAAACAGAGGCAAAAAACTAAACAAAAAAGCAAAATCAAACAAAAATATGTTGACATTGAGTTTTTTGTATCGTAAAAAGTGTTTTAAAAAAATCAAAATTAAATTTAAAATTGGAATTATTAAAAAATAATAAAATTCTTTTTGGATGATAAAAGCCCAAACAAAAATCAGAAGATTGATTAGAGGAAAATAAATCGTTTTAATTAGAGGCCTCATACCTAATTTTATCCATTATTAATAAATTACTTTCGCAAACCTCTTCGCAAACTCCGCATAAGATACATTGATCTTTTTTAAAATATAATTTAGTTTCGTAGAGAGACATAGGATTTGCATTCGTTGGACAAAAATTGTTACAAATCATACACCCAGTACAAAAATTAGTTTTCTGAATGTTTTTAAAATAAAAATAATAATCTTCGTATATGTTAAAATAATATTCTTTATCCAAAGAAATAACATCTTTATAGGTAAAATTTACTAAATAAGGAATCTTTAAATCTATCTCTCTTAAATTTGTCCCATGATAATAAAATCCAATAGAAGTAGATTCCATATTGTAATTTCTAAAAATCATAATACTTTTCGTAAATGGTTCTTCGAAGTAAATTGTCCTAAGAAGAGCAAATAAAGTAGTTGGACTAAATACCTTTACATGATTTTTATTTTTATAAGCAACATATCGATAGTGATACTGATAGTTATTCAACCCATAAAACGTGTTTTTTTTAGATATGTCTGGATAAAAAAGAATTTCTATCTTAGGAAAATTCTTTTGAAAAAAAGATTTTAGTAAATATAGCTCTTTTTCGTAATGTTGAAATAGGTTCTGCCAAAAATTAGGTGCATAAGAATCCCTTAATAAAAAAACGATTTTTTCTATTTTTTCTTTAAAGATTTCTCCTAATGTTTTTTTATATTCGAATGAATAAAGTCCGTTATCGTTTAGAAAATCGATCCAAGATTCTTTGCTTAAATTATCAGGATTTTTTTTTTCGTTTGAATTTCGAAAATAATTAATAATTTGATTTTTCCCAGAAACCTTTAAGCTAAAAGTATTTGTTTTATCTTTATTTAAAATAGAAATAATTCCCGCAAGAGGTGCTCTTAAAGAAAAACCCATGCATTCTGCAATTTTTTCGTATTGCTCCACTCTTCGCGGGAATTCACCAACCAATTGAATTTTTTTCCCCTCAAAGTTTTTTGGAAAAAAAAACTCTAAATGTGGTGGTATAAAAACGTTACTGATTTTCTCTTTTTCTTTTAGTGTTAAATCCATTATTGATTATTGTGGTAGCTTTAATACTGGTTTTTTTACATTATAAATTTCATCTTTGATGGGTAATTCTTTTTTTAGGTTTTTTACAAATGGTAGCTCATCTCCCATTTTTTTATAATGTTCACATCGAGACATCATTCTGCGAGCAACTGTAAAATATTTATACAATTTCTCTTCTCCAGAACGTTTTGACCACATTTTTTTTATACATCTTACCCTTAATATGTATTTATCTTGATCGGATTCGTAATGTCTTACAACGATACAGTGTCTACAATTTGCACAAAAAATTTTTTGTCCACCAGCCATATTATCTGCTCCTTTTAGAGTTTTAACCCACCCGCCCGCCTTTTTAAATTTTAACTCATCCTTCTTTATAGAGTATTATCCCATCCCCCTGTACCTTATTTTTTGTTTAATTTGATTAATTTATGTTTTGTTATTCATTACAAATAAAATACCATAAAAATTCATTTTTTTATTACGTCAATTGTGTTCATTCCAGTTCTAACTTTTAAATAATTTTGAATGAATGTAGTTTTGAATCTTCGAAATTGCATCCAATGGAGGATCTTCAAATATAAGTCCCACATTCTTCCCCGAGGTACGAGACACAGTTGCAGGTAAACTAAATTCATTTCCTTCTAACCAGAAATGAATTTTTATTTTATCCCCAGGATATAATAAAGTTTTTGTAGCGATCCCCAGCCCCCCAGTGCCTAAATCCAAAATCTGACATTCGTAATCTTGATTTGTTCCTTCTATTTTAAAGGTTGCTGTTATATTATTTACTCGTATCCTTGCATTCTTTCTTTTTTGTTTAGATGGATCTCGATATTCTCCCATGGGACTATGCGCTTTTTTTGAATCCATAAAAGAACAAATAATTCATTATATTTTCTTGTAAAACATTTTATAAGTTAATCCAATCCTCATAACTAAATTTTGAATTACAGATAAATATATAACGTAGAAAAATCCTAGTGCATATATGATCATAAAGGGAATGATTAAATATTTTTTATAAATATATGCATAATATGCAGTAATGACGCAATAGATAAAAAAACTGTTTCCCAAACAATTAAAGGATCAATGGACTGAATGTATTTATTTCGTAAGGAAATCAGATCTTTTTTGGATTCAATTCTGTATTTTGGAGTCCTCTGGAAGGCACTTACCTTACCTATTAATGCTTCAATAAACGCTTTTGTATTTGATATTGCTATTCCTGTTCCCACCATCATTAATACAGGCATATAGATCATCTTATCCCACCACTTTTTATACAACTCTTTTTGTGAATATAAATAAAAAATCGTTGGAGCAAAGGTTGATAAACTCAAAACAAATGCAACAAAAAAGATCATTTTAGTGGTTAAGTCTGTATAACGAAACGAAGACCATTCTTCTATTAAAACTAATGGCAATGTTAACAAAATATTTATCAGCATTAATGGATGAACAGAATAATTGGTTAAATGGACCAATGCTTCCGCTTTGATTTTTAAAGGTAAGTCTGCTCTTAGAATTCTTGGTATTAATTTTACTGCTGTCTGAATAGAACCTTTACACCATCTAAATTGCTGAGATTTAAAAGACTGTATTGTTGCAGGCAATTCCGCAGGATTTTCTATATCCATAAAGTATCGGAACTTCCATCCAGCTAATTCTGCTCTATAAGAAAGATCAAAATCTTCGGTTAAAGTATCGGATTGCCAATTTCCCGCTTCTAATATACATTGTTTTCTCCATATTCCGGCAGTTCCATTAAAATTCATCCAAAGACCTGCACCATTTCTTGCTACTTGTTCAATAATAAAGTGCCCATCAATTCCAAAAGATTGAGCAAATGTCAATAAAGAATAATCTTTGTTGATATGCCCCCATCGGGTTTGAATCATTCCGATTTCTTTATCATCAAAATAGGGCATAACTTTAACAAGTATATCTTGGTTGGGAATAAAATCTGCGTCGAAGATCGCAATGTATTCTGCTTGAATCTTTTTTAATCCCTCTTTTAAAGCACCTGCTTTATGACCTTTTCTATCTGTCCTATGTAAGTGCTCAATTCGAAAACCTTGTTTTTGCATTTCTTGAACAATCTGATCCACTTTTTCTACTGTTTCGTCTGTTGAATCGTCTAATACTTGTATATAGAGTTTTTCTTTTGGCCATTTAATTTTGCTTACCGCATCTAATAGTCTATCTACAACATAATATTCGTTATAAATAGGAAGTTGAATTGCAACCTCTGGAAGTGATTTGGGATCTACTTTCTCTAAATCTATGGGTTCTTTTTCTATATTACTAATACATTTATTTTTATGCTTTAAGAATAGATAGAGCATTACATACATATGTATACCATAAAAAAATAAAAGAACAACATCAACGGTATACAAAACAAATACCAAAATTGCCAATATATCTGACAGAATCATAAAAGACAATTTTTTTTTT
>FMJZ01010031.1_pt1 | contig 24909 bp, 22 predicted proteins | sample 1987881 | NCBI WGS metagenome assembly FMJZ01 (sample SAMEA4378227, study PRJEB15110) | soil metagenome | biome: soil; feature: Field; material: Soil | place: India | collected 2015-03-11 | depth 0 m
GTCGCCACTTTTTTTTCTTCCATAGTTGCTTGCAAAAAAGTAAAATTAAGTTATGCGAAAAATTCCAAGAACAATGAGCACTCAACACCCGGATAATGTCAACTTGCCCTTTTTTGCGGAAAGCCAGCCGATTGGTGGCGAAGACGAAATAACAGAAGCTTACTACGTATTCTCTCACCTTGGTTGCGATGAGCAAATGTGGGATTTTGAAGGCAAAGAAGTAGATGAATTTGTGGTTCGAAAATTGCTTTCTCGCTATCCTCATTTCTTTAAAGAAAATCTGTTGGGAGAAAAATACTTCCTTACCTTGCGAGTTCCCAATCCTTCAGTGGAAAAAACTGAAGGCAAGGTTTTGCTTGAAGTTTTAGAAAGTATTCCTCGTTCTTACGATTCAGCGAAACTCATCAATCCGAAGGCTAATCCTCCTATTTTTGAGGTTATTATCCCGATGACCCAAAGCAGTAAGGAAATTGAGAGAGTTTATTTTTATTATGAAAAATTTGTTGGCGGCAAAGGTGAATTCACTTTCCCTGATGGGGCTAAGTTAAAAAGCTGGATTGGTGAGTTTGCCCCTTCAAAAATCGAGGTTATTCCTCTTTTTGAGGATATGGAAAGCTTGCTTAATTCAGCCAAAATTGTTGAAGAATACTTAAGAAACAAAGACCTCGCATATCAGCGAGTTTTTTTGGCTCGCTCAGACCCTGCCTTAAATTACGGACATTTATCCGCCATCCTTTCGCTAAAAGTTGCTCTTTTCCAGCTGGAAAAACTGGAAAAAAAGTGGGGAAAGCCTATTTATCCGATTGTTGGTGTTGGTTCCTGCCCTTTCAGGGGGAACCTGAAACCGACCAACATTGAAAACTGTTTAAAAGGTTATCCAAGTGTCCAAACTTTTACTATTCAGTCCGCTTTTAAATACGACTATCCACCCGAACAAGTTGTTGAGGCAATAAAAAAACTCAACCAAACAAAAAGAAAAAAAGCTATACCGGTTGAAGACGAAAAAAAGGTAATTGAATTGGCTAAAAAATCTTCTCGAATTTACCAATCAGAACTTGAGCTAATTGCTCCTCTTGTTTCTAAAGTTTCACCTTATATTCCGCCCCGTCGCTTGCGAAAGCTCCACATTGGTTTGTTTGGCTACTCGCGCGAGACAAGTAAAAAAATTACTCTCCCCCGAGCCATTTCTTTCTGTGCTGCCTTATACTCTATTGGTTTCCCGCCCGAAATACTTGGACTGGCTAATCTAACCCCAGAAGAAATTAAGCTAGCAAGAAGGGTTTATCCTGATTTTGAAGAAGATTTAGCTGATTCTCTTGCTTACTTTAACTCTGACTCTCTAAAACTCCTGCCCTCCTTTAAGAAAAACATTAAGGCAGTGCTAAAATTAGTTGATTACCAGACCAACAAAACTCACTTCAAAATAACCAGTAAAATCATTGAAAAGTTAGAAAAAGGCGAAGATATTAAAGAGCTCGTAATCGAAGCCGCCTGGGTAAGAAAGTTCCTTGGTTAAAAGCTAAATCTTTCATTATTTGCCTTCTTTTAAATCTTTTAAAAATCTTTCGGGCTGAAGAGAAAGCAACAAAATAATAAATGTTCAATTCAGATTTTTTTCTAAAGTTGCAAAAAATGAGCCAAAAAAATAGAATTTAATTTTGTCAGCGTGCCGAAGTGGTGGAACTGGCAGACGCGCTGGACTCAAAATCCAGTGGGCTTCGCGCCCGTGCGGGTTCGACTCCCGCCTTCGGCACCACTAAAATAAGTCTTACTGAACAAACCGCACTTTTATAAGCCACTTAACACTGTACTCGTTTGATTGAGGCCCGATTAACCTCGTTGCTTTTTTAAAATCTCAGCAATAGCCAAACACTGATTAACACTGTTAACACTGTGCAAATATTGGCGATAAAAAACCGCTTAACAAGCCACGCTACATTAATAAATTTATGCAAAAAACTTAAGAAGGAGAAGGCGAGATAAACCAACACAGGTAAAGCTAAGCAAGTAATAAGCATTTAAGATGAAGGTTATTGCCGTTTTTCTCTATAGCAATTGATTAAAAAAATCAACAACTTTTAAAGATATGAAGTCAAACCCTTTCATCCGCTCTAAACTACTGTAGCAATTTTTTAAGCGTTTTATTTTGCTTTATTGACACTTTGTTGAAACACCTTTTTATTTCAGATAAAATTGTTGAGTTCTGCAGTTAAAAGTTCAAAATCATAAAAGCAGGCTCATCAGATGAATTTCGACTGCTTTAAATAACATAAAAAACGAGGTTAAAAGGATGATTGAAAAAATCATTGTCTATCTCACCGGATTGCCTGAAGAAATTGTTGTTTTAATCCTTGCCGCCATGCCCATATCCGAAGTTCGAGGAGCAATACCAGTTGCCCTGACCGCCTACGATTTCAGTATTGCAAAGTCTTTCTTGATTGCAGCTCTTGGTAATTTTTCTTTCATCATTCCTTTTCTCTGGTTCCTAAATAATCTCCACAAACACTTAATGAAATTTAAATGGTACAACAAAGCTTTTATCTGGTGGTCTAACAGAGTTAGAGCGAGAAGTAAGCAAGTTGAGGAGCTTGAGTTCATAGGTCTAATTTTATTTGTTGGTATTCCCCTTCCAATGACTGGCGCCTGGAGCGGTTGTCTGGCAGGATTTCTTCTTGAATTAAAACCACACCGAATTATTTTAGCCTGTTTAATCGGAATTATTATCGCCAGCACTATTGTTACCATTGCTACTGTTGGCTTAAAAGGAATAGTGAATTTATTCTAAAATAGTTAAATTTTTTTCTTCTCTCTTTTTCAGCAAAAAATCTTTTTCAGCAAAAAATATTATCTAATATCGTCCAAATACTTTTATTAACAAACAACTTTATTAACAAACATAACAAGAAACCCAGAGATTGTTATAGCAAGAGTTACTGCCTGAGCGCTTTTTGATAAATTTCAAAAGTTTCCCGTGATGCTCTCTCCCAGGAAAACAAGCTAGCCCTTTCCTTACTCCGAGAAGCATACTCCTTTTTTAAAACAAAGTCTTTTTCCATCTTTTCTAAAACAAAAGATAACTCCTGATAGTTTTCTACTGGATAATAAATGGCTGCTTCAGCTAAAATTTCCCTCGAGACCGGAATATCAGCGGAAATCACTGGTGCTCCAGTCGCCATTGCTTCCAGTGGCGGCAATCCAAAGCCTTCTTCGCGAGATGGATGAATAAAAGCCAGCGCATTCCTATAAAGAGCAACCAATTTTTCATCTTCAACTCTCCCGGTAAAAATTAGTCTTTTTTCTCTTTTTAGTCTACGAACCGACTTCATAAGTCCTTTGTTGACTTCTCCGGGCAAAGGTTCATTGCCAACCAAAACGAGCTTTGCTCGAACCCGAGCAATAGAAAAGCCCTTTAAAAGTACATCAAGTCCCTTGTGATAGCGCCAGCTCGCAAATGCCAAAAAATAAGGCTCTTCAATGAATTCTCCTACCTCCTCTTCCTTTCCTTCCGAATAAAATACAGGGTCTGGAGCTTCATAAATAACTATTACTTTTTCGAAAGGAATGGGAAAAAGCCGATGAATGAGGTCAGCAGTAAAACTGGAGACAGCGATTATGACATTTGACTGAAAGATAGCTTTTTTGTTCCACTCAAAATAAATCTTTTTTTTCCACCAACTCATTACTGGATATCTTAAAGGGATAAGGTCGTGGATAGTAACCACCGAAGGCAAGCTTTGATTCAAAGGGAGCGTGAAGTGGGGAATATGAAAGAGCTCAGCCTCATTTGAAAAAATTTGACTTCTTCCTAAAAAATTGCCAACTGAAAAAGGTTTAATTTTGGTTTCAACCGTAGCTACTGACTTTTCTTCAATAAACTCCTTTAGCTTAGAAGAGAGATTTTCCTTAGAATTAATTAAGGCTTGAAGCGAGAATGCTTCGGCTTCCCCTTTTAAAGTAGTCTGCTCAACTAAACTGGTAAATAAATTGGTAGAGTAGCGCCCCACCCCTGTCCAGTCCCACATTCTTAAATCAAAAAGAACTTTTGGCAACAGCACCCAACCTTTCAATATTTTTGAGGAAGCAAACTAATGACTATCCTTTGCTTCTAAACTTTTATTATAATGCTTATATCACCAAAATGAGAGATAATTTTCTCAATGATTAAGCTTAAAAATTTTTATCCACTGATTTTAGCCGGTGGCTCTGGCACTCGCCTCTGGCCTTTAAGCCGCGAGCTCAATCCAAAACAGCTTCTTTCCTTATTTGGGACAGAAAGCCTGATAGTTCAAACGGTTAGACGACTACTCCACCTAACCGAAGAAGAAAAAATTCATTTGGTTGCCAGCCAAAATTTAGTTCGCGAGATAAAAACTCACCTTAAAAACCAATCAAAACCTCTGCAAAAAATAAAATATATTGTCGAACCAGCACCTCGAAATACCGCTCCCGCTATTGCTCTAGCCACTCAACAAATATTCAAATCCGAACCTGAAGCTATCGTTGCTGTTTTCCCCTCTGACCACTACATTGGAGATAATAAAAAATTTGCTAAAGCCTTGAGCGAAGCTTACCAGCTCGCTTCCTTAAATTATCTAGTAACTTTTGGAATTAAACCTACCAGGCCAGAAATCGGTTTTGGCTATATAAAAGCTGGCAAAGCGATCGCTGAACTCAACTTTGCCGCCTTTCGAGCTGAAAAGTTTGTTGAAAAACCGCCAATTGAACTGGCTGAAAAATTTTATCAAAGCAAAAATCACTACTGGAATGGTGGGATTTTTATTTTTAAAGCAGAACTTATGCTTGAAGAATTGAAAAACTTGATGCCCGAACTTCTCCAGACCTTGAAAAAAATGGAAAATGAAGCTCTAACACCCGAAGAGAAATCAATGCTTTTCGAAAAAATTACCCCCATTTCAATTGATTACGGCGTGATGGAAAAGTCAAAGAAAGTTGCTTTAATACCAGTTGATTTCCCCTGGAGCGATGTCGGCACTTTACTTTCCCTTGAAGAATTTAACCCACGCGACAAGAAAGGAAATGTTATCAAAGGAAATGTTATAGACCTTGACTCTCAAAACTCAATTATTTTTGCCGAAGAAAAGTTGGTTGCCACCATTGGGCTTAACGATATGGCAGTAATTGATACCCATGATGCTACCTTGATTGCCCCCAAAAATAGGCTCCAGGAAGTAAAAAAAGTTGTAGAGACCTTGAAAAAGAAAAAAGCTGAGGAATATTTTTCGCCACGAACAGTTGAAAGGCCCTGGGGAAGCTACACCGTTTTAGAAAAAGGACAAGGTTACAAAATAAAGCTGGTTAAAGTCAAACCGCAAGGAAAATTAAGCTATCAACTCCACAAACACCGAAGCGAACACTGGGTAATAATTTCTGGAACAGCTCGAATAACGCGAGAAAAAGAAGTTTTTGAACTTCATCCCAATGAGAGTGCTTTTATTCCCCCTTCGACTCCCCATCGATTGGAAAACCGGGGCAAAAGAATGCTCAAGCTCATTGAAGTTCAAATTGGAGATTATGTGGAAGAGGACGACATAGTGAGGTTTGATGATATCTATGGCCGAGATGAGAAACTTTGAAGTTATATTTCGCCAGTATGATTTGAGGGGGACCGAAAACGAAGGTCTTGATGAAGTCTTTGCTCGTCGCCTGGGTTGGGCTTATGCTGATTTTTTAAAAAATCGAGTAAAGAAAAAAAAGCTTAAAGTTTCAGTTGCTCAAGATGCCCGTTTAAACTCTCCTCTTTTGGCTAAAAGCTTGGTTCAAGGTCTTACTGAAAATAATGTTAAAGTGTTTGAACTTGGAGTTTGTCCGACTCCTTTGCTTTATTTTTCTCTTTTTAATCTGCCCGTTGACGGTGGAATAATGATAACTGGCAGCCACAACCCGCCAGAATACAATGGTTTTAAAGTTTGTGTGGGAAAAGAAACTATTAGCGGGAAAGAAATTCAGGAACTTAAAGATTTTTTTTATCAAGTAAATCCAGAAGTAAAAACCGAAACTAACCTTCTGACTAAAGTTGAAAAAATCGACATTATTCAGCAATACCTATCGTATATGGAGGAAGAATTTGCTTACCTTCAAAAACTTCCAGGATTAAAGATTGCCGTGGACTGCGGTAATGGCACTGCTGGATTGATAGCTCCAGAAATCTTAAGAAAGGTTGGTTGCCAGGTAATAGAACTTTTTTCTGAACCCAATGGCAACTTTCCAAATCATCATCCAGACCCAACAGTGATTGAAAATCTTAAAGAACTGCAAGAAACGGTGAAAAAAGAAAAATGTGACTTTGGCATTGCTTTTGACGGAGATGCTGACCGACTAGGAGTAGTCAATGAAAATGGAGAAGTTGTTTTTGGCGATAAACTGTTGGCTATTTTTGCCGCCAGCATCCTGAAAGAAAACCCGCAAGCTAAAGTTATATCAGAAGTGAAAGGCTCCCACCTACTCTATCAAGAAATAGAAAGACTGGGCGGAAGGCCAATTATGTGGAAAACCGGCCATTCGTTAATTAAAAAGAAAATGAAAGAAGAAAAAGCCCTACTGGCAGGTGAAATGAGTGGCCACTTTTTCTTTGCTGATAGTTATTTCGGCTACGATGACGCTCTTTACGCTGCCTTAAGGTTAGTAGAAATTTTGAAAAAAAAGAAAACAAACCGACCAAAAGTGAAACTCAGCCATCTTTACGCCCATTTACCACTAACTTTTTCTACCCCAGAGATAAGAGTCGACTGCAGTGAAGAAGATAAAAACCGGTTAGTTGAAAATATAAAAAAAGAACTTTTGCAACATCAGCAAGTAAAGCTCTCGCCCACCATCAAAGATTTAAACTTTATTGATGGAGTAAGGATTACTTTTGAAAATGGTTGGGGCCTGATTAGGGCCTCTAACACCCAGGCAGCTTTGGTTATGCGATTTGAAGCCACTTCAGAAAAACTTTTAAAAGAATATCAAAGTTTCATTGAAAAACACCTTGAAGAAAATAAAAAGTAGCCTAATGCTTCAAAATAAATGTTCTCTTATCTGAAATTGTAAATCCTTTAGTTTTAACTCTGGAGTCAAAGTAATCGCCGGGAAATCATAGATGGCTTCGCCTCATTTCGTTCGGCTCGTCAGTATAATAAAAAACCATAATAAAAAACCCTCCCAACCTCCTTTTAAAAAAGGGAGGAGTCTAATTCATAAGGGGGATTAAGGGGGATTAAAAAAGGGCTGGCTCACGCCAGCCCTGAAGTACGCTAAACGAGCAGCTTGTTTTATCTTCTTTCGTGAATTTCTTTTCCAGCTTGAATTAAAAATTCTACCACAGACGGATCAGCTAAAGTAGAAGTGTCTCCCAGGTCTTCAAATTCTCCACGGGCAATCTTTCTTAAAATTCGACGCATAATCTTGCCACTTCGAGTCTTAGGAAGACCAGGAGTGAAAAGAATTACGTCTGGTTTGGCAATAGGACCAATCACCTGCCTAACATGACCTTCAAGGACTTTACTCAAATCTTCAGAGGCTTCATAACCATCTTTAAGAATTACATAAGCATAAATACCTTCACCTTTGATTTCGTGTGGATAGCCAACAACAGCGGCTTCAGCTACTGACTCGTGAGAAACAAGAGCGCTTTCAACCTCAGCCGTTGCCAGACGATGACCCGATACATTCAAAACATCGTCAATGCGGCCAAGCAGCCAGTAGTCTCCATCTTCATCAATTCGGCAGCCATCACCAGCAAAGTAGCAACCAGGAAAACGGCTGAAGTAAATCTCCTTAATTCTTTCATTCTCCGGGTCGCCCCAGGTTCCCCGTAGTATTCCCGGCCAGGGCTTTTCAATCACCAAATAGCCACCTTCGTTAACTGAAGCCTCTGTTCCGTCTTCTTTTAAGACTTTTGGAAAAACGCCCGGAAATGGACGGCTGGCTGAGCCGGGTTTTAAAGTCATTGCTCCCGGAAGGGGAGCAATCAAAATACCACCAGTCTCGGTTTGCCACCAGGTATCAACAATTGGGCACCGACCTTTACCAACGTTTCTATGATACCAGAGCCAGGCTTCCGGATTGATCGGCTCGCCAACTGAACCTAACAAGCGTAATGAAGAGAGGTCATGCTTGTTTGTCCACTCTTCACCTTCCTTCATTAAAGCTCTTATAGCTGTTGGAGCGGTGTAAAAAATATTCACTTTGTGTTTTTCTACAATTTCCCAGAAACGAGATGGATCGGGATAAGTAGGAATACCTTCAAACATTAAAGAAGTTGCTCCCTGAGAAAGTGGCCCATAAACTACATAACTGTGACCAGTAACCCAGCCAATATCTGCTGTGCAGAAATAAACATCTTCATCATGATAATCAAATATCCATTTAAAAGTAACGCTTGTATAAACTAAATACCCACCACACGTATGCAGGACTCCCTTTGGCTTACCAGTTGAACCAGAAGTATAAAGAATAAAAAGAGGATCTTCAGAATCCATCACTTCCGGTTCACAATAAGGTTTAATCTCCGGATCGGCCATTAGCTCGTCCCAGTAAAGGTCCCGACTAGGTTCCATATCAACTGTGTTGTTAGTCCGCTTGACAACTATCATGTTTTTAATAGTAGGGCACTCGAGTAAAGCCTCATCAGAGTTTGCTTTGAGCGGAACAAACCGACCACCCCTGACCCCTTCGTCAGCCGTAATCAATAACTTCGCCTGGCAATCGTTTATCCTCTCCCTCAACGATTGTGAAGAGAAGCCGCCAAATACGACCGAATGAATAGCCCCAATACGAGCGCAAGCAAGCATGGCAATCGGCAATTCAGGAATCATAGGTAAGTAAATAGCTACTCTGTCCCCTTTTTTAATACCAAGCTTTTTAAGTACATTAGCAAACTTATTAACTTCATAATAAAGCTGTTTATAAGTATAAGTTTTGTAAGAGCCATCGTCCCCTTCCCAAATTATCGCCGCCTTGTTCTTCCGCCAGGTTTTTAAATGCCGATCAAGGCAGTTATAGGAAACATTTAGTTTTCCATTTATAAACCACTTGATATAGATTTTGTCCTTAAAGCTATAATCCAGAATCTTATCCCACTTTTCGTACCAATCAACAAACTCTTCTGCTTTTTCTGCCCAAAAACCTTCCAGTTCCTCTACTGAACGGCGATAAATTGCCTCATACTCCGCCATAGATTTTATGTGTGCTTTGGCTGAAAAATCTGAGGGAGGCGGGATTTTCTCCTCGCCATAATAAAGAACTTTTATCCCTTTTTCTTCCATCTTTCCTCCTGTAATAATTCAGTATTTGGTTTACAATAAAAACTTAACTTATAAATATAAAGCAAAAACAAGCGATAACAATTTTTTTTAGATAAGCGGTGCATTTTTGTCGGTTAACGGTTATTTTCCTAAAATTATCTTCAAAAAAACTCTTTTATATGAAAACAGCCCGCAAGTTTTTGGAAAATTCGCTTGAGCAAGTTTAAAATATTATATAAGCTGATGAATATCGACTGGGAATTGATTTCAAAACAGATGTTTTACCGGCTATCAAAAAGCCTGCTGTTAGTTATTCTTATTTTTATCAGTTATCACTTCTTCAAAAACCTGCTTTCGAAAAGCTTACAAATAGCTCAAAAAGGAACTAACCTAAAGAAAGAAGCTGCATCTCAAAGACTTACCACCTTAACTTATCTGACAACCAGCTTTCTGAAGTTTTTGTTTATCATAATTTCCTTGATGATGCTTTTAAGAATCTGGGGCTTAGACCCCACCCCTTTAATTGCCAGCGCCGGGATTGTTGGAGTGGCCCTGGGTTTTGGCGCTCAAACTTTTATTAAAGATTTAATTTCTGGTTTTTTAATTCTATTAGAAAACCAGTTTAATGTTGGTGATTTTGTGAAAATTGCTGATGCAGAGGGTAAAGTCAAAAAAATGACTTTAAGGGCCACTTACATTGAAGATCATGAAGGTAACATTCATATCATACCAAACAGCAATATAGCTACTGTTACTCAGCTAAAGAAAAAGAGGCAAGAAATTTAAAACCCTTTAAGCCTCTCAATCAATAATTTCACTCGCCTTTTTATTTCTTCTTTCAGCTCGCGGAATTCTTCCAAACTCTTATCTTTCAGATCAGGAAGGTTCCAATCCTCCGACGGAAAAGAAACTGCCGGACAAGTCGCTTCTACTCCGCAACCCATAGTTATTATTAAACTTGCTTTTTTTATCATTTCTTGATTTAAGATTTTTGGTTTCCCTTTAAAACTTATTCCTTCTTCTTCAAGCACTTTTCTGGTTTCAGAATAAACATCTTCCCCCGGTAAGGTTCCTGCGCTCATGGCTCGCCAGCCAATGTTGCTTTTCTCAGCTAATTTATTAAATAAAGCTTCTGCTATTTGACTTCGCGCTTTGTTTTCAACACAAACAAATAACACCAATTTCATTTTAAAATTCCTTCAAATATATACCAGTTCAATGGAACCCCAAACCGCCATCTTTTGACCAGCAATCAGCAAAGCGCCATCAAGACCTGGTATTTGCTGTGCTTTTTCTATGCCCTTCTCAATATCTTCTGGACTACCTACCTTATTTCCTATCGCTGTTGCCGCAGCATCAGCTAAAGCTGCATCAGAAGAAACAGCCACCACTGCATCTGCTTGACCAAAACTAAAAGAATGGCCAATTTTACCCGAAGAAGTGCAAACTCCAAGAGGAGTTTTCTCAGGTTCTATTTTAATCGCTAAACAATTTGAAAATGGAGAGTCGCCAGCAAAAACAGCCACAAAGCGCTCTTTGTCAGTTTTTAAAAAAAGGTCGCCGCCGTTTTCAACAATTACTTCTGGTGAATATTGAAGCAAATCTCGCCCAACTTCCTCCGCAATAACCCCGGCAACTGCTGCCATTGGCCCAACACCCGCAGTTTCTCCAGCCTTAGCCATCTTTTTGATAATAGCTGGAGCAGATTCGGGCACCGAAAGAGGCGAAAAAGAAGAAGCAAACAAAGGAAAAGAGGCAATAAAACCTTCAATTTCTACTCTTAATTCTTTTACCTTTTCCATTGCTTTCTCTGAAAGATTAAAATGTGAAGCAATCCAGAGGTCAGTCTCTTTGAAAACAACTTCAAACGACACAAGGTCCTTGGCTAAATGTTGTCGACGATAAAGCCGCGGTTCGTAAGTCATAAAGAAAGTTTAATCAGCTTGTAAGCGTTAATCAACCTAACTACTTTCAGGTAAAGTCAAAAAGGGTGCAAAGTGTAGAAATCCCTCCCGACCTCCCTTTAAGAAAAGGGAGGAGTCTAATTTTTCCCCCTTGTTCATAAGGGGGATTAAGGGAGATTAAAAAAGGGAGGAGTAAATTATCTCCCACTTAGAATATTTCAACTGTCTCTCCCCCTTATTTATAAGGGGGATAAAGGGGAATAAAGTTTTTCAAACGTGTCTTTCCCCTGGAATAAAAGGAATAAGGGGAGATTTATAAATACTCAACTGTCTCTCCCCCTTTTATTTATAAGGAAGATTAAAGGGGATTTTATAAATACTCAAACGTGTCTCCCCCTTGTTTATAAGGGGGATTAAAACAATTAAAAACCCCCTAAACCAAACTTGCCTCTTATAAACATCGAAGTTTCAACTGTTAACTTTAAAGCTCTTTCAGCCAGTTCAATTTCCATACCACCAGTGCCGCAATTAGGCGTCAGCAAGCTTTGATTCAAAACTTGGTCTCGCTCAATCCCATCGTTTACCAATTCATCTACCAAAATAAAAATTTTACTCGCCAAACTTTCAGCCGTCTCTTTTAAAACCTGTTCTGGTTCAGGTGTGAGTGTAGGAACAATCCCCCAAGCAATCAAACCCCCTCGGTCTAAAAACTTCTTTATTTCCTTTTTGTAAAGAAGAAATCTTTCTGAGTAGCTAAAGGCGTCGAAACTTAAAATGTCGACATCCGAACCGAGAAGTAAGCTCCAGTCAGTATTGCCACAGCAATGAACTCCCAGCTTACCAGAGATCGACTGCCGGAGTTCAGACAATATATCTTCTACCTCTTCTCTTTGCAGTTTCACATAAGCTGATCCAAATGATGAAAGATAAGGTTCATCATAAAAAATTATTGTTTCTGACGAAGGTAAAGCCTCTTTTAACTTTTTTTCCTGCCAGGCTCCCTTTTGAGCTAGTAATTTAACCAAAACATCTCTAGCTGTCTCTTGATAAATTATTGGCTTTTTATCCTGATCGGTAACGGTTAAACCAAAACTTATTGGACCGGTAACGTGACCCTTTAAAAAAGGAGGTTTTTCTTTTAGGTTGGAAATTTGCTCAAGAAATTCAAAAAAACCAGCTGCGTAGTCAGGTGATAAAGCAAAAAATCTGTCATCGCCATCAAGATATGCTTGATAAAAGCGTTCAAGCTGGGTCAGCCAATCACTTGAAAAGTCAACAAACACTTTTTGTTCTTCCTCATTGACTGTAAATCCTGGTAATCCCTCGCTGTACTGGACATACATATTTTCCTTAAAATCGCGGCGAGGAAGTTGCGGCCAAAATGGAATTTCCGAAAAGTTATCAAGAATGAAATTAACAGCCTTTTTTGCCTTTCGATAGGGTAAACTACCAATTCCTGTCGGCTGAAAAACCCCTAACTTATTTTTCAAGTTTGCCCCGTTGCCCAGTCGGGAGTCGCCGCTGAATAGGGATTGCCCCAGAGTTCAGAAATTTTTTTCTCTACCAAATCTTCCGCCTCCTTACCACTTCGAGCAAACTGACCGCTGTTGTCAAGAAAAATCCAGTTTTTAGCTATCCAGCAGCGTCTGACTCTCCGACTTTCCAGAGGAAGAATTTCACCGAAAAAAACAAGTCTGCCACTCTCGCTCACAACTTGAAAACTCGGTGGGTTCCCAGCATTTACAACTAATTTAAAACCAATTTTTATTTGAAAAATCTTGCTTTCCATAAAAAACAATTTAACTCAATCATTAAGGCTGAGCAAGAGCGAGAAAATAAAAAGAAAGGGCATCCTTCCAATCTAAGAAAGCTATCCAACTTTTTTTATTGGCGCGTAATCAAGAAGAAAAGTTTTCTCCCCTAATTGAGGGAAATGAATAACTACCTGGTCATTGCCTTTAATAGCCGCGATTTTTCCTTCGCCAAACACTTTATGAAAAACCAGGTCACCAACTTTAAAATTTTCTGTTCGAGCTGAAATGGGCGCCGTTTTGATTTCTGCTTTTTTCTCCCCAGCCAGCTGGCGCAAGTTCTCCGGAATTTCTTCCAGGAAACGAGAGGGCATTGCTAAGTTTCTAGCTCCCCAGAGATGACGACTAAAAGCATAGCTAAGATAAAGGCGCTCTTTAGCTCGGGTAATTCCTACATAACAAAGCCTCCTTTCCTCTTCTAATTCATCAGTTGCCGTCAAAGAGCGAAAGTGAGGGAAAATTCCCTCTTCCATTCCAACTATAAACACCACGGGAAACTCGAGGCCTTTAGCGTTATGTAGTGTCATCAAAGTAACCATATCACCTTCACGGAAAGAATCCACATCAGTTATCAAAGAAACTCTCTCTAAAAATTCATCCAGAGTTCCTTCTGGACGCATTCTTTCAAACTCTTCCACCACATTGATAAATTCAGCCAGATTTTCCATTCTCCCTTCGGCCTCAAAAGTCTTCTCTTCCCGAAGGGCTTTCAAATAACCTGACTCCTCAATGATTTTAGACGTGAGCTCCTTGAGAGAAATTTTTTCTGCTTCTTCCTGCCATTTCTTAACTAACAAAACAAAGTTTTTCACTTCTTCTTTAGTTTTCGTACTAAGGCGGGGATTGTTATCAACCTCCAACAAAGATTGCCAGAAAGTCAAGGCTTTCTGACTTGCCCACCAGTCTAAAGCCTCTATCGTCGTCTCCCCAATTTTTCTCCGGGGCGTATTAATTATTCGCTTTAGAGATATCACATCTTCTGAATTGAGCACCACTCTCAGATAAGCCAAAATGTCTTTTATTTCTTTCCGTTCATAGAACTTTAAACCACCAATAATCTGATAAGGAATGCCAAAACGCATAAAACTTTCCTCAAAAAGTCGAGACTGAGCGTGGGTTCGATAAAAAACGGCAAAATCCCGATACTTTCGAGATTCTAAAGAAATAACCCTTTCAATTTCAGTAGCCACAAAGTTCGCTTCATCGTGCTCATCTTCAGCTTGATAGGTAGTAATTGCTTCTCCTCGAGCATTAACCGTCCAGAGAGTTTTCGGTTTCCGGCCCCGATTGTGACTGATAACATAATTAGCTGCTTCTAAAATTAGTTGAGTTGAACGATAATTTTGTTCAAGTTTAATAACTTTTGCTTCAGGAAAATCCTTTTCGAAATTCAAAATATTTCGGATATTTGCCCCTCGCCATTGATAAACACATTGGTCATCATCTCCTACAACACAAATATTTCGGTAGCGACCAGCCAAAAGTTTGACCAGTCGATATTGAGCTTGATTGGTGTCTTGATATTCATCAATTAAAATGTACTTAAACTTCTCTTGATAATGCTCAAGAACCGAAGGAAAGAGTTCGAAAAGATTGACAGTTAAAACCAGAAGATCGTCAAAGTCCAAAGCGTTACTCTTAAAAAGTTTTTCCTGGTAAAGACGGTAAACTTCAGAAACCACTTTCTCGTAAGGAGAAATGGCATCAACCGCATAATCCTGAGGGCTAACCAGCTCATTTTTAGCCAGGGAAATAGCTGAATAAACCCCTAAAGGGGTAAATCTTTTGCTGTCAAAGTTTAATTCCTTGAGGCAGTTCTTAACTAACCTCTTAGAATCCTCGTCATCGTACAAAACAAAGTTTTTTTTGTAACCAAGTCTTTCAATTTCCTGCCTTAGTATTCGAGCACAAAAAGAATGGAAGGTCATAATCCACATCCTGCTCGCCATAGAACCCACCAGCTGAACAATTCTTTCTTTCATCTCTTCGGCAGCTTTATTAGTAAAAGTAATAGCTAAAATTTCTCCGTAAGGAATACCTTTTTGAATCAAATAGGCCACCCGATAAGTCAAAACGCGGGTTTTACCGCTACCCGCTCCCGCCAGGATTAAGAGAGGTCCACTTAAATGCGAAACCGCATCTTTTTGAGCTGGATTTAACTCTTCAGATTCTAAAACATCCACAAACATATATTATAAGGCAGAGCGTTGACTATCAGTATGGCTTTAGAAGAAATAATGACTATTTTGTTTTGGGTTTTATAAACTTGAAAGCCGGGGCTATCAATGCAAATTTTTCAACAAAGCACTGGTTGTGAACCGGCACTTCCTGGCCTTGGATAAACTCCAGATTGCCACAATGCTGACAAACTTCTTTAAAACAAAGCTTACAGCGCCCCATCATCTTTGCGTTTTTTTTGCCACAGTTTGGACACTGTATCGTTACCACAACCAACATCTCCTTTCCCTTTCTAATTATCGGTTGTGGTTCGCCATCTTTTAGCTCAAAGTTGAACATACAACACTTTCTAGTGATTTTCAAGTGAAGATTTTTCTTTTTTGAGCTGGAGCTCTAATTCTTTGCTACTTAAAACTCAGGTTAAGATAATTCTTTCCTTTATTTCTGTTTCGGGAAAATTTTTGTTAATTTCTAAAAAATCATAATGTTTGAAAAATAATACTCGGCGGAAGCTAAGGGCAAATGTTTTTTTGAACCCTACTTTCTCAATTGCTCTCCTTGAGGGCAGATTGTCATTTCTAACTGCAATCCAAATCGAGCTTCCGCGAGCTTGATAGTCAGCAAGAATCCTTATTAAAGTGGAAGTAAATGCACCTTGAGAACGGTAACGAGGTAAGGTGTAGCTATCATAAATGTAAAATTCGTTTTTCAAGGGTTTAAAAATCGCTTTAGCGTCTTTTACCCAACAGGAAGTAGAAGTAACCCAGCTTCGATGAACCGCCTTGCCCTCAATAAATGCCAGATAACAACTATCCCCCCTTCCCAATCGGGTTTTAATCGTGCCTAAAGAAAGGTCAAGTAGTTTTACATAAGGAAGAAGGTCATCAAGTAAAACAAGTTTTTTAACTTCACAGCACGGCTTTACTTCAGCAAGTGGGTGTTTAATTGAAGACCTAAAGAAATAACAAAGTGACATTTTTTCTATTGATTTATTAAACCAAAAACCAGTTAAAATATAAATAAAAAATGAGTTTTTAAGCAAAAAAGATTAAAAGTTTTTTATTGCCATTTCGTTTAAGGCAGACCAAAACCTAAATTTTAAGCTTAAAAACTTAATGATAAAATCATCTTATGGAAATTCTGGATTTAATTAAAAACCGACGCAGCGTCCGTTCCTACTCGTCAAAGAAAGTTAGCCAAGAACTGATCAAAAAAATCTTGGAAGCTGGCCGCTGGGCTCCCTCTGGCCTTAACAATCAGCCCTGGCGTTTTATCGTTATTACTTCAAAAGAACAGAAAGAAGAGATTAAGAACTTCACCACTGATTCTCAAATAATAGAAGAAGCTTTTTGCCTAATCGTAGTCTTTCTTGACAAAAAAAGCTCCTACAATCGGACCAAAGACTTAATGGCAATAGGTGCTTGCATTCAAAACATGCTCCTTGAAGCCCACTCTTTAGGCTTGGGAACTTGCTGGTTAGGCGAGATACTAAATCGTCGAGAGGAAGTTGAAAAGAAACTCGGAGTTAGTGAAGAATATGAAATGGTCGCGGCCGTTTGTCTTGGCTATCCAGCTGACGAATTGCGAAAAAGTTCTCGCCTAAAGCTTGAGGAGCTAATCTTAAAGGAGATTTGATTTGAGCGATAGAGTTATAATTGAGCTTGCTGGTCGTGATAGCTTTTCTGCTCTACTTAAATATCTTGAAAGCAATAAAGTAAAAGAGATTATACCTACTATCGTCAAGGCTCCTCCTGAATACGGCTCGCTTAAAACAGTAATTGACCAGTTAGATTGGGTAAAAGAAAAGCTTACTAACACTTTTGTTTGCTTGTCTGAACCCTTAATTATTGAAGACCAAAAGCTATGGTGGATACTAAACGGGCGCTATCTCTCAGAAATTACTCAACGCTACGGTTTTTACACGCCTTGTATTGGCTGCCATCTCTACTTTCATCTGATGCGAATTGAGCCCGCTTTAAATAAAGGGATTACTAAAATCATCTCTGGTGAAAGAGAGCTTCACGAACAGAAAATTAAAATCAATCAAACACCTGAAGCTCTGGACTCTTATAAAGAAGTTTTAGCCCATATCGGTTTGGATTTGGTTTTTCCGCTCCGCAAGGTCTTTTCTAATGAAGAAGTAGAGAAACTTTTAGGAAAAGAGTGGGAAGAAGGGCAAGATCAACTCAGCTGCGCTTTTAAAAACAATTACTGCTCAATCGAAAGCCAGATTTTAGTTAAAGTTGACATCATCAAGCCTTATCTGAAGGAATTTTTAATTCCGGTTGGGAAAATAATTGCCCAAGCTAAGCTAGAAAATAACTCTGACTACTTCTTAGAAATAGAAAGCTATTTGAAAAAAAAGTGGGCAGGAAGTTGAAAGCTTTAGTCATTTTGCTTGATGGATTGGCAGATCGACCAGCTCCAGAGCTAGACAACAAAACGCCACTCCAAGCTGCTCAAACCCCTGTTTTAAACAGATTAGCAAATGAAGGCATAAATGGTTTAATGTTTACTCTTTTCCCTGGCCTCGCTCCCTCAACAGAACTAGCACACTTCGCCCTTTTAGGATATAAGCTTGAAGATTTTCCAGGGCGGGGTTTGCTTGAAGCCTGGGGAGAAGGTTTTGAAGTGGCTCAAAACGAAGTAGTAATAAGGGGAAGTTTTGTTTCGGTCGCTAAAAAAGAAAATGAATTCATAATCAAAAAAAGAATTCCTTTATTTACCGAAGAAGAACTGGTTGAGCTCTCAAAAGCTCTGAAACCATATAAAAAAAACGGTATTTCTCTCAGATTCGTTTACAACAGCCAACGTCAGGGCTTGCTTTATTTAAAAGGCGAAGTGAGCTCGGAAATCACTGACTCCGACCCTTTCTTCCCAAACTTACCAGTCCTCAAAGTTCAGCCATTAGTTGAAGCCAAAAACCCGTCCATTACTCGACAAACCGCTCAGATAGTTAACGATTTCCTACTTTCAACCTATAAAATTCTTTCTCATCACCCGGTCAATAAAAATAGAAAAGAGCCTCTTAACTTCATCGTTACTAAATGGGCAGCGAGAGTTCCTTTATCATTTGCCGGGTTTTCTGAAAAATTTGGTTTAAAAGGAGCGATGATAGCTTCTTCAAAAATGCTTAAAGGGCTATCGCGTCTTGTTGGTCTGGATTTTTTCCAAATAAAAAAGAAATCGGTTTCAGCTGACCTCCACTCCAAAATAAAATTGGCTTTTGAAAAATTAGGAAAAGACTATGATTTTGTCTTTGTCCACACCAAAGCCCCTGACGAGGCGGCTCACCTCAAAAACCCAAAAAAGAAAAAAAAAGTTATTGAAGAAATTGACCAGGCTTTAGTCCGATTACCGCTAAAAGAATGGAGCCAGCAGAACCTTTTAGTTATCACTTCCGACCACGCTACTGCCTCAAGAGGAAACCTTATCCACTCTGGCGAACCTGTTCCGGTCTTAATGATTGGTAAAATGACCGGCGCTGACAAAGTAACTTCTTTTGATGAATTTAGTTGCGCTTCTGGTTTGCTTGGTCATTTGAGAGGTCAAGACCTTATGCCTTTGATTTTAAATTATATCGACCGAATTAATTACGCTGGAGCCAGCCCTTATCCTGACCAAAAAATTTGCCGTCCGGATTTAAATCTTATTGAGCCCTTAAAAGCTGAAGGGAATCAATAAAGATGACAACTGCCCTTAACAAAGCTAAAATTATTCCGTGGAAAGACTGTGGGCCCCCTGGCGCAATAATTACATTTTGAAAGCTCAAAGCGGCGAAGGCGGTTGTATTTTTTGCGATTTACCTAAAGAAACCCAGGATGAAAAAAATTTTATTGTTCGCCGTGGAGAAACTGCTTTTGTTATTCTAAATATTTATCCTTACAACAACGGCCACCTGATGATAGCTCCTTACCGGCACATTGCTACCCTTGCTGCCTTAAATGATGAAGAGAACTCGGAGCTGATGAAGTTTTTAGCTCAAGCCGAACTTACCTTAAGAAAAAGTATGAAAGCGGAAAATTTCAATATCGGTATGAACCTTGGTCGAACCGCTGGCGCCGGTTATGACGAGCACCTTCACTTCCATATCGTTCCCCGCTGGAATGGCGACACCAATTTTATGCCCGTCCTTAGCAACACCAAAGTTTTATCTCAATCTTTAGAAGAAGCTTACAAACTAATTTCTTCCAACTGGCAGGAAAAATAAAAATTAACTTTGAAAAATAGCCAAATTAAACTACTTTTTTATCGAAAACCTCAGCTATTTTTTTAACTTCTTCAAACAAATTTTTAAATTCTTTCAAATCAAGCGACTGAGCGCCGTCACACAAAGCTTGCCGCGGATTAGGATGAACCTCTACCATTATTCCGTCTGCCCCAGCCGCTACTGCTGCTCGAGAAAGGGGAATAACAAACTCAGCATGTCCGGTCCCGTGGCTGGTATCCACTAAAATTGGCAAGCGAGAGAGCTTCTTGACTACTGGAACGGCATTTAAATCAAGAGTAAAACGAGTGGCTTTTTCAAAAGTTCTAATCCCTCGTTCGCAAAGAATAACATTTTGATTGCCAGCCGAAGTTATATATTCGCTTGCCAGCAACCACTCCTCAACTGTGGCCGCAAAACTTCTTTTCAAAAGAACCGGCCTTTGGTCTTCAGCCGTTGCCTGACCAACTTTTTTTAGCAAGGAATAGTTATCCATATTTCGAGCCCCAATCTGAATAACATCAACATATTTAAGCATCAAATCTAAATAATCAGTCTCGGTCAGCTCAGTGACAATTTTAAAACCAAACTTTTCCTTAATTTTGCTTAACAGTTTCAAGCCTTCTTCTTCCAATCCTTGAAAAGAATAAGGAGAGGTTCGAGGTTTAAATGCCCCACCTCGAAAAAAAGTCAAACCAAGATCTTTTATCGCCTTTCCAGTTTCCAATAATTGCTCATATGACTCAACAGCACAGGGACCGGAGACAATAACAACCTGGTTTTTCTGAAAAAAATTATTTCTCAATTTCCTTCATCACCCTGAGAATCTCTTCGTAAATGTCCCTGATATCGTCGTTATAAAGAGGGCCCTTGTTAACTGAAGAAAGGTGATTAAAAATTTCCTCTTCTCGTTTGGGGTCATAAACTGACAATCCCGCTCTTTTTTTCAAACTGCGAATAGCCAAAACAATTTTTGCCCGCTCATTTAAGTTTTCCACAATTTGCTGGTCTATTCTGTCAATTTCTTTTCTTAACTCTTCTATCTTATCTTCCAACTCTTTTTTCATCTTACCCCCTCAGAAACCAATTTAAAAAATTACCCCCGGCCTATTCCCATTCAATTGTAGCCGGTGGTTTAGAGCTAATATCATAAACAACTCGGTTAACTCCCTTGACCTCATTAATTATTCGGGTAGAAATCTTTGCCATCAAATCGTGAGGAAGCCTTGCCCAATCAGCCGTCATCGCATCTTCGCTTGTTACTGCTCTGACCACTACTGGATAAGCGTATGTTCTCTCATCTCCCATTACTCCGACACTTTTCACATCTGGTAAAACAGCAAAAGCTTGCCAGATTTTCCTATACAAGCCAGCTTTCTTAATTTCTTCGATTACAATAGCATCTGCTTGTCGCAAAATTTCTAACTTTTCCTTAGTCACCTCCCCAATTATCCTGATAGCTAAACCTGGGCCTGGAAATGGGTGGCGCCAAACTATTTCCTCTGATAAACCTAATTCCTCACCTATAGCTCTGACCTCATCTTTGAAAAGCATTCTCAGAGGTTCAATCACTTCTTTAAACTCCATATCAGTTGGCAGACCGCCAACATTATGATGAGTTTTTATCTTAGCCGCTTCCCTGGTCCCGCTTTCAATGACATCAGGATAAAGGGTTCCTTGAACAAGGTAATCAACCTGTCCGATCTTTCTTGCTTCTTCCTCAAAAACTCGAACAAATTCTTCGCCTACTATTTTTCGTTTTTGTTCTGGATCAGTAAGACCTTTAAGTCGATTTAAGAACCTCTCTTCAGCATCAACATAACGCAAGTCAATTTGAAAATGCTTCTGAAAAGTTTCAACTACTTGGTCAGCTTCGCCAGCCCTAAGCAACCCATGGTTTACAAAAACGCAGGTCAAGTTCTCTCCAATAGCTTTGTGAACCAACAACGCTGCCACTGATGAATCTACGCCGCCCGAAAGTGCACAAAGTGCCTTCCTGTCTCCCACTTTTTCTCGAATTTGAGCAACTGCCTCTTCAATAATAGAAATCCTCGTCCAGCTAGGAGTGCAACCAGCTGCTTTATAAAGAAAGTTCTTTAAAATATCCATTCCGTAAGGTGTATGAAAAACTTCAGGATGGAACTGAACCCCATACAGCTTTTCTTGCTGATTTTCAAAAGCGGCCACTGGACTGGCCTCGGTTTGAGCAACCGATTTAAATCCAGCCGGTGGTTTCACCACCGCATCCCGATGGCTCATCCAGACAACTTGTTTGGAAGGTAAATCAGAAAACAATAACGAATCCGAAATAACCTTTAATCCAGTCTTGCCAAACTCACTCCGACCTGTTTTTTTAACAGAACCACCAAGCTGGAAAGCCATCAATTGCATTCCATAACAAATTCCAAGCAAAGGAATTCCCAGTTTTAAAATTTCCGGGTCGCTCTGGTAAGCGTTAGTAGCATAAACACTTGTGGGGCCACCTGAAAAAATCAAAGCTTTCGGCTTTATTTTTTTGATTTGTTCAACTGTTATAGTGTAAGGAACAATTTCTGAATAAACTTTACATTCTCTTATTCGACGGGCAATTAATTGGGCATATTGAGCTCCAAAATTTAAAATCAAAATCTTATCAAAATTTTTTTTGCTCTCCATATTGGGATTATACTACAATCAACTCGAAAAACTCTCTACGATTTTGATGAGATTGTAACTTCTTAACCCTTTGGTGTTTCACACCTTGTAACTCGCTGAAATGAAAAATTGGTAGCTTGAAGAGAAAATTTTAAATCTCCCCCGACTTATTTTTGAAAATGTAGCAGCGACCTAAAGGCCGCTGATTTCTTTTGGAAACCTTTTGGAAACCTAAAGGTTTCCGCTATATGTTGCTTTTTTGATGGTTTGGCTGCTTTATTTTTTCCCTTTTATTTATAAGTCTTTCAAATGTATCTCCCACTTATTTATAAGCTCTCCTGTCTTTCCCCCTTATTTATAAGCTATCATGTTTTCCCCCTTAGAATAAGGGAGGCTAAGGGGGATTAAACAAAGAAAGATTAAAAAAGGGAGAAGACAAAAAATTCTCAATGTGCCCCTTTTTTTTTTAAAAATAATGGAGATTAACCCCGGGCGCCCTGACCAACGCCTTGGGCAAACTGAGAAGCTTTACCCTCGGTTTGCAAAGCTGGAGCAACCATTAACTCAGCTCGGTGAAAGTCTTTGATATCCTCATAGCCAGCAGTAGCCATTGAAGCCCTTAAAGCTCCCATTAAGTTCAGAGTACCATCATTTTCGTGAGCTGGACCAAGCAAAATTTCTTTTAAAGTTGCTTTTACTCCAACTTGAATTCGAGTCCCACGCGGTAAGGTTGGATGAAAGGTAGCCATTCCCCAATGAAAACCCTTACCAGGTGCCTCGGCAGCCCGAGAAAGCGGCGACCCAATCATCACCGCATCAGCTCCGCAAGCAATCGCTTTCGCGATATCACCGCCAGTTGACATTCCGCCATCGGCAATGACATGAACATAGCGACCAGTTTCCTCAAGATAGCGAGTGCGAGCAGCCGCTGCATCAACTATGGCAGTTGCCTGAGGAACGCCGATTCCTAAAACTCGCCGAGTAGTGCAAGCAGCGCCTGGACCAACTCCAACCAAAACTCCTACCGCACCCGTTCGCATCAAGTGTAAAGCGGTTGAGTAAGAACAACAACCACCAACTATAACTGGAACTCCTACTTCTTTAATAAATTCGTAAAGATTTAATGGTTCAGTTCTCTTGGAAACATGTTCAGCTGAAACCACTGTTCCCTGAATAACTAAAATATCTAATCCACCTTCAAGAGCATACTTATAATAACGAGCTACTTTTTGAGGAGTCAGAGAAGCGATAGCTACAACGCCGGCTTGTTTAATTTCCTTCACTCGTTGAGTTATCAACTCCGGTTTAACAGGTTCTTGATAAATCTCTTGGATTCCGCGCGTCGCCTTTTCTTTTGGTAGGGAAGCAATTTTTTCATACATTGGCAAAGGGTCTTCGTATTTGGTCCAAAGACCTTCAAGATTTAGTACGCCAGCCGCTCCTAACTTCCCAAGTTCAATAGCAACCGCAGGAGAAACAACCGAATCCATAGCGGAAGCAAGCAAAGGTAGCTCAAACTTAAAACCAGCGATTTGCCAGGTTATTTCAATATCTTCAGCATCACGTGTTCTGCGGCTGGGAACAATAGCTATATCGTCAAATCCATATGAAACGCGGGCAACTCTCCCTCGACCGATTTCTACTTCCAAGAGTTCCTCCTGTTGACAAAATTTGTCTAACTGCGGTTTTGTTACTTATATTAGCATTTTTCGCCGCCAGCTGTCAAGAAAAGTAACTCACAAAAAAATTCAGACGTTACAATCTTAGTTTTGCTTTGAATGAAACTATAGTTCGAATAATGACTCATTTGCCCTTCAATCCAATAAGCTTTGAAAATTTGGGGCTGGATGGCGGAAAATATCATAATTTGGCCGCCGAAGCACCAAGCGATATTTTTTTTCTTTAATAAAGTAGTTGTTGAGAGCATGGTTAGATGGGTAAGAAATATAATAAAATTTGTCAGTTGAAAAGAAAATCTTTCTGATTCTGACCACCACATCCGGGTTGCGCTTTTTTTTTCTAAAATAGTCTATAACAAAATCTTCCTTCAAGTGCGGATTTGAAAATTTAGGATAGACCCACATCGTATTTGCCAGAGGTTTTAAATCAGTCAAGAAATAACCCACAGGGAACTTATCATAAAAAAATATAGTTTTAGCTCCTTTTGAAACTTTCTCCAAGTCTTTCCTTAGCTGTTCGAGATACCCAACTTTTGCATCAGTTGTGTAAATTCCTCTAAATATTCCTTCTTTTACTTCTGATCTCAATTTTGGTAATTCGTCTTCCCTGTAAAAAACTCTAAATTGAAAAAACAAGAAAATACTTAAGAAGCCAATCAAAACAAAATAAACTAAAAGCTTCCGAATCTCTGGAGCAATCTTTGAGGATTCTAAGGTCTTGATCAAAAAAATAAAACTCACAATGCAAGCCGGTAAAGACCCTACCCCAGCTTTCAAATACCCGCTCCCACTTAAGTAAGCTGTCAATATTCCAGCAATAAAAGATGGCAACCAAACAGAAATTAGGAGCAGGCGGCTTTGTTTATTTTTTGGTATAAGTAAAAAAAGATATGGAGCAAAGACTGAGACTAAAAAAACATAGACCATAGAATTTGCGCAAGGATTAATATTAAATCCTTGAGAAACCAGAGGCAAAAATGGCACAATAAACAAAAGATACCTTGACTCAATTTTCTTATACTTATAGAGATAAAAAATTCCTAACAAGATGGCTATCGCAATAGCTTTGTAAGGATAGATGTTCCAAAGTGAAGTAAAAATTTTAATTAATCTTGCTAATTCAAAGGTGGTTGTGCTAACTTCTGTTGACCCTGTATAAGCGATTGAGTTTCTAACGCTTTTGAGGTTTAGCAAGAAAACAGGAGACAATAGGCCACTCCCAATAATCAAACCAACGAAATACAAAACTAC
>FMJZ01029768.1_pt1 | contig 24885 bp, 20 predicted proteins | sample 1987881 | NCBI WGS metagenome assembly FMJZ01 (sample SAMEA4378227, study PRJEB15110) | soil metagenome | biome: soil; feature: Field; material: Soil | place: India | collected 2015-03-11 | depth 0 m
TGTGTCTAATCGTTTACTCCGCTGCCATAGCAATGTTTGGATTGAGAGGACATATTGTTCGAATATGGATCACGGCTTTAGGATTGTATCATTACCTTGTTCGCCGAATTTCATTAGGAGCAATGCTTCTCACCTTGATGATGATTTTTCTTTTTGCTTTCATTAGTTTTCAGATTCGTTATGCAGCCTTTAAGGGGGATATCTCAGAAGGAAAACTCCCTACCATCACAGTAACGATGGAATCTGTCCTGCAGTTGATAGAGATGGATCTCTCCACCAGAGGGCTGGACAATCAGTTGATTGCTTTTTACGTTTTCCCCCAATACATTCCCTTTCAATGGGGGCGCTCCTGGTTAGCATTGGTTACTTTACCAATTCCTCGGACGATATGGCAAGACAAACCTGTGCTTACACCAGGCGGCTTAGTGCGCGATCAATTTTACGGAGGAGGTGGTTCGTTACCTTTAGGCTACATGGGTGACCTTTATGCTAATTTTTCCGTCTTTGGGATTATTTTAGGTTATTGGATTTTAGGGCTTTATCACCGAATACTCTACGAATGGCGTAGGTTACATTGGGACAACCTTTCCGTCAATTTCCTGTATGTCGTGCTGTTAATCAATTTTACTACACTGGAACCACTAAGTTTTATCCATGCAGCAATGTATTGTTTGCCAGCCATCTTATTAGTTAAATTTGTAGGGACAAAGCTATGACCAAAGTAGGTTATTTTATTGCTGAATATCAAACCTTCACTGGTTCTCAAAAGTCATTGCTTTATTCAATGCACGCTTGGCAACGGGAAGGAGGCAAAGTTATCGCAATCTTGCCCGGTGAGGGGTTATGTGCTCAAATGTTACGCCATAATGGAGTGCCAGTAATTGTTTGCGAAGCACCTTGTTCCTTGCACTTATTCCAGCGCCAACTCTTGAAACTACCCGTCTGGAAAAAAACACTCATTTACTTACGTGAAGTGATTCCCTATTCGTGGAGAATTTCGATGATTCTGAAGAAGGAGAACTGTCAGTTACTGCACTGCAACTCTCCTCGATCAGCACTGATAGCAGCGTGGATTCCGAACCTATTAGGGATTGCCTGTATAACGCACCTTCGCGGCAAGCCAGTCGGTGGGCGATTACTATGGGGCATTGCACAGGCCTTAAGTAGGCGAATAATTGTGGTGGCAAAGCATTTAATCACTGAAGTTTATCCTTGGTTCCGTTCCAAAGTTCGCCTACTCTACAATATGATAAATCCAGTGGAACTTGAGTCGTTGAGTGTCGAGCATCTACCTTTCGTTCCTCCCTTCGCTGGCGCTCCGTTGGTTGTGTCTCTTTCTTCCATAGTTCCCGGAAAGGGTATTCATCATCTTGTCAAGGCTGCAGCACTTGTTAACAGGCGTTTAAAAGCGACTTTTGTCGTGGCCGGCGCACAGCGAGACCGTTCTTACGAAAGTTTTGTGAAAAAGTTAGCAACTGAGTTGTGCCCTGACAGTTTTATTTTCTTGCCGTGGATACCTAATCCTTACCCATTACTAAAACAATCAGATATTGCTGTATTGGCAACAATTGCTAAACCTGAAGAGGTGCCCTCTGATAATCCTAATGATATACCCACAGGGGAAGGTTTACCGAGATTTATCCTCGAAGCAATGGCTTTGAAGAAACCTGTCGTCGCTACAAGAGTGAACGGATGTGATGAAGCCATTATCGACGGTGAGACAGGCTTTCTTGTCCCACCCGCTGATCCCAAGGCAATAGCGGAAGCAATTGAAGTGCTTTTGGAAAACCCTGAACTTGCTAGGAGAATGGGGGAGAAAGGACGGGAGCACGTGGAAGAACATTTTAGCCCGGAACGGCACCAGCGCGCCTTAGCTGGAATTTACAGTGAAATCCTGTGGAGGGGTTGAGTATGATGCAGAAGGTCCTTCTGGTCGCACACTGGGATTGGGTGTTGTATAACTTTCGGCTACCTTTGGCGAGAGCGCTGAGGGAACATGGCTACGATGTCGCTTTCGTTTGCCCTTTCGGTGGATATGTGGACAGATTGATGTCCGAGGGTTTCCGTTGCATACATTGGTCAGTAATTAGGCGAAGTATCAATCCACTCAAGGAAATCAAGGCTCTTCTTCACCTTGCTTCCATTTACCGCCAAGAGAAACCAAATTTGGTTCACCACTTCACGGTCAAACCCAACCTCCTCGGTTCGCTGGCGGCACGGTTAGTGACAAGGCGAAAGCAAGGGAACAAATTGAAAGTGATTAACACATTTACGGGCTTGGGTTTTTTGTTTTCCGAGCACTTCACAGCGAAACTTTTGCGGTTTGTAACTTTACCTCTTCTGAAGTTTGGTCAAACCGGACACGAAGTCTGGACAGTTTGTCAAAACTTTGAGGATAAGGAGAAGCTCATCCGACTGGGTTTGGCTCCACCTTCACGAACTTTTGTCATTGTGAGTAGCGGTGTTGATGTTCAACGGTTCTATCCCAACGGTCAATCTGATACTTTGCATCGTGAACACACCCCAATCGTCCTCATGGCAGCAAGATTGCTTTGGGACAAAGGTGTTAAGGAGTTTGTTGAAGCATCGATGTTGTTGAAGGAACGCAATGTCAAAACAGAGTTTTGGTTGGCGGGCAAGCCAGATGACGGCAACCCAATGGCTGTTCCTGAAAACTTTTTTCAAAGATGGCACGAAGAAGGAATTATCAGATGGCTTGGTCATTGCGGTAATATGCCTGAACTGTTACGCCAAGTAGACATTGCAGTTCTGCCAAGTTATCACGAGGGAGTTCCGCGCTTCTTATTAGAAGCAGCGGCGACAGGGTTGCCATTAGTGGCGACTGACATTGAAGGATGCCGAGTGGTTGTGCGAAGCGGCATAAATGGACTTCTCATCCCACCTCAAAATGCTGAGGCATTGGCGGACGCAATTGAACGACTGGTTCGTGACCCTCAACTTCGTGTGAGTATGGGTAAGGCAAGCAGAGAAATTGCTGTCAAGGAATTTGATGAACAAAAAATTTTGGGGCAGTGGTTGGATTTGTATGAGAAGGTCTTGAGTTCGTAACGAAGTAAAAGAGTGAGTCTTGACTGCCATAAGTCCACCCAAGATCTCAGGACTATCCCCCGAAAAGACCTCTTTTCAACCTCGGCAGTTTGCTTCTCGTCTTAAGATTTCGGCTAAGGGGAAAATTGTGTTAGAGTTTGTGACGGCATGGTATCCCAAGGGAAGGTGGTAATGGCGATGAGTTTAGTGAGTTTGGGCTGTGAGGTTGGAAATTTTGGAGTTCCATTTCTCATCACTGCTCTTCTAACGCCTGTTGTTCGAGTTGTGGCTTTGAGAGTTGGTTGGGAACATCGCGTTGACCCAGGAAAATGGAAACGAAAAATGAACCATCCCACTGTTCCCATTGCTATGGGTGGTGGATTAGCGATGCTTGCTGGCGTTTCCGCCGCAGCTGTCATGAGGCTTGACTATCAACTTTTCGCTTTGTGTTTCCTTGCGTTCTGTGCAGCAGCGTTAGGGCTCTATGATGATTTGAAAAGCTCACATCCAATTCACAGGTTAGCACTCCAAGCCTTAATTGGTGTTGTGACCGTTGCCGTCATCGGATGGGTTCATGGATTACCAATTGGGCTTTCCATCCCCATCACCATCTTTGGCATCGTCGGGCTTATGAACTCCGTCAACATGATGGACAACATGGATGGGGTTGCAAGCGGTTTGATAACTTTGTCAATGCTCGGTTACACAATTTTGGGGTGGTTGACAGAGAACGAACTTGCAATGATTTTGGGTTTGGTCGTTGCGGGAACTTCCTTAGGATTTTGGGTTCACAATAGACCGCCCGCTACCATTTTCATGGGCGATACCGGAAGTTTAATGCTCGGTTATTTGCTTGCCGTTACAGGCATAATTGCGTCTTGGGGTGAATATTCGAACTTGTTTGCTCAATTGACTTCTCCTCTTTTGCTCGCAAGCTTTTTTATCACCGACACAACCTTCGTCGTCCTGTGGCGCAAAACTCATGGTTTGCCAGTGATGCGAGGTGACCGAAACCACATGAGTCACCGGCTCGCAGTTTTACTTGGTCGTTCTGAATGGGGAGCAAACATCACTCTTTACTTAACCCAATTGCTCATGAATGTGGCGGCAATCACTGTAGCCCTTTCATCAATCCTAATTGCTGTGATTGTGTCGCTTTGCGCCATTAGCCTTTTGGTGTTTTTGTGCTGGCGATTGTGGCAAGTGCAAGTGGGATGAAAGTTTATTAAAAGTTTATTAGTAGCTAAAGCCGCTCCTACGAGACTCGTTTCAACATCCGAAAGGAGCAAGGTGTCATTAAAGATGGATGCCATAGAACGGTTTCCGAAAGCGAAAAAGGAATTAAGTGCGCTTCTGGAACAGGCAGGACAAGATGACGATGTGTTGGCTATCATCTTATTAAAGTTTGAGGTTGGGCTTGCCCGCAGAGGAGGATGACATATTTGAGAAACTCGTTTGCGCTAGCGTAATTTCAAGCGAGATGGTGAAAACTTTGAAGCGAATGAAAGGTTTCCAAAACATTTTGGTGCACGAGTATGGACGAGTGGACGACAGAATAGTTTTTGACATCATCGTCAACCGCATGGGCGATTTTGAGGTTTTCAAGCAAGAAATCCTTGAAGCACTTGAAAAATTTTCAACCCCAAGTGGGTGAATAGGAATGATGGGACACAAACCGTTTAAAACCGTTGGTGTCCTCGGATTAGGTCATGTGGGTTTGCCGACTGCCGTCGGGTTTTCTGAACTGGGATGGCAAGTTATTGGCACTGATAGCGATACCAATAAGGTCGCTTTGGTTTCCAACGGTTGTTGCCCGTTCTATGAACCCGATTTGGAGCCGCTTTTGCGAAAGAACTTGGCTGAAGGTCGGTTAAAAGTAACCACTGATGTCGGCGAAGCAGTGAGGGAATCGGACATTTTGTTCATTTGCGTTGGAACGCCCCAGAAACCTGATGGCTCACCAGATTTATCGCAGGTTGAGGCGGTCATAAGGACCGTTGCTGAAAACTTGAACGGTTACAAACTCATCGTGGAAAAGAGCACTGTGCCGGTTCAAACCGCTCAATGGATCAAGCGAACGATTTTGCGTTATGCGGGCAACGATGCCGAGTTTGATGTCGCTTCAAATCCAGAGTTTTTGAGAGAAGGGACTGCCGTTCAAGATTTCTTCCATCCTGACCGAATTGTCATCGGAATTGAGAGTGAACGAGCGAAAGAATGGTTACTTGAACTTTACATGCCTCTAAATGCTTCCATTGTCGTCACTGATGTCAATACTGCTGAACTCATCAAACATGCCGCCAATTCATTCCTCGCCCTCAAAATCTCATTCATCAACATGATTGCCGATTTGTGCGAGGTTGTTGGTGCGGATGTCACTGAGGTCGCAAGAGGCATCGGTTTAGACCCGCGCATCGGTCCTCATTTTTTGCAAGCAGGTATCGGGTATGGAGGTTACTGCCTGCCTAAGGACCTAAAAGCCTTCATTCGCATCGCAGAAGAGCATCGGGTTGACTTCTCGCTTCTCAAGGAAGTTGAGAAAATAAACGAGGCGAGGATTGACAAATTTGTCAAGAAGGTTCAACGGGCTCTTTGGGTGTTAAAGGACAAAACATTGGCAATTTGGGGTCTGTCGTTTAAACCGAACACTGATGACATCCGAGAGGCTCCAAGTCTGAAAATCATCGGCAGGCTGCTTGAAGAAGGCGCGAACCTGAGGCTTTACGACCCAGCAGCGATGGAAAATGTCAAACAAGTTTTCCCCGAAGATCCCCCAAAATTGGTTTACTGCAAAAGCGCGGTGGAAGCGGCAACGAACGCTTACGCAATTTTACTGGTAACCGAATGGGACGAATTTAGGAACATAGACTGGACGCAAATCCGTCAAGTGGTGGCATTGCCCATCATCGTTGATGGTCGCAACTGCCTTAGCCCAGAAATTGTCAAGGAAGCAGGATTTGAATACTACGGAGTAGGGCGAAAGTAACGACAGATTTTTATCCCCGATTTCCTTGGCTTGATGACAGGGTCGGCGTGGGAGATGCAAAAATGGGGGTGAGGCTTCTGCCGAACTCTATTGTAAGCACACCAGAAGGTTCGCCCTCCCAAAGAACCTCATTATTTTTCGTCCTATGCAATTTGTTACTGTCCAGACAGTTTGATTAGTGCTTCTTTGACAGGAGCAAGCAGTGGTGGGATACCTTGAAGTTGAACATAAAAGTCTTCAAGAATGCCGATAGATGGGCGCTCGAAGCGGATAATGAAAATTTCGTCACGCTCAAATTTGTCCCGTGTGATGACGAACTGATGTGCCTGAACGATATTGTCCTTCTCGCCCAACACTCGCCTTTGCTCATCACACACGATAACTTTAATCCTTTCAACCTCACTGTCACCTGAAACTTTGATACCGAACTCTCTAACACCTGAGGGGACGAGAAAGTAGAAATCGCCAGTTGTGCCGAGGAAGTGAAAAACGCTATTACCTGCGAACATGCAAAACCTATGCGTGCATGACTTCATCGTTACAGTTGCACGACCAGCCTCGCAGACGATACGATATGCCCCAGTCTCGTCAGCGACGAACTCGTTTTTAACTTCGCCGAGGAATTCTTTCGTCGTAGCCGTTTTACTGAAAGGCGCAATCACCTTGACATTTGCTGGTTGCGCTGAATCCTTCCCGACAGTTTGAACGCTCAAGGTGAAAGAAACTCGTTCACCTTTTTGTGCCCAAACTAAAAATTCAGCACGACCACGCAACCTTGCATTGGACGAAATACCGTGCGGGAATCTGGCATCATGGAACAAAGGCTCAAATTTTGTCAAATCGTCCAAAACGAAAGGCGGGAACACTTTGAACCTTTGAGATGGGAACCACTGGCTGAGCAAATCTCGCGTGAGTTTGTATTTGCTTTTCCTTTCACCACGCACAAGCATTATCGTGCCAGTGACTTCCCTTAACTCCAGCCCGCCAGCAAAGTCAAAGTAGGCAATCGGCAATCGGTCAATTTCATCGTTCACGACACAATCTACGAACTCAACGCCTCCGATTGGCTCAAAGTTGCCACGAGCGCTTGCGAACACTATAGGTGCTTGTGTCAGTTGCTCCGTCGCTGCGTTGCTCACCTTGCATCTGACGAACCTAACTTTGCAACCGAAAGTTGGTTTCTGAGCAATGAAGATGCCAGCACCTTCACTGTCCTCAAATTCGCAATCGACGAACTCAATGACACCATTGACGGTTTTGTCCTTGCTGTTGCCGACCGAAATGCTTACGCCACGTCTATTTCCAATTGCTCTGCCACCTTCAAGGCGGATTGAGATGGGGTGAGAAGTTGCGTTCAAGTTGTGAAGATAGAAAGCGAAACCGTCGCCAGCGTTATTTTGCGAAATGCAGTTTCTCATCACGATGTTTGAGAGCCTTTCTGTGGATTCGTTCGGCTCAAAGTCAATGCCAGCCATTGGCGGTGTGCCGCCAGTGTCGCGCATCACGACATTTTCCATGAGCACATTCTCGGCGCTGATGACACTTATGCCTTGACGGTAATTGTCAATGCAAACGACATCTTTGATGTGAATGTTCTTGCAGGGGATATTTCGTTTCGCCACACCGAGGTAAATTCCGTCTCCGCCGCTGCTTGCAAGTGTCAAGCCGTAAACTCGGACATTTTCGCAACTTCTGATGCTGAGTGCATGCCGCCATTCAGCCTTCTCGTAAGGAGGTTTCGTGTAGTCAAGTTTTCGCATCCGCAAAGTAGCACCGTAACCAATAAGCGTGATGTTTCTTTGCAATGCTGCGAGAAAAAGGCAATCGCCTTTGCCTAAGAAAGCGCCTTGCTTTGCCTCAACGACGACGCCTTTCTCAAAAACGATTTCTTGATTGCTGCGCAAATGGATTGTCCTGCTGATGACCCAAGGGCTGCCTGTATTGTCAACAATGACTTTCTTTGCTCCCGAATCAATTGCCGCTTGAAGTGCCTCTGTTGCATCCTCAGGGTCAAATCCCCACCAAGAGGTATAAGCAACTTTTCGTTTACCTTGTTCGACTTCTTCAATTGCCCGTTCGTTTGGAGCAATCTTCCTTTGAGCAATTTGAAATTCATTTGGAAACGCCAATAGGATAGCAGGAATAAGCGAAAGCAGCGGAACGGCAAACGCAAATGTCGTTCTCATACGCTTCAGCCCCTCTGCGGCGCTAGGGTTTGTCCCTAACGGTCGTTAAACTCCCATCGCCTACAAGTGGCGACGCTACTACTGACTTTGTAGCGTTGAAGATTGTATCCAACGGTTATTTGAACTGACAGAGTTAATCGCCTTCCGATGGATCAACCAACGACGGAATTTGAATTTGGGCATGGATATCGTGAAGTGAGATGGTTTCAACTTCTTTCGTTTCGGAAACGCTTCGGAGAGCGATCAAAAGCGCCTTTGCTGTGTCCAAACTGGTGATGCAAGGGATTCCATGCTCAACAGCGGCACGACGGATGATCAAGTCGTCACGCTGTGACAGTCGTGATGCTGAAGGGGTGTTAATGACCAAATGCACTTGCTTGCGAGTCAGCAAGTTCAGTAGGTTTGGTTCGCCTTCTTCAATCTTGCGGACAGCTTCGCAATCAACTTCGTGTTGGATCAGGAAATTTGCGGTACCTTTTGTTGCGAACAACTTGAAACCCAATTCGGCGAAACCTTTTACGATTGGCAACGCTTCAGGTTTATCTTTGTCGGCTATGGTCACAAGTAACTTTCCACCTAACGGGACATTGTAGCCTGCAGCCACGAGTGCTTTGTAAAGGGCTTTCGGGAACTCACGGTCAATTCCCATCACTTCGCCAGTGCTTTTCATCTCTGGGCCAAGTTCAATTTCCGCTTTGAACAACTTGCCCATTGAGAAGACGGGTGCTTTGACGCCAACAAACTCTGGTTCAGGCAGTAATCCTCCTTGCCAACCCAATTGGCGCAAACTCATGCCCATGATGCATTTGGTCGCAATGTTGACCATTTCAACGCCTGTCAATTTGCTCATGTAGGGCACTGTCCTTGACCCTCTCGGGTTGATTTCCAGCACATAAACTTCATCGCCCAAGACGACAAACTGGATATTGATAAGCCCTCGCACTTTCAATGCTCTTGCGATGGCTTGTGTGTAATCCACGATGCGTTGCTTTGCAACTTCCGAAAGGGTTTGTGGTGGACAAACAGCGATGCTGTCGCCGCTGTGGACACCGGCGCGCTCAATGTGTTCCATGATGCCGGGGATGAGACATTCCTCTCCGTCACAAATTGCATCCACTTCCGCTTCAATGCCTGCGAGATACTTGTCAACGAGGATGGGGCGGTCAGGGGCGACACTGACGACATACTCAAGGTAAGTTCGCATTTCATCTTCGTTGTAAACGATGTCCATTGCTCGTCCACCAAGCACATAACTTGGTCGCACTAAAACGGGGTATCCCACCTCTCGTGCGACTCTCAATGCCTCTTCAATACTCGTGACGGCTTTGCCAGGTGGATAAGGTATGCCCAACGAGTTGAGCAGCCAAGCGGTTCTGTCGCGGTCTTCGGCAATGTCAATGCTGTCAAAATCGGTGCCCAAAATAGTCACGCCAGCCTTATGCAAACCCTCAGCAAGGTTCAACGGGGTTTGACCTCCGAATTGAACAATAACGCCAATGGGTTTCTCGTTTTCAACGATGTGCAGGACGTCTTCAAGGGTCAACGACTCAAAGTAAAGGCGGTCAGAGGTGTCAAAGTCCGTTGAAACCGTTTCGGGGTTACAGTTGACCATGATGGAGTCATAACCAAGTTCCTGCAATGCCCAAATGCAATGGACGCTACAGTAATCAAACTCAATACCTTGCCCGATGCGGATTGGGCCTGAGCCGAGCACAATAACTTTTGGTCGTTCGCTTGGCAGTGCTTCGTTCTCGCCGTTAGGTTCGTAAGTTGAGTAAAAGTAGGGTGTTTCCGCTTCAAACTCAGCAGCACAAGTGTCAACCATTTTGTAGACGGGGCGTATGTTCCAGATTTTGCGTATTTGCCGCACCCGCTCTTCCGCTTCCGTCAATGAAGAAGGTCCGCGTCCTCTATCCCTTGTCCCAAGGCATTCAGCAATGTAACGGTCAGCGAAGCCCATGTGTTTGGCCTGCCAGGTCAAATCTCTCGTCAACTCGCTCCATCCCGATGCCGAGAGTTTGAACTCCATTTCCACGATGTTCTTCAGTTTCTGCAAGAACCAAGGGTCAATTCGTGAAAGTTCATGGATTTCGCGGACAGTCATGCCTCTCCTAAACGCCTCGGCGATAGCAAATAACCTGAGATCGTTTGGTTTTCTGAGGAGTTCCTCAATTTCAATGTCCGATTTTCCAGCGACTTCACGGTGAAACAATCCCATTGTTCCCACTTCCAATCCTCTCACTGCCTTTAACAACGCCTCTTCAAAACTGCGTCCAATTGCCATTACCTCACCTGTGCTTTTCATCTGGGTGCCAATCCTTCGGTCAGCAGTGGGGAACTTGTCAAAAGGCCATCGTGGGATTTTGACGACAACATAGTCAATGGAAGGTTCAAAGCAAGCCAGCGTTTTTTTCGTTACAGCGTTGGGGATTTCGTCAAGCCTCAAACCGATGGCTATTTTCGCTGCGATCCGTGCGATTGGGTAACCAGTCGCTTTTGACGCCAACGCCGAAGAACGGGAGACGCGTGGGTTGACTTCAATGACATAGTATTGGAATGAGTTAGTATCAAGGGCAAATTGAACGTTGCATCCACCTTGGATGCCGAGCGCTCGGATGATCTTCAACGCCGCAGTCCTAAGCATTTGATACTCCACATCTGTTAAGGTTTGTGTGGGAGCGACGACTATACTTTCGCCTGTATGCACTCCCATTGGGTCAAAGTTTTCCATCGCACAAACAGTGATACAATTGTCAGCGCCATCCCGCATGACCTCATACTCAATTTCCTTCCAACCAAGCACACATTGCTCAACAAGAACTTGCCCAATCATGCTCAAAGCCAGACCCCGTTGGACAATTTGTCGCAACTCTTCCTCGTTATTGGCAATTCCTCCGCCTGTCCCACCAAGCGTGTATGCTGGTCGGATGATGACTGGATAGCCAACACGGTTTGCGAAGGCGATTGCGTCTTCAAAAGTCGTTACTGCCACGCTCTCAGGGATGGGTTCGCCGATCTGTTGCATCAATTGACGAAAGAGTTCTCGGTCTTCAGCGTTTTGGATAGCAGTCAACGGCGTGCCTAAAAGTTCAACCCCGTATCGGTCCAAAACGCCTTCCATCGCCAGTTGCGTCGCTAAGTTCAGCCCCGTTTGACCACCCAGCGTCGGGATAATTCCGTCAGGTCGTTCCTTGGCAATGATGCGTTCAAGGAACTCAACGGTCAAGGGTTCAATGTAAACTCGGTCAGCCATGTTTGGGTCAGTCATGATAGTTGCGGGATTGGAGTTGGCCAAAACGACTTCCAATCCCTCCTCTCGCAACGCTCGGCAGGCTTGTGAACCCGAATAGTCAAATTCCGCTGCCTGCCCGATGACGATCGGACCCGAACCAATCACCATCACTTTGCGTAAATCTTTGCGCTTGGGCATATATTCAGATCACCTCGTTGCAGAAGTTTTTGTCCGCTGCATTATCGCTAATCTGCCTTCTCGTCAACACTTCCTCACCGTGTCGCAGTCTTCACCTCACCTAAAGTTCGCAAGGAGAGCCGATGAAGTAACCTTTCTCCATTTCAATTTCCCAGACCTGCTTGTAAACGGCGTTGGCAATTCTATCCGCCTTTCGGTTCCACTCACGGCAAGGGAGCGAAACGAAAGCAAACATTTCGTCTATCAACCGACGCAATTCAACTTTCGTCTTCCTTCGCTTCATCTAAAGCACACCCCCGATGCTTTCTCATCAATTGCACAAACCCGTCAAAGATGTAGCCGTTGTCCCAAGGACCAGGTGACGCTTCAGGGTGATACTGCACGGACAGGATATTGAGTTCGGGGTGGGCTAAGCCTTCAACAGTGAAGTCGTTCAGGTTGATGTGGGTGACGATAGCACCGGTGCCTTCCAGCGTTTTTTCGTCTACAGCGTAACCGTGATTTTGTGTTGTGATGTAAACCCGCCCGGTGCGAATGTCCTTGACAGGATGATTGCTTCCTCTGTGCCCGAACTTGAGTTTGAATGTTCGTCCACCAAGCGCCCAACCCAAAATTTGATGCCCCAAGCAAATCCCAAACAACGGGACTTTGCCAAACAATTCCCTCGCTGTGCGAATGGCATAACGCAACAAAGCAGGGTCACCAGGTCCGTTGGAGAACAGGATGCCGTCAGGTTCCCAAGCCAAAATATCTTGTGCCGATGCTTTCACGGGAGCAACAATCACTTCGCACCCTCGCCGATGCAGTGACCTTAAGATGTTGAACTTTGTGCCCAAGTCAGCGGCGATGACCCTCAATTGGTCACCTTTTGGCAAAAAGCCTTCCAAGGGCTTTAACCCATTGTCCCATAGGTGAAACTGACGGGTTGACACTTGTTCAACGAAGTCAATCTCATCGTATCGCGGCGCTCGTTTGAGCAGGTCAAAAAGTTCCTCCCCAGTTTTCTCAATGCCCAATGCACCCATCATCACGCCGTAAATTCGCAACTTGCGAACGAGCCCCCTTGTATCAATTTCGGCGATGCCAGGGATGCGATGTTCAGCGAGAAATTCGTGCAGCGCTTTTTGCACCCTAAAATTACTTGGCTCTTCACAAAGTTCACGAACGACGAAACCTGCAACTTGAATGCGAGCCGACTCATAATCGTCAGGGTTGATGCCATAGTTGCCGATAAGCGGATATGTCATCACGACTATCTGCCCTGCGTAAGAAGGGTCAGTCAAAACTTCCTGATAACCTGTCATCCCCGTGTTAAACACGACTTCCCCAACGGCAACGCCAGAGTAGCCGAACCCGACGCCTTCGTATATGCTGCCGTCTTCCAGCACCAAGGCCGCTTTTGGGTATGTCATGCACACGTCACCTCCAGCCGAAGATTTAGGATGCGTTGAAAATGGCGGATATTACGGTTGACGAGAACTATGTCCAAATCTAACGCCGTTGCGGCTATGATTGCATCGGGTAGACTGAGACCGTAATCACGATGCAATTCGCCAGCAAAAATTGCGATGGAGATACCAACAGGGACAAAAGTAAAGAGCGACAAAAATTTCTCCGCACGTTGGCGTTCTGAAAGTCGCTTTGTTCTTCGGACGGAAAACAATTCAGCAATTGTGACTGCCGAAATACAACCTCGTAATTCACCCCGTTCGTAGCGAGCAATATAACCTGCATAAGGTCGGTACCCTCTCAAGTGTTCAATGAGCATATCGGAGTCCAGCGTTCTCTCACCAATCAGTAACACGCTTCTTCCACTCCTTTCGTAGCCTTTGCACATAAGTTACTCCATCCTCTTCCATGTCAGCCCATGCTCCGAAAGTTTCTTCGGCAATACTACCTCTCTTTGTTGCCACAACCCCATTCTCTTCCCCATCCACAACCAACTCCAACCTGTCGTCTGGCTTTAGCCCCAACGCTTTAATGAGTTTCTTTGGCAGTTTGACTTTTGGCGGCGTTTGAGCCATCTTTGTTCACCTTCCTTTACAAATCGCAGAACAAAATTTGCCCGTGGCAAACCGTCAACACGACTTTCCCTCTCAGCGTCCAACCTGCGTAAGGCGTATTTCTCCCTTTGCTTCGGAACTTTTCGAGCTGAACAGTCCATTCGGCGTTTGGGTCAATGACAGTCACATCGGCGCGGCTGCCCTCTTTAAGGGTCCCGCCATCAAGCCCCAATATTTGACAAGGTTTGATGCTCATTGCTTCAATTAACCGCATTACCGAAAAGCCTGACTTGTGCACCAACTCTGTCCACAAAACGCCGATGGCTGTTTCCAAACCGACAATGCCGAATGGCGCTTCATCAAAAGTCGTTTCTTTTTCCTCAACGGCATGAGGGGCATGGTCGGTAGCAATGCAATCAATCACGCCTTCCACCAACGCATCACGAAGCGCAACGACATCTTCAGCAGTCCGCAGCGGCGGGTTCATCTTGGCGTTGGTATTGTATTCGCCAACAGCTTCTTCCGTGAGTGTCAAGTGGTGTGGCGTCACTTCAGCAGTTACTTGAGCATTTTGCTCTTTTGCCTGGCGGATAATTTCAACGGCTTCTTTCGTTGAGACATGGGCAATGTGCACTTTCGCTCCCGTCAATTTCGCCAGTTCAACGGCTCGCTGGACAGCGACCACCTCAGCAGCCCTTGGCATACCCCTCAAACCGAGCCTCAAAGATGCCAAGCCCTCGTTCATGACGCCGCTTGCGGTTAGAGATTTATCCTCGCAGTGCAAAATCACGACAGCATCACAAACTTTTGCGTAAGCGAGGGCTTTGCGAAGGAAACCGCCATCTTGAACAGGCTCACCGTCGTCGGAGAAAGCGACTGCACCTGCCTCTTTCATCGCCGCCATTTCTGTCAATTGTTCGTGCTTAAGCCCTACGCTAATTGCGCCGATAGGTAAGACACGGCACAACCCTGCCTCTTCCGCTCGGCGCAACACAAACTCAATAGCAGCAACACTGTCAAGTGGTGGTTTCGTGTTGGGCATGCAGCAAACAGTTGTGAAGCCACCTGCGACGGCAGCGTTGCTTCCCGTCGCGATCGTTTCCGTATGCTCTTCACCCGGCTCGCGGAAATGGCCATGAATGTCAACCAATCCGGGCACAACCAACTTTCCTGTGCAATCAATCACTTCCGCATCTTCAACGACGATATTTGCCCCCAATGCCATAATTTGTCCTCCATCCCTCTCAATTAACACATCCCGAACCGCCATCAACCCTTGCGACGGGTCAACGACCTTCCCGTTTTTGAGAAGCAATCGTTTTGCCATTGCACATCACCTTGCTTCATTTCCGATTTTTCATCTTTCGTCGGAAATCCGACCATTCATCGTTGTCCTCGCCAAATGTTATGACCTTTTGGAAGAGCCGCCTAAGCCACTGGTCAGATTTACCCACTTTCGGTATCACATGCAAAATGTCACACCACGAATTACCTGTGTCCCAATAGATGACATCTGTGTCTTTTCCTCGTGCGATCCAAGCCCGATTGCCCCATTCGGGAACTCGTTCGTGACAGGTGTGACACCTTATCAGCATGTCAAGTGCCCCTGTTGTAATCTCCACGGTGCTACCTCTCAAATCGGCTTTTAGGTCACGCTCCACAAAAAGTCAAACTCGCCAGAATCTCTGGGAAACTCCTTGGAGCGTTCCAATCAAGGTTCAGGTTATAGCGCACTGGGCAAATATTGAGACTGGGAGCAAGGCGGACAATAGATTTAGAGAAAGAGTTGGCAATTAAGATGCCGCCAATACATTCGCTCCGCAAAAGTAGGTTCTCGGCGATATAGGAGAACTCTGGACGAACCAATGATTCACAGAACTCACGGATCGGGTGCAGATAAAGCCGAAATGGAAACAGATATTGCTTCCCTGACTCTCGGAACGAGACAGGTGGCCAAGGTGGCATCTTTTCAAACTCAACAATCGCTTCTTTGCCCACAACTTTATACAAGTTGAAGGCGCAGGCTGCATAAAGGAAAGAAACAAAGTCGCCTTCTTGAATTTCAACGAATGTCCACGCTCCTGCAATAGAGTTAGTGAAGCCTGCCATCGCATATTTCAGGCACAGTTCTAAGTGCTGGCGGGTTGAGACGGCAACGAAGAAGTAGTTAGGCTCGGACATGCATCACTCCTCCTGCCATTTCACTTCCCTCATTAATGGTTTGAAGTTTTGTTTGGCTCATGTTGAACCACCTTGTCCAAGTTGGTGAATGACACAATCTCGGATGCGTTCGGCTTGAGGGATGCGCTCTTGAGCCTTTGCAGCGTCAAAAATTTCGTGCAAGATAATGCCGGCAATATCGGGATATTGAGCACGCAAACGGTCTTCAGTCAATGGTCGTCCAATGGTTGCCAGCATCATGAGCACCTTCCCTTATGTTCACTCAAAAGCAGCCATAAAACTGCCATTCTGACGGCGACGCCGTTGGTGACTTGGTCAAGGATGCGTGCTTTTCCGCTGTCGGCAAGGTCGGATGCAATTTCCACGCCTCGGTTCATCGGTCCAGGGTGCATCACTAATGCTTGTGGACAAAGTTCGTAAAGTTTTTGCAGGTTCATACCGAATAATCGGTGATACTCATTGACGCTTGGGAACAAACCTGCTTGTTGCCGCTCAAGTTGAAGGCGAAGCAGGTAGACAACATCAACATCGCTAACGGCTTCAGGCAAGGTTTTGCAAATGCGGACACCGAAAGCAGCAAATTCTTCAGGCACCATCGTTGGTGGACCGACGAACCGCACTTCGGCGCCCAATTTCAACAGCGCCCACATACCTGACCGAGCGACACGGCTGTGCAAAATGTCCCCAACAAAAGCCACCTTCAAGCCTTCAATTCGCCCAAAAACTTCCCACATGGTCAGCAAATCCAGAAGCGCTTGAGTTGGGTGTTCGTGCATTCCGTCTCCTGCGTTGAGCACTGACGGGATTTTGCCGTTGGTTTGGCGGGCTCTCTCTTCAAAAACTCGGGCAACGAAATGGGGCGCACCTGAATGAGCGTGGCGGATGACAAAGGCATCATAGCCGAGAGCGTAAAGTGTCAATACTGTGTCCTTTAAACTTTCGCCCTTGACAACACTTGCTGCTGCAACGGCGATATGGGTAACACCCATGCCCAACTTTCTGGCTGCCATCTCAAAGGAGGTTCGTGTCCGGGTGCTCGGTTCGTAAAAGAGGGTGACGAGGGATTTGCCTTGAAGTTGGGGGATGAAGGTTAAGGGTTGACCGGCTTGAAGGTGAGTTTTAAAAAAGGCGGCAGCGTGAAGGAAAGACCAAATCTCCCACGCCTCCAGCGGTTCAATTCCAAGCAAGTGGCGGAAGCGTGGTTTCGGCAACTCATCCAACGATGTCGGAACTTGCACCTTCGTCTCAACCATCTTTTGCCCCCTCCATCGGATATACGCACTCAGCCCCTTGAATTAGCCCATAAGTGAGCTGAGTTGGCGGGGGCTTTGAAAACCCTTTTTGAGTTTAGCAAGACAGCAAGCAGATGTAAAGAGCCAGAGAAAATTGACCGTGACACCAAATGCTGTGATGTAACATCGGCTTGAAGCCGACACAAGAAAAACGCTTGAGGAGAAGTTTAAGCCCAATCCGAACGAGCCTTAACTCTATTACGCAAGAACTTGTCGGCTTCAAGGGCTGCAATAGTACCTTCCGCAGCAGCAATGACCGCTTGGCGAATTTCCTTGCAAGTCACATCGCCAACCGCAAAAACTCCGGGGACATTCGTCATCTTCGTTTCTGCGTTGACTTTGATGCAGCCTTGAGGGGTCAACTCAACTTGCCCGTTCAAGAAGTCGGTGACGGGTTTGGTTCCGATAAGGTAAACGAAGACACCTGCGACAGGCAAGCGCTCCTGCTTCCCTTCGAGCTCAATCACGATACCTGTGACTTGTTCTTCACCTTCGATAGCGACAATTCGGGTTTTCATCAGCCAAACAACATTTGCCAGTTTTTTCGCTCGTTCAGCAGCCTCAGCCGAAGCCTTCGGTTCACGATAGGGCGAAATCAAGTAAACGGTCTTGACAAACCTGCTGACAAATTCAAGTTCATCCAACGCTTCGTCGTTATCACCGATGACAGCAACATCCTTGCCAACGAAGAAGGGGGCATCGCAAACGGCGCAATAACTTACCCCTCTGCCAATCAACTTCGCCTCGCCCGGGATTGACGGTTTGTGTCCCATAGCACCCGTCGCGATGATGAGAGTGCGTCCGTAGAAGGTGCCTGCACTGCTGATCACTTCCTTCGGGTCTTTGTGTAAATCCACACTCGTCACTTGCGCTTGAATGTATTCGGCGCCAAATTGAGTTGCTTGCTTTCTCAAAATGTCAAGTAATTCAGGGCCAGTGATTGGATGGGGGATGCTTGGGTAGTTCTCAATCTTACTCGTCATGCCCAAAGCACCTGCTTTGGGATGTTTGTCAAGGACGAGGGTTTTCAGTTTCGCGCGGGCAGCATAAATTGCTGCGCTCAAACCCGCAGGACCACCGCCGATGATTATGACATCGTAAGGTTCTTCCTCTGGTAAATCCAACCGCAATTCTAAAGTCGCTGGCGCAAGCATCCTTCCGTCACCTCAGCACACTTGTTGGTGATAATTTTCCCTGAGCCGTTAGGAATGAAAAAGGTGGCGCTGCAGTAGCAGCGCCTTTCAAGTTTTCAATGCTCGTAGCGGTGAAAATGGTGCTCGTGCTCAAACTCGTCATGGCTGTGATGTTCGTGATCCCGGTCTTCATCACCCATCGCTGCCCTAAGTTGGTGCTCAATGGTGTCAAATTCCCTCTTGCCCTCGCTGTCAAGTCGGTCAACGGCTTTGAGGACATACAGGGCAAAAATGTGTTCTGGCAATGCCCCTTCAAAACTCACCACATCGTTGATGACAACTTTCGGGACAGCAAACACATGATATCGTTCCGCAAGTTCAGGGAACTCGGTTGCCTCAACCATGTCAGCGACGACATTGGGATTCTCCATCGCAAACTGGTGAGCAGTTAAAACTGCTCGCGGGCAATATGGGCAAGTCGGAGTCACGAAAACCAATATGTGAAGGGGCTTGTCAATGAGTTTGATTTTTGCACGAACTTCCTCGCTGAGATTGGTTCTGCCTTGAGAGACTGTCAAGATATCCTCAATCAAAGCCGTGAACTCCAAGCCTGCGGGGATACCGAAGAAGCGGATGTTGGCGCGCCCACTGCCGTTAGTGACGATAAGCGCTGGAACTTTGTCAACACCATACTGCTCCGCCAAGTCACTTTCGCGGTCAATGTCGTGAATTTCCGCCTCAATCAAAGGCGATATTTGTGCCAGTTCTTGCACCAGTTGCTCCGCTTCCTTGCAAAACTGGCAAGGCTGGCTCCAAGGTGTCCAGACAAGTTTTTGCTCCTGAGTGAACAGGACAAGTTTGACAGGGTTGATCAATCGGCTGCGAAAGATTTCTTCAAGTTTCCTTCGGTCTCGTTCGCTCAAAAGAGCCATACAGCATCAACCTCCATTTTAGAGTTTGGGTGGGGGAAGCAGGTGCCCCGCACCCTTATCGTCGTTTCTCGGATGTCAGCATCTCGCTCGCATCCAATTCCACTGATGCACGAAGAGGAAAAAAGGATACGCATTGAATGGAACAAATGGGGTTTTAAAGTGGAAAGTGCATGGCGCAGCACAACAATGGCAAAATTGAAGTCGGTGAACAAACGATGGGACAGATTGGGCGATGGTTGGCGGGTTTAACGATTTTAGCAGTGGCTTTAGTTTTGGCGATGGGAAGAATTGTTGATTTTGAGGAAACGGACTGGATTGAAGCGATGAGGAGTGTCCACAAAAGGTTTTCAGGGCAAAAAGGAACTTTCGCTCAGTTCGGTGACTCCATCACCGTCACTATGGCTTTTTGGTCTCCATTGCCTCACGCTCGCAAAAACGCACCACCAGAGATGGAACGGGCATTCAAAATTGTCAACTCATATATACGACCTGAGTGTTGGCGTTGGAAAGGACCAGAGTTCGGAAACGAAGGTGGGAAAACTGTCAAGTGGGCGTTGGAGCATGCGGACGAATGGCTGAAGAGGCTCAACCCAGAAGTTGTGCTCATCATGTTCGGGACAAACGACCTGACCCATGTTTCGGTTGAGGAATACCACTCGCAGTTGAAAGCACTTGTCCAAAAATGCCTTGACAACGGGACAATTGTGATTCTCAGCACGATCCCTCCTCGGAGTGGCTTTGCCGAGAAATCTGCTGCTTTCGCTGATGTCACTCGTCAAATCGCTGTTGAGTTGAAAGTCCCCCTCGTTGATTATCACGCCGAGATTCTCAAACGACGACCGCATGATTGGGATGGGACTTTGGAGAAGTTCAAAGGGTATGAAGGCTACGATGTGCCGACTTTGATTTCCCGTGACGGGGTTCACCCAAGTCACCCTGCTAAGTATCGTGACGACTACTCCGAAGAGGCACTCCCTTGTAATGGCTACTCCCTGCGCAATTACCTTGTCTTGTTCAAATATGCCGAGGTGATTGAGAAAGTGCTGCTTGGCGAGAGCGAAACCGAAGGTGGATTTAAGCCGCCAGAACTGGCTTTTCAAGATTGGTTGCCGAAAGCACCACCGCTTCCACCACCGAAAGGGGAAGTGATTCGTGTCGCTTCGGTCAGCGAACTCTTTGAGGCATTTGAAAAAGCGGAGCCTAACACGACGATTTTGATCTCCGATGGTCATTATCACCTACCACGCCGACTTGAAATCCGAAAAAGCGGGATCGCGATACGAAGTGAAAGTGGCAATCGCGAAAGAGTAATTCTTGACGGCGGGAAGCACCGACTCGGTGAATTGATCGCTGTCACGGGTTGCTCCGATGTCACAATCGCTGACTTGACAATTCAAAATGTCCGCTGGAACGGAATCAAACTTGACACTGATACAGGGGTTCACCGAGTCACTATTTACAATTGCATCATCCGTAATGTTTGGCAACGAGGGGTTAAGGGAGTTCGTGTACCACCAAATGTCCCACGACCAACTGGATGCAAGATTCAATACTGCGTTTTCATTAACGACCGACCGAAAACCTTTGATGACGACCCCACCGATAACCCACAGACTTTCAATGGCAACTATATTGGCGGGATTGATGTCATGTTCCCTCAGGGCTGGGTCGTCAGCGACAATGTTTTCGTAGGCATACAAGGGCGAACTCGTGAGGGGCGGGGTGCAATTTTCCTCTGGCACGATAGCCGCGATTGCGTCGTTGAACGCAACATCATCATTGACTGTGATGTGGGAATTGCACTGGGCAATTCGTGGAAGCCTCCGGACATTAAAACTCACTGCACCCGTATTGTCGTGCGAAACAATTTCGTTGTCCGTTGCCCTGAATCTGGCATCGTCGCTGATTACACGAGGGATTGTTTCATCGCTCACAACACAATTCATGACCCTCAAAATCGTCTCGGTCGGCTTATCAGGCTCGTCCACAATAATGAAGGTTTGCGGGTTATAAACAACTTGCTCAGCGGTCCGCCGATAAAGAACGAATCAAGCAGCCAAATGGTCTTGCTCAACAATTTGGTCGTGCCAGATTTCAGTCACGCATTCCTGAACGCCGCAAAGGGCAACTTAAGGTTGACCGAGAAAGCGACCGATGCGGTTGACAAAGCCATTCCCTTACCTCAAGTCGGAGAAGACATAGATGGTAAACCACGCGGTTTAAAACCAGACATTGGCGCCCATGAGTTTCGTTAGACTCGACCTTTGGTTAAGGGCTTCACGCGGCCTTAATGACCTTGCCCTTTTTGAGACATGAAGTGCAAACCTTCATTCGTCGGACGCCGCCGTTAACTCGGACACGAATTTTTTGAATATTCGCCCTCAGCCATACTTTCGTGTGCTTGTTTGAGTGACTGACCCGGTAACTGTTCATTCCGCTTTTTCCACAAATTTCGCAACGCCACATGGCTTTGACCTCCTTCTCGGTTGAGCCAAATTTGGGTTACAGTGTTCCAACATTGGAAGGGGAAGAACCCATTGACGAACAGTGTTGCACAATTTTAACGCAATTTAATGGCATCGCAATAGCGAGTGCCATAAAATTGATATTGGCTGTTTATGGCGATTTTCGCTACCTGATCGCGTCTAATTCGTGTCGCTGCAAATTGCGAAGGTGATGAAAGGAAATGCGAGTAGGCAATATAGTCCGTCCGTGCCCTGTCGTTCAAGTTACAGATTCGGTTGGTAAAGCAGCCGAAGCAATTAGGAAGTCTGGATGTCCTATTTTGCCAGTCCTGCAGGACGGCATGGTTGTGGGCATGATTGATGAAGACGCCCTTCTCTCCGTGTCCCTGAACTCTCATCGCGAGGCGAGGGTGGGGGACTTGATGCGACCTGTTATCTCGCCAATTTCTCCTGATACCCCGCTCTCCTACGCTGCTTGGTTGATGAAAACTCAAGGTCTATCAGCCTTGCCGATAGTCGGCATGGATGGGAAGTTGCAAGGTATGGTCACGATAGCAGATGTAGTGAGCGCTTTGTTGAGAGGATTGAGACCCAGCCGCATTGGTGGGATGGCAACCCCATTCGGCGTCTACTTGACTACAGGAAACCATCGGGGTGGTGTCGGTGATTTTGCTCTCATTACTACCGGCGTCGTCATGGCTGTTTGTTTGATTCTCGCACGAGTTTTGGTTCTGGCGGCACTTTACCTCACCGACACGATTTTGCGTCCCATCTTTGGGGCTTCGTATGGTGCAGGCTTCTTCATCTCTTACCTAACGGGCTTTGGGGTAACTCCTTTCCCCTTTGTGTTGGACATCCTTCCTTGGATTGAAATTTTGCTGTTCTTCACTTTGATGAAGTTGCTTCCCTTGACAGGTTATCATGGAGCCGAGCACCAAGTCGTTCACGCCATTGAACAAGGGGAGGACTTGACTCCTGAGGCTGTTTTGCGGATGCCTCTTGAACACCCGAGGTGTGGGACGAACTTAGCGGCGTTGGCTATCTTAGTCAGCATGGCTTTGTTCAGCAACATCTCGCCCGCTGCTAAGATAGCGTTGGTTTTCACTGCAGCCCTTTTCTGGCGTCAACTGGGCATGTGGCTGCAACGAATTTTCACTGTCAAAAAGCCGAAACTCCATCAACTTAAGAGTGGATTGAAAGCGGGTGAGGAATTGCTTATGAGGTTTCAACATCAACCGTTTCGTCCGTTGCCTTTGATTGGGCAGTTTTGGAACATGGGTTTTTTGCAGGTTTTGTCTGGCGCTTGGGTTGTTCTGTGGGGCGCCAATCAAATAGCTAACACTTTCGGTCTCCCCCGATTTCTCTTCTAATGCCAACTCAAAACTTGACGGCGAGGTGACCCAAATTGAAGCAAGTTAGGGAACAACTTTTTGCTTTGGTGAAGCAATCGGTTGACGAAGCGGTGGAAAGAGGCGTTTTGCCTAAGCAACAAGGATTGCCCAACTTCACTGTTGAGCCACCACCGCAAGATGAGTTCGGTGACTTCGCAACCAACATTGCAATGGTGTTGGCACGACCGATGGGCAAAAACCCGATGCAAATCGCAAATGCAATTGCCCAGCACCTGCCACCCAATGACCTCGTCCACAAGGTAGAAGTTGCACCGCCCGGCTTTATCAACTTCACCTTGACAGATGATTGGCTCCATGAGGCTGTCAAAGAAGCAATTGAACGGGACGAAAAATTCGGTCACTGGGACATCGGGCAAGGCAAAAAAGTTCAAGTTGAATTCGTGAGCGCTAACCCAACAGGACCGCTTCAAATAGGGAACGCACGAGGCGGCGCTTTGGGAGACGCAATCGCCAACTTGCTCTCAGCCATCGGCTACAAAGTTGAGCGCGAATACTACATCAACGATGTCACCATGTCAACTCAAGTCCAAAACTTCGGCGAATCCCTTGAAGCCCGTTACTTGCAACTCCTCGGCTACGATGTTCCGTTCCCTGAAGAGGGCTACAAGGGCGAGTATGTCATTGAACTGGCACGAGAAATTGTCAATGAGTATGGAGATGCCTTTGTGGATTTGCCTCCTGAAGAACGAAGGCGAAAGTTCTTTGAGTTGGCGCGAGAAAAAATTGTCGCCCACCATAAGTCCGTTTTGGAGCGGTTCGGTATCGTTTACGATAACTGGGTCAGCGAGCAATGGCTTTACGATAGTGGACGAGTGGCAGAAACAATTGAGTTGCTGAAAAGCAAAGGGTTGACATATGAGGCAGAAGAAGCCCTTTGGATGCGAACAACCGACTTTGGCGATTTGAAAGACGAAGTCATTGTCAGGAGGACTGGAGCGCCAACTTACTTCGCTTCAGACATCGCCTATCATCTCTACAAGCGTGAACGAGGTTATGCTTTCGTCGTTGATGTTTGGGGTGCAGATCATCACGGTCATGTCCCAAGAATGCACGCAGCATTGAAGGCTTTGGAAATTGAACGGGATGAAGAGTGGCTTAAAGTCGTGATATACCAACTGGTCAGACTGGTCAAAGGCGGTGAGACGGTTCGGTTGAGCAAGCGTGCAGGCGAAATCGTTTCCCTTGACGATTTGTTAGATTGGATCGGGAAGGAAGCTGCCCGCTTCTTTTTGCTCATGCGAAGTGCCGACGCTCACTTGGACATTGACCTTGACCTCGCCGTCAAACAATCTCAAGAGAACCCCGTCTACTATGTCCAGTATGCCCATGCAAGATGCTGCAGCATTTTCCGTGAGGCTGAAAAGAGACAACACCCTGCTTTGCCAGAATACAGAAACGCTGACCTTAAACTGCTGACCGATGAAACTGAACGAAGGTTGATGAAGGTTATTGCTCGGTTTACCGAATTGGTCAAGGAAGCGGCGGAAAAATTCTCGCCTCACTTGCTCACGCAGTTCAGCATCCAAGTCGCAGACCGATTCCACGATTTCTACGAAAGATGCCGAGTCCTCAGTGAAGATGCAAAACTCAGCGCCGCAAGATTGGCTCTCGTTAAAGCGACACAAGTTACTTTGCGCAACACTTTGACTTTAATCGGGGTCAGTGCACCAGAAGCAATGTGAAATTTTGTGCTCTGTTGAATTTTTCTTTTGGCGTTCCTCGGAGAGCGCTTCTCCGATGCGCCGATTTCAACATCAACTGTAGGAGGGGCTTTAGTCCCGAACCTATGTTTCTGCTATTCGTTGCGGCTAAAGCTG
>FMJZ01001269.1_pt1 | contig 24837 bp, 19 predicted proteins | sample 1987881 | NCBI WGS metagenome assembly FMJZ01 (sample SAMEA4378227, study PRJEB15110) | soil metagenome | biome: soil; feature: Field; material: Soil | place: India | collected 2015-03-11 | depth 0 m
CCCCCTAAATTTATTTATGGTTTTCTGCCAATATTAACTCTAATTCTCCCCTGTGATTTTCTGGATCAAAATAACATTCGATAATTTTTTCATGGGGAAGCCTTTCAATTCTTTCATTCATTATATTTAAAACTTTAGTATTTATCTCTATAGCTTTTATAACGGGAATTCTCTCTGGATTTATATCAATTCCAAAGTATCCTTGATATCCCACCATTTTTAAAGTATAAAGAAGAGCCTCTGTAGAGTCCCAATCCAAAATCCCTATATTAAGATCTTGATCGTAGTTTCCTAAGGGTTGGCTATTCCAATGGGTATGGAATAACCTTCCTTCCCTTGCTACTCTGGCATATGCATAGGGTAAATCTTCAAATCCCATTTTTACATGTCCCACCTCGGGATTTAATCCCACAAGGGCATGCCCTTCTTTTAGTAGTTTTAAATTTTCTGGATTTTTTAATCTTGCTTCAATATCTCTTGCTGCTAAGATTCCATCAGCAGTGTTTCTATAAATATTGTTAGGGGCAGGCTCGTAAGGTTTTGGTTCGATAGCAACTTGCACTCCTGGGACTTCATCCATAGCTTGTGCTACTAATTCTTCAAAGGTATCCCACATATGGTAGTATAGATGCCCAAAGGAATAGGTGTACCCGTCAATTCCAGGCCAAATTATACATATATCTGCATTAGCCTCCTTAACCAGTTTTAATCCTCCCACTAATCTCTCATATGCAATTTTTCTATATTTTTCATAGGGATTTGAGAGGGAACCAAATTCAAAGATTTTATCGTAAAATAAACTTAAGGGAACTGCCACAAGTCTAATACCTGCTTCTTTCTCAAGCTTTTTATATAAATGTAGATTCTCCTCATTAACCTCAGCAGGATAATGGGCTTCAATTCCTTTAACACCAAATTTTGCCATTTCTACTGCCATTTCCAATCTTTCAGGAATACTTTTTGGTTCTACATAAGGTTCGTGAAATCTTCCACCAGAAGGGGTAAAATACCAAATTCCCACAGAAAATTTTAGATCTAATTTAAAGATCTTAAGATGTTTTATAAGTTCTTCTTTATTTCTTTTTACTTTTTGGGGACGGTAATCTACAAAGGGCATACCAATACCTCCTTTTTACAAGTTTCATAATAGTTTACAATAACATTTATTTATAGGCAATCGTTTTAAAAAATTTCCCTTTAAATTTAAGACAAAAGATTGTGACTTAATCATGGGGAATTAAACTCTGGGGGAATTAAATTTCTTTATTTAGAGGGAAGCATTAAGCCTCCCTCTAAATTTATAATCCTAAAAGGGTTGAAAGCTCAACCACATGTTCCTCTTCATCAATTATTACATGTCTTATTTGGTGTTCTAAGGTTTCAAATTCATAGGGGAATTCAGATTTATTCTCAACTACCTTCCTATAAATCTCTTTATAAAAATCTATAGCATCCTTTTCTCCCTTTAAATTTACTTCTAAAATCTCTTTAATTTCCTTTGCTTCGTAGGTTTCTGCAATTCCCATAGATGGCTCTCCATTTAAATAATTGGCAATTAAAGATCTGAAAATTTCCTCATGCTTTTCCTCATCACTGGCAATCTCCTTTAATCTTTCTATAATAGGTTCTGCGTTTAATCCCTTTACCAGTTCAGCATGAGCTAAGTATTGAATTCTTGCTGCATGTTCCAATTCCAAGGCTCTATTAAGCATCTTAATCAAATCTTCTTTTACAGACATTAAAAACACCTCCCAACTTTTTATATTGAAAATTCTTTATAGGAACTTTTAGGGGCTCCACAAACAGGACATTTTTCTGGGGGTTCTCCCTCTACAGTATGTCCACAGATGGGACATATATAAATTTTCCCTACGGGATAATCCTCGTTTTTACTTGCAAGCTCCTTTGCTTTTTTATACATCTCTGCATGAATTTTTTCTGCCTCCCATGCAAATCTTGTACTCCTTTCTGCTCCCTTTTCGTTTTGGAAAAGGGCGGTATTGTTGTAAACAGGATACATCTCCTCAATTTCATAGGTTTCTCCATCAATACATTGTTGAATATTATTTATTATATCCTGAATTAACCCCAATTCTCTATAGTGATTTCTTGCATGGACAAATTCAGCATAAGCAATTGCTCTATAAAGATTTGCAAGCTTTGTTAGTCCCTTTTTTTCTGCTTCCTCTGCAAAGATAGTATATTTCATATGGGCCATACTTTCTCCTGCAAAGGCATCGTGAAGAAATTTTTCTGTCATCTTTCTCATAGGAATCACCTCCTTTTTGAAAATTATAACAATTATACTTTAAGCTTGCAATCCATAAACATTCTTTGTTATTCCTAAAGTCAAGTTACACATAATTAATTTAGAAGATCTTTCCTTTTAGTAACAATATTTGACATTTTTATTTGTATACCACAAAGATTATTTAGGTGCTTGACAGAATTAAAGATAAAATTTTAAAATTAATCAAACTTTCTTTCTTAATGAAATAAATTTTAAAAGGGGTAGATTGCTATGGTATTTATAAGAACAGGAGAGACAGGAAAGATTGCCCAACAAAGGGAAATTAATAGGACAATTATATTAAATGGTTTCTTAAGATACAAAAATATATCAAGAACTGATTTGGCCAAAAGATTTAATCTTAGTAAAAGCACTGTTACTCGTCTTGTAAGTAACCTTATCTCTGAAAATATGATAAAAGAAGTAGGAAGCCTATCCAAGGGATTAGGAAGAAAGGCAATTGCTTTAAGCTTAAATCCAGATTATAAAAAGGCTGTCGCTATAAAGATTGGAGTCACAATTTCTACTGTAGCAAGAATAAATTTTGCTATGAAGATTGAAGATTATCTAAATTTTTCTACACCAGAAGATCCCCAAGAATTTATCAAAAATGTTATTGAAGGGATGGACAAATTATTTCCAGAAAGAAAAGAAAAGATTCATGCCATAGGAATTGGAGTTCCAGGAATTGTAGATAATACTTTTCAAAATATAGTTATTGCCCCAAACTTGAGATGGAAAGATGTCCCTTTAGCTCTTCTTTTAGAGGAAAAAATTAAAGAACATTTTAATATTAATATCCCAGCAAAAATGGATAATGAAGCAAATTTAGCTGTGGTTGCTGAGGGAATGTTGGGAAAGAAAATAGGATATAATGATGTAAATATTGCTTATGTATTCATTGGGGAGGGAATTGGAACAGGTTTAATTATTGATGGCAAATTACATAGAGGCAATAAAAATACTGCAGGAGAATTTGGACATATGGTTATATCTAAGAATGGAATTCCCTGTAAATGTGGAAATAAAGGATGTTGGGAAAGATATGCATCATTATCGAGTTCTGCAAGTAAGAGTTTAGGACTTGATCTTAGAGAGGAAAAAATTGGAGTGAAAGATGAAAATCTTTTGAAGGATCTTGCTTATGAAATTTCTGCAGGAATAATAAATATAGTAAATGGACTTAATCCTGATGTGATAATTCTTGGAGGACCTTTAATCACATCAAAATTTGCTTCTTTCTGGGAAGAGGTAAAGAATGAAATTGTAAAAAATGTAAAGAAATATAGCATTACTCCAGCAGCAGGAGAGGTAAGGATTGAACTTACTTCATTTTTAGATTGCCCTGCAGAATTGGTTGGAGCTGGTATTTGGGCCTTTTGGGATATTTTTGAGGGGCCTGTTCTCTCTACAATTTAATTTTCTATTATTTCAGGAATTGTGGAACTATATAATGGGAAGCCCTTGTAATTTCCTACAAAATCAAAGAAAAATGCAAAATATTTTTTATTAATAGTGATTTCTATCGTATTTTTTTCCAAAATTAATTTTTCAAATCTTATCCATCTAAAATCTTTGGTATCATTTTCTGCGTACCAGATAGAAAGTTCCCCTTGGGAATAACCTTCTAAATTTACTTCAAATATTATTCTATTGTTTATCTTTTTATATTCTGAAACAATCTTAGGAGGAAAGAATTTTTCTTTTATTCCATAATAAGCCATTATATAAGCTCTTATAAACCTTTCATTTGGAGTATGGCCTGTATTGGGCATCACAATATAAAATTTTTCTCCCAAAAGCTCTGGAAAATATAACTTTCCTGAAGTAAGGGGCCAGTAGGGATCATTACTTCCCACAAGTACATATTTAGGAATTTTAAGATCATCAATATAATAGTAAGGATCTACAATTTTTAATAATTTTATTGCCTTTTCTTCTTCTACTTTCTCCCTTGTTAGTCCCCTTCTTGTATATGGCTCCAATTCATAGCTATAATTACCAAACTCCTCAATTTGAAGTTCCATATGTTTTTCTAAGTTTAATAAATTTATAGAAGAGGGAACAATTGCTTTAATTCTCTTATCACATGCGGATGATAGCCAACAGGTCCAACCTCTTTTAGAAACTCCTCCCACTATAAAGGAAATATTATCATTCTTAAAATATTCATTTAGAAAAGTTAACGAAACAGAAACACTCTTTGACATAGGATATAACAGAACCCATGTTGGATCTTCAGTTTCCAAGAAGTTTTCAAAGGTATATGCAACAAGACTATCTTCTGTATATCCAAATAAAGGTTGGTTGGGGATATCATAAATAATTACCACAGGAACTTTAACAACATTTGATAACTTTACTCCTTGAGTAAGCAATTCTCTATCAAAAATGAAACTTCCACCAGTAAGATAAACAAATACAATATCAGTTTCATATTGGGGAGGGAGAATAATCAATAAATCGTGCCTCCAGGGTATTTTCTTCCAAACCTGAGAAAGGATATTAAAAAGATGCATTTTCCCTGGAAACCCTAAAATAGAGGTATCAAAGGAAGATTTTTCAAATACTTCAAGATATTTCATATTTTCCTTTACTACCTCTTTGAGACTTGTAAAGGAATTTGAAAAAGAAAGGGAAGAAAGAAAAATAAATAATATTAGAATATTAAATAGTCTCATATTCTCCTAAAATATGCATCGGTTATATATCTTTTCATCATTCTGTGGGTATTAAAATAGGACGCTATACTTCCTATGGAATTTTTCATTATTTTAATCCAGTTATCTGGGTGATCATAATACATAGGAATTATTAAATATTCCAGCTTGTTATATAAATCATCTATCTCTTCTTGTAAATGATTTTCTATACTTCTTTCCTCTTTTGGAGAAGGGCCAATGGACCATCCCGTTACTCCTTCCAGACAACCCTCAATCCACCAACCATCAAGAACACTAAAATTAATTACCCCATTATGAGCTGCCTTCATTCCACTGGTACCTGATGCCTCTAATGGTCTTTGGGGTGTATTTAACCAAACATCAACTCCAGAGATAATTTTCTTTGCCATATTTATATTATAATCCTGAAGATATACAATATAAATATCATTTTTAAATTCTTGAATATAATTGAAAATCTCTTTAATTAATCTTTTACCCTCCTCATCTCTTGGATGCGCCTTCCCCGCATAGACAATTTGTAGTGGTCCCTTCCTTTTTACCCTTCTTAAACGATTAAGATCTGAAAAAAGTAAGTGGGGTCTTTTATATGCAGTGGCTCTTCTTGCAAATCCTAAGGTAAGAATATTCTTATCAAATTTTACCTCTGTTTGAGAATATATTAAATCTATTAATTCCCTCTTTGCCTGCTGATGGGCCTCCCATATCTTTTCATCGGGAATAATCCCTACCCTTGCTAAAAGTTCTGGTTCATTGGCCCATCCTGGTATATACTCATCATATAATTTTCTAAAACTTTCTGAGGTCCAGGTAAAGGAATGAACTCCATTGGTAATTGCAGATATTTTTCTTCCCGGAAACATAGCAGAAGAAATTTCCTGATGTCTTTTAGCAACCCCATTTACATATCCTGAAAGGTTTAAAGCTAAAAGGGTCATATTTAGCTCCCTTTCTCCCCCAAATTTTGTTAGAAGATCATAAGAGATGAAATCTCCAAGAATCTTCTTTACTAAATCATAAGAAAACTTGTCATGTCCTGCTTCCACTGGGGTGTGGGTTGTAAAGACACATTTTTCTCTAACAGCTTCTAATCTTTCCTCTATAGGTCTTCCATCGGTTTTTTTAAGAAGCTCTAAGGTAAGTAATGCAGAATGTCCCTCATTTATATGATATTTTCTTATGTTAAGATTTAGTGCTTCTAAGATTCTAAATCCTCCAATTCCAAGAATAATCTCCTGTTTTAAACGATAGAGAGAATCTCCTCCATATAGATAATCTGTGATAATTCTGTCCTCTTCTGAATTTTGAGGAAGATTTGTATCTAAGAAAATAACAGGGACAATATAGCCTGTATATGCAGTCCAATAATAAACCCAAGGCTTAATAAATACCTTTTTCCCCTCAATATCCACAGAAACCTCGATGGGCAAAGGAGTTAAAAGATTCTCAGGATTCCATTCACAGGGTAATTCCTTTTGAAAACCATCCTCTGTAATTACCTGCTTAAAGTATCCCTTTCTACTTATAAGGGTTACTCCAACAAAGGGGATGTTAAGATCTGCAGCAGTTCTTATAACATCTCCTGCTAATACTCCTAATCCCCCACTGTAGGTAGGAATCTCTGATATTAGAGCAATCTCCATTGAAAAATATGCAATAACTTGTTCCTTTTTTAATACCTCAAAAATGTCCATATTTTGCCTCCTCTGGAAAGAAAAACTAAAAAGTTTCAGAATAATAATAACTCAATTTAATCTAAATGTAAATTGTTTATAAAAAAGAGAATTAATTTAAAATAATTTAAATCTATTCTTGCAAAAATTAAAAATTCAATTTATAATATTGAAAAAAGATTTTTAAAATTTTTAAAAGGAGGTTAAAATATGGATGAGATAAGAAGAATTTTAAAAATGTTAGAAGAGGGAAGAATAACTGCAGAGGAGGCAGAAAAATTAATCTCTGCCATTGAGGAAAAGGGTAAAAAGGATAAAGGAGTATCAAGTTTAGGGAAAATTATAGGGGATTCGGTTTCCTCTGCCCTCTCTATTATCCCCGGAGTTTTAGGAAATGTTCTATCCTTTTCGGGAGAGGAGCTTTTGGAAGGAGAAATAACTTTTTCATTAGATAGAGAGGAACCTTTAGAAGTAAATATTTCCGGTGGTGATTTAGATATTAAAACTGAAGAAAGGAATGACATGGTTTTAAAGGGAAAGGGAAGATATAACTTCAATGAGAATAAACTTACATTATCTGCTGGTGATTTCTTCTTAATATTGCCAAAACTTAAGGAACTTAAATTATCAATAAATGCAGGAGATTTTGATGGAGAGATTTGGGCAGATAAAATCAATATTATTTTAAATGCAGGAGATGCAGATATTCTCTTGAGATCTTCTGAAATAAGTTGTTTCATAAATATGGGAGATATGGACATAAAATTAATGGAAAAACCTAAGGAGGCAACAATAAATTGTAATATGGGAGATCTATCAATAATTCTTCCTGAAGATTTTGATGGAGTTATAACCCCTAAGGTCTCCCTGGGTGATTTTTCTATGTTAAAGGAAGGCTATAAATATAAAGATAAAAAATACATTTTTGGAAGAGGAGAGAAAGGAGAAATTGAAATTTACTGTAAAATGGGGGATGTCTCAGTAAGATAAATTCTCAAAGACAACTTTTCCTTCCACAATGGTCATTTTAACTTGAAAATTGTTATCAAAAATAACAATATCAGCATCCTTTCCTACCTCAAGACTTCCCTTTTTATTTTCTATCCCCAAAAGCACAGCAGGAGAATAGGATGCCATAAAAATAGCATCTTCCAATTTTATTTCCCCCATCTCCATCATATTTTTAACAGCAATATTTAAAGTTAAAGTGCTTCCTGCAATAGTCCCATCAGATAGGGTCGCCTTTCCATTATTAACAATTACCCTTTGACCTGCTAATTTATATTCTCCATTGGGAAGTCCTGTCGCCATCATGGAATCAGTTACCAAAATTATTTTTTCCCTTGGCTTTACCTTTGCTAAGAGTTTCAGAATATAAGAAGAAAGATGAATTCCATCTGCAATTATCTCTATACTTATCTCATTTCTTACTAATGCCACTCCTATAATTCCCACTTCCCTATGATGAAGGGGACGCATTCCATTGAATATATGGGTAACATAAGATAATCCTAAGGATATGGCTTTTTCTATATCGTAAGTGGTGGCATCGGTATGACCTGCAGATATTCTAATTCCCTTCTCTCTAAGATAACTTATAATCTCGAAATTACCTTCGATTTCTGGAGCAAGGGTTACCAACTTTACATTTTTAGTTAATAATCTTTTCAAAACTTCAACATTTGGAGGTATGATACAATCTTCTCTTTGGGCTCCTTTATATTTTTTATTTAAAAATGGTCCCTCCAAATTTATTCCCAAAATTTTTGCTCCATCTATCTTTCCTTCTTGTTTTAGAATAAAATTCTCAATAACCTTCACTGCCCTTTCCATATCCTCCAATGGTGCAGTAAGAACTGTGGGAAGAAATCCTGTGGTTCCATTTTTTGAAATAAATTTTAAAATTGTATCAAGGGCAGATTCTTCCCCATCAATAATATCTTTTCCATAGGCTCCATGGATATGGATATCAATAAATCCAGGAGATATAAAGTATTCTCTAAAATCAAGAATCTTTTTAAAATCTCCTAAATTCTTATTTTCTCCTACATATAAAATTTTATCTCCCTCTATTCCAATAGCTCCCCCTTCAATTATTTTATTAGGAGTGATAACCTTTCCCAGAATTAAAGTTTTTTCCATAATCTTACCTCCTATAATTCCAAATCTCTTTTAATAATGATATCATTTTTTATCTTTGGAATTTGGTGTTAATATGGAAAGGACCGTAGGATTTTTTCTTAAAGGAAACTTAATTTATAAAATCCTCAAATTCCCTTAAAGGGGCAAGATTTACCTCTTCTTCCCAATTAATACAAAATTCTATAAAATTTTTCTCCTAATTGATTTTTTTGAATCTCAAGAAGGATATCAAAAAACATATTATTTATATTTTCCCTATACCGTCCTCCAAGATAAAGAACTTTATTTAATAATCTTTCTGATGAATTAAATAATTACTAAATTTCATTTTTTCAAGAATAATTGCATTAACCGATAGTTTTCAGACAATAACCTCAAAGGAAGCAATAGAAAAAAATAAATAGGGGTAAGCAATTTGACCCATATTTATACGATTTATTTTTAGAATTGATTTTAGAAGAATATAAAAATTCAATCCTCTAACCCATTATTCTCAATTACCCTTTTATAAAAATAGGCACTATCCTTCAATATTCTCCTTTGAGTGGCATAATCCACATATACAATTCCAAATCTCTTACTATAGCCATGGGCCCATTCAAAGTTATCCATCAAACTCCAAACAAAATATCCCATTAAATCAACCCCATCCCTTATTGCATTATATGCTTCTTTTATATGCTCCCTTAAATAATTAATTCTCTTATCGTCTTTTATCCTATCCCCATCTAATACATCATTAAAAGCAGCACCATTTTCAGTTATATAAATAGGTTTAGGATAATCTCTATTGAGTCTTATAAGAAGATCATAAAGTCCCTTGGGATATATTTCCCATCCCATCTCAGTTTTTTCATTTTCCGAAGGAACATGTTTAATTCCCAAATAAGGATTTTCAAAATCTTTTTCAACAATTGCCCTTGTGTAATAATTTACTCCAATAAAATTTGTGGGAAGGTTTATGATCTTAAAATCATCAGGGGAATAATTAAAGTCCCATTTGTTTTTCTCTAAAATTCCCCAGATATTCTCGGGATATTTTCCATAGAAAATAGGATCTAAAAACCACCTGTTAGTAAAACTATCTTGGATTTGAACTGCTTCTTTATCTTCAGAAGTATCCCTTGCAGGATATACAGAGGAGAGATTTAATGCAATCCCAATTTCCCCTTTTGTTCCGTTTTCCAAAAAAGCCTGAACCGCCAATCCATGAGCCAAAAGAAGATTATGACCTGCAATAAAAGCTCCCTTCATATCCCTTTTTCCTGGAGCATGAACCCCAAATCCATATCCCAAAAAGGCATTTACCCATGGTTCATTCAAAGTAATCCAAATTATATTTTCTTCTTTAAAGGTTTTAAACATTAAATTTGCATATTCAGAAAAATATTTTGCGGTATCTCTATTTATCCATCCCCCTTTATCTTCCAATGCTTGGGGAAGATCCCAATGATAAAGAGTTATAACGGGTTTTATATTTTTTGATAAAAGGGTATCTATAAGTTCTTTATAGAAGTTTATTCCTTTTATATTTAAAAAACCCTTCCCCTCAGGAAAAATTCTTGACCATGCAATAGAGAAACGATAAGCATTTAAACCAATAAACTCCATAATCTTTACATCTTCTTTCCACAGGTGATAATGATCGCACGCTAAATCTCCATCTTGATTTTGATATATAGTTCCGGGAGTATGAGAAAATCTATCCCATGTGGTTTCTCCCCTTCCATCTTTATCAGTTGCTCCCTCAATCTGATAAGATGCGGTTGATGTTCCCCATAAAAATCCCTTTGGAAAAATGTATCTTGCCAAAAATATCACCTCCATTTCTTTCTGACTTTTAGAGCTTAATCCTTTAATTTTCTCTTTTCAAGTAAAAATTTCTAAAGATTGAAAATAGCATCAAGACTTTGGGAAAGATGTTCCAATAATACTTCCTGTTTATATCTATATAAAAAAATTCTGCAATAAGATAATCATTACCTTTTTAGAATCACTGCTCGTCAAAGGATACCAAGAGCAATACTAGAAACCTTTATCCCAAGCTTTTCTGACAATTCTCTTATTATTTTTATATCTTCCCTTTCCCTTTTAATATTTAATTATCAAGATTAAGAGTCAACCCTATCCCTTGAAATTTATAATCCTTTGCAGGTTTAAGAATCTATTCCAAGGATAAATTGGAGGAAAAAGCCCATTGATTAATTCCCTTTTTCATAAAAACCTCATTATTCTTCATTAGTGGATACTATAATACTTTCTAAAATTAAAAAAGTATCAATTTTAGAAATTAAGAGAAGTTTGTAGAAACTAAAATGTAGAGAATTTTAGTAGCATCATAGAAAAGATAAAGATAAATTTAGTTAGAAAAATTTATTTTTTATTTTCCTCATTTATCCTTATTTATACAAAATAAACAAATTGATTATCAAAAAAGAGTGTTTTTAAAGGGGGACAATTTTAAGAAAGTTTACTTTGATCTCCAGTTTATATTGTCAATAATGGCTCCTCGGGCAGGATTCGAACCTGCAACCCGCCGGTTAACAGCCGGCCGCTCTACCGTTGAGCTACCGAGGAGCGAGATTGATAAAATTATATAAAAGGATAGGGAGAAAATCAATACCTAAATAATCTTTGTGGTATACAAATAAAAATGTCACATTTATAAATCTTGAGGAGGATATTTCAAGGAAGAAAATTCTTCAGATCATCCTTGAAGGAAAGATCTTCCAAAGGAATTATGTGGGACTTGCCTTTAAGAATAATATTGGGATTACTAATTTCTTCGAATTTATATAGATTGAAGATAAGCAAGAAAAGAAGGATAGTTCTTATATTGAAAGGGGATGAAAAACAATTACAGATCAGGATTTTTCCTTTCTTGACAAGGGGAAGATATTATTATACTATTACCTAAAATCAAAAAGTTTCCCCATGAAATTATAATCCAAGGAGGTAATATAATGAGATTTGGGTATTTTGATAATGATAGAAAGGAATATGTAATCACACGACCAGATACCCCTCAAGAGTGGGCTAATTATCTTGGATCCTTAGAGTATGGTGCAATTATTACAAATAATGCTGGTGGATATAGTTTTCTTAAATCAGGTGCCAGTGGAAGAATTATTCGTTCCCGTTTCAATATAATTCTTGGATGTACCTCGGGAAGATATATTTATTTGAGAGATATGGAAAATGGAGATTATTGGTCTGCAACATGGTTTCCTGTCAAAAAGGATCTTTCAGAATATGAATCCATATGTAGACATGGGACCTTTTATACTATTATTTCCTCAAAATATTTAGGGATAGAAACAGAAACGACATATTATGTCCCCCTTGGAGAACTTTATGAGGTTTGGGCCTTAAAAATAAGAAACAATTCAGATAGGAGAAGAAAAATCTCTTTATTTAATTTTGTGGAGTTCACCAATGATCCCAATGAAAACCAAGATCTTGTTAATCTGCAATATACTCTATTTATTTCTCGAACCTATTATAAAGATAATCTCATAATACAAACTATTAATGAGAATTATGCAGAGATTGGTAAAAAATTAGAGCAAGAAGAGGGTATTGGAGGAAGAAGATTCAATAGATTTGCAGGAATTATAGGAGCAAAGGTAATTTCTTTTGATGGATGTCGAGACACATTTATTGGAAATTACAGAACCTATAGTGATCCTGTAGCAGTATTAAAAGGAGAATGCAGTAATTCCTTAAACTATGGTGGGAATAGTTGTGGAGCAATGCAGGTAATTTTAGAGCTTGAGAAGGGAGAAGAAAAGGAGTTAATTTATGTAGTAGGAGAGGGAAATGAGCTAAGGGCAAGGAAAATAATGGCAAAATACGAAGAGAAGGGAAGAGTAGAGAAGGAAATAGGAGATCTTAAGTATTATTGGCATTCTAAAATAGATAGATTTAAGGTAAAGACTCCCTGTGAGACCTTTGATACTATGGTGAATATTTGGAATGCCTATCAATGTTTTATTACCTTTTTCTGGTCAAGGGCTGCATCTTTGATATATGTGGGGCTTAGAGACGGATATGGATATAGGGATACAGTTCAGGATATTCAAGGGATCATGCATTTAGATCATGAATCTGCAAAAGAAAGACTTAAATTAATGTTATCAGGGCAAGTTTCCAATGGTGCCGCTTTACCTTTAGTATTTTTTGATTACACTCCAAGGTCAAATCTTTCCTTAGAAAATCCCCAATATGTTAAGAGAACAGGATATACAGAATATAGATGTGATGATCATCTCTGGCTATTTATAACAGTGAAGCAATATATAAAGGAGAGTGGAGATATTGAATTTTTAGATGAAATAATACCATATTCCGATAAGGGAGAAGATACAGTATATGAACACTTAAGAAAGGCTTTGATTTTTAGCTTAGAAAACTTAGGTAAGCATGGACTTGTTTTGGGGTTAGATGCAGATTGGAATGACTGCTTAAGACTTGGTAAAGAGGGAGAAAGTGTTTTTGCATCTTTTCAATTATATTTAGCTTTAAAAATTTTTAGTGAATTTGCAGAAAGAAAAAACAGAAAAGAAGATAAAGAATGGGTAGAGAAGGAAGCAAAAAAGCTATATGAAAATTTACAAAAGTATGCATGGGAGCAAGATAGATTTGTTAGAGCTTTTAGAGGAGACGAAGTAATCGGATCTAAAAAATGTGAAGAGGCAAGTTTTTGGTTGAATTCTCAATCTTGGGCAGTAATAAGTGGTGTTGCTGATGAGAATCAGGGAAAAATTATTATGGATAATGTAGAAAAAATTCTTAATACCGAGTATGGAGCTATGATTATGTATCCACCTGTAAAAAATTATGGTTTTCCTGTAGCTCGAATGATTCTCTTCCTTCCAGGAATGAAGGAAAATTCAGGAATCTTTTCCCACACTCAAGGTTGGTTAATAAGAGCAGAAACTATATTGGGGAATGGAAATAGAGCCTTCAAGTATTACCAGGAAAATAATCCTGCAAATATGAATGATAAAGCAGAAATAAGACAGGCAGAACCATATGTTCACTGCCAATTTACTGAAGGAAAAGATAGTCCCTTCCATGGAAGGGCACATGTTCATTGGCTTACAGGTACCGCGTCTTCAATTCAAACATCAGCGGTAGAAGGAATCCTTGGAGTTCAACCAGAATATGATGGACTAAGAATTGATCCCTGTATTCCATGGGATTGGAAGGAATTTTATATGGAAAGAATTTTTAGGGGAAGGAAGTTAAGAATAAAAGTTGAAAATCCTTACGGCGTTCAAAGGGGAGTTAAGTATATAAAAATAAATGGGAAAGAAATTTTAGGTAATTTTATCCCTCTTGAGGAGATGAAGGATGAAAATGAAGTTTTAGTTGTAATGGGATAAAGATTTTTAAAGGAGGAGGTAAAAATGAGATTTGGATATTTTGACGATTTAAATAAAGAATATGTGATTACAAACCCCATGACTCCATATCCATGGATAAACTATTTAGGATGCGAAGAGTTCTTCTCGATAATATCAAATAATGCAGGGGGTTATGTTTTCTACAAAGATGCAAGATTAAGAAGAATAACACGGTTTAGATATAATAATGTACCTATCGATAATGGTGGAAGATATTTCTATATATGGGAAAATGGTAGTTTTTGGTCTCCAACTTGGAAACCTGTTAAGAAGGAACTTTCAAAGTATGAATGTCGCCATGGACTCTCCTATACAAAAATCTTAGGGGAAAGAGACGAAATATCTTGTGAGATATTATTTTTTGTTCCCCTTGGTGTAAATGCTGAAATTCAAAAATTAACTATTAAAAATCTATCTTCAAGAAAAAGGAATTTAAAAATTTTCTCCCTTATTGAATGGTGCCTTTGGAATGCGTGGGATGATCAAACGAATTTTCAAAGAAATTTTTCCACAGGAGAAGTAGAAGTAGAAGGTTCTGTAATCTATCATAAGACTGAATATAGAGAAAGGAGGAATCACTTTGCCTTCTATTCTGTGAATGTTCCCATTCAAGGCTTTGATACTGATAGAGATAGCTTTATAGGGTTATATAATGATTTTTCTGCACCAAAAGCTGTAATTGAGGGAAAATCGAAAAACTCTATTGCAGAAGGCTGGGCTCCTATTGCTTCCCATTATTGGGAATTTTCTTTGGAACCATTAGAGTCTAAGGATTTTATATTTATATTGGGATATGTAGAAAATCCCGAAGAGGAGAAATGGGAGAAAAAGGGAGTAATTAATAAGAGGAGAGCCTACGAGATAATAAATAGGTTTAAGAAAACAGAAGACGTGGAAAAAGCCTTTAATGACCTAAAAAATTATTGGGATGATTTACTATCAAGATATAAATTAGATCATCCGTCAGAAATCTTATCTCGGGTGGTAAATATTTGGAATCAATACCAGTGTATGGTAACTTTTAATTTAGCAAGAAGTGCCTCTTATTTTGAATCAGGAATAAGTAGGGGTATAGGATTTAGAGATTCTAACCAAGATATATTAAGTGTTGTGCATCTTGTTCCCCATAGAGTTAGAGAAAGAATTTTGGATCTTGCATCTACCATGTTTGAAGATGGAGGAGCATACCATCAATATCAACCCTTAACAAAAAGAGGAAACAATGAAATTGGTGGAAACTTTAATGATGATCCCCTTTGGATAATCCTTTCCACAGGAGCTTATATAAAGGAGACAGGAGACTGGTCTATACTTGAGGAGGTTATACCATATAATAATGATGAAACAAGAAAAGGAACCCTTTATGAGCATCTTAAAAAGGCATATCATCACGTTACTAATAATTTAGGACCCCATGGATTGCCCCTTATAGGAAGAGCAGACTGGAACGATTGTTTAAACTTAAATTGTTTCTCGAAGAATCCTGACGAGTCCTTTCAAACTACGACAAATCAGGAGGGGAAAATAGCAGAATCTATCTTTATAGCGGGACTTTTTGTCCTTGTGTCTCCTGAGTATATAGAGATCTGTAAGAAAATGGAAGATTTTGAAGAGGTAGATTTTGCAAAATCTGCCTGTAATAAGATGATCTCTACAATATTAGAACATGGATGGGACGGAGAATGGTTTCTTAGAGCCTATGATGCTTTTGGAAGAAAAGTAGGAAGTAAGGAATGTGAAGAGGGGAAAATATTCATAGAACCTCAAGGGATATGCACTATGGCTGGAATAGGAGTTGATGATGGAAAGGCAAAACTTGCCCTTGATTCTTGTAAAAAATATCTTGATACAAAATATGGCATGGTACTTCAACAACCTGCATACAGTAGATATTATTTAGAACTGGGGGAGATCTCTTCTTATCCTCCGGGATATAAAGAGAACGCAGGAATTTTTTGCCATAATAATCCTTGGGTAATTGCAGGAGAGACGGTAATTGGAAGAGGTGATAGAGCCTTTGAAGCTTATTCTAAAATTACGCCAGCATTTTGGGAAGAAGAAAGTGAAATACATAAAGTAGAGCCCTATGTGTATTGTCAGATGGTTGCAGGAAAGGATGCAAAAAGACATGGAGAAGGAAAGAATTCTTGGCTTACAGGTACAGCCTCTTGGGCTTTTGTTGTTATCTCCCAATGGATTTTAGGAATAAAACCCGAATTTAATGGATTAAAGATTGATCCATGCATTCCCAAGGATTGGGAAAGATTTATTATAAATCGCTATTTTAGAGGATCAAATTATATAATAGAGATTAAAAATTCCAATCATGTTTCTAAGGGAGTTAAAAGAATAATTGTTGATGGTAAAGAGATTTCTGGTAATATTCTTCCTATATTTGAAGATGGAAAAACACATTTTGTAGAAGTAGAAATGGGGTAAAATATATAGAAAAATTAGTTGGAGGTAAAGAAATGTTTAGATGGTTAAAAAAGCTTTTTGCTCCCCCTCTTTTATCTTCTCAGTTTTTTACTATCAAAATTAAATGTAGAAAATGTGGTGAGATTATTCCTGTAAGAGTTAGACCAAGGGAAGAAGCAAATCCTGAATTTGGCCCTCAAGATGAGATTACAAAATATGAATTGTGGAAGGATGTTTTAGGAGAAAAATGTTCCAATCTTATGAGACTTCATTTGGAATTTAAACCAAATTGGGAAATTCTCTCCCAAGAAGTGGAGGGCGGGGAAATAATAAAAGAGTGAAATGGAGGTAAATATGGAATATAGAAGATTAGGGGATGCTGGAATTAAAGTTAGTGAGATCTCTTTGGGAGCTTGGTTAACCTATGGAGAGTCTGTAGATTTTGAAACTACTAAAAAATGTGTTTATACTGCAATTGAAAATGGTATAAACTTTTTTGATCTTGCCGATGTTTATGCGAGGGGAGAAGCAGAAAAAGTTGTGGGAAGGATCTTAAAAGATTTTAGAAGACAGGATTTAGTTATATCAAGTAAAGTATATTGGCCTATGAGTGATAATATAAATGATAGAGGGCTAAGTAGAAAGCATATTATGGAATCTATTGATGGTACCTTAAAGAGATTAGGGGTAGATTATTTAGATATTTATTTTTGTCATAGATTTGATCCCGAAACTCCTGTAGAAGAGATAGTAAGAGCTATGGATGACTTGGTACATCAGGGAAAAATTCTTTATTGGGGAACAAGTGTTTGGAGTGCAGCACAAATTGAAAGAGCATTGGGAATTTGCGAAAAATTAAACTGTTATAAGCCTCAGGTGGAGCAACCTCGATATAACATGTTGGATAGACATATTGAACAAGAAATTATACCCACATGTGCAAGATATGGAATTGGTATAACAGTATTTAGCCCCTTGGCTCAAGGAATATTAACAGGAAAATATAATGAAGGAATGCCAAAGGGAACAAGAGCAGAATGGAGTGAATGGATTAAAAGGGATTTAACAGAGGAAAATATAAATAAAGTAAGAAAGTTAACAAATATTGCCAAAGATTTAAACTTAACCATATCTCAATTGGCCCTTTCTTGGATTTTGAGAAGACCAGAGATAAGTAGTGTTATAACAGGAGCAAGTAAGCCTGATCAGGTTTTAGAAAATGTAAAGGCATCAGGGGTAAAATTGAGGGAGGATGTTCTAAATAAAATAGAAGGGATTCTTCTAGGAGAAGATTAAGAATTTTATGAATTTTAAACTAAATTTTGATCTTTTAACATTAGAAATTTTACATAGTGAACTTTACGAAAGAATTAAGAATTCCTTAGTAGAAAAGATTTATCAAATAGGAAATACAGAAATTTTTTTTCATTTATATTCCCCAAGAGAAGGAAAATTTATTCTTTCTCTTTCGGTGCATCCTCAATTATATAGAATACAACTAACTAAAAAAGAATTTCCTTATCCTTCAAATCCTCCACCTTTTTCTATGTTTCTTAGAAAGCATTTAGAAGGAGCAAGAATTTTAGATTGGTATATTATTCCTCAGGAAAGAATTGTGGAATTTATATTCAAAAGATTTGAGGAGTCCAAAAGGAAACTTATTGTAGAGCTTATGGGAAAGTATAGTAATATTATTCTTGTGAATGAGAATAATATCATTTTAGATTCTATAAAACATGTAAGTTCTGAAAAGAGTAGATACCGGGAGGTATTGTCAGGGAAAGTATATTCATACCCTCCAAAAATGGAGAAAACTTCCCTTTTAGATATTAAAGAAGAGGATATAGAAAGTCTTTTAGATAAAGAGAAATCCATCAAGGAGATTCTCATAAAGGATATTTTATATGTAAATCCACTATTGGCAGAAGAAATCACAAGAGAAATTAATAAAGAGCTCTACAGCTCCTTAGAAATTGAGGAGAAGGAGAAATTAAAGGAAGAAATATTCAAATTTAAGGAGAAAATACTAAGGAGAGACTTCCAGTTTTTAGTCTATTTTACTGACAATAATCCTTATAGTTTTTCTCTTTTTCCTTTAGAGATATTTGATAATTTAAAGAGAAGAGAGTTTAAAACTCTAACAGAAGCAATTGACCATATCTATTCCTATTCCTTAGATATTTTTATTACTGATCAATTTAAGAGGAAATTAAGAGATGTCATAACAGATAATTTAAAGAAGGTGATTGAAAAAAAGAACGATTTCTTGCAAAGAATAAAAGAAGGAGAGTTATCTGAGATTTTTAAAATAAAAGGAGAATTTCTCCTTTTTTATCAAAGGGAAATTAAAAAGGGAGCAGAGAAAATAGTTCTTCCTAATTCCTATAGTGAAGAAGGGGAATTTATAGAAATAGAATTAGACCCATCATTATCTCCTGTAGATAATGCCCAAAGATATTTTAAGAAGTATAAGAAACTTAAAAAGGGAATAGAAATTTTAAAGGAACAATTAAAAAAATTAGAGGAAGAGATATATTATCTTAATTCCTTGGAGATAGCATTGGAAAATAGTAAAGATTTTTTTGAACTTCAAGAAATCGAAGAGGAATTAATAAATGAAGGATATATCAAGAAAAAGAAGGAAAAAGAAAAAAGAAAAAAATCAAAACCCTATAAATTTATCATCTCAGAATATGAGGTCTATGTGGGAAAGAATAATAAGCAAAATGACTATATTACCTTTAATATTGCAGGCCCAGAAGATTTATGGTTTCATGTGCGAGGAATTCCAGGTGCTCATGTAGTTTTAAAGTCAAGATCTAAAGAAGATATACCCTTTGAGATTATTGAAAAGACTGCAGAATTAGCAGGATATTTTAGTAAAGGGAAAGAATCTAATTATGTCCCAGTAGATTACACTAAAAGAAAATATGTCCAAAAACCTAAGGAGGGAAAACCTGGATTTGTAATATATAAAAATGAAAGGACAATTTTTGTGAAGCCTGAAAAAGCATTAGAGACTATTTCTCAGCTGGTCTAATATTTCTTGAAAGTCCTTAGGTAAATCTATAGAAAAACTCATATTTTCTTTTTTCCTTGGATGGAAAAAATAAATTTCCTTAGCATGAAGAAGTTGGCCTGTCATATTAAATCTCTTATCCCTTCTTCCATAAACAATATCTCCCACAATAGGAAAGCCTAAATAGTTTAAATGCACCCTAATCTGATGGGTTCTTCCCGTCTCAAGATTTACAGAAAGAAGGGTATAATTCTTAAATCTTTCTATTACTTTAAAATTACTTATAGCAGGTTTTCCAAGGGGAACTATAGCCATTTTTTTTCTATATGCGGGATGTCTTCCAATAGGTAATTCTACTCTTCTTTCTTCCCATGGAACTTCCCCTTCCACTAAAGCCCAGTATATTCTTTTTATTTCTCTATTTTTCAATTGGTTTGAGAGAGATAAATGGGTGAAGTCGTTTTTAGCAATTAAAAGAAGTCCTGTGGTATCCTTATCTAATCTGTGAATAATCCCTGGTCTTATCTTTCCTCCAATTTGAGATAGATTACCTATATGATAAAGTAATGCATTAACTAAAGTTTCAGAATAATGGCCAAAAGCAGGATGTACCACCATACCTCTTGGCTTATTAATTACTAAAAGATCTTCATCTTCATAGATAATATCCAATTTTATATCTTCTGGAATTATATCTACAGGTTCAGGGGGTGGTATTTCTATTTCAATTTTATCTCCTACTCTTAATCTTTGTCCTCCCTTTACTGATTTCCCATTTACCTTTATATTTCCATCTTTTATAAGATTTTGAATTTGAGATCTAGAAAGGTGTAATATTTGAGTTAAATACTTATCAAGCCTATCTTCTATAGGCTTAGTTATTTTTATGATTTGCTTTTGAGTCATTAATATATTCGTTTCTTAAGTTTTTCTAAATTATGAACTATAATATGATTTTTTTCTACAGTTATGATTCCTTCTTCCTCAAAATTTTTTAACACTCTTGTGGCAGTTTCCCGAGAAACACCTATTAAACTTCCAAGCTCTTGTCTTGTAAAATCTAAATCTACTGCAATTCCCTTTTCTGTTTTTGCTCCTTTATCAAGTACAATATCAAGAAGGATTCTTGCAATTCTTCCAGGAGCATCAAAAAACATAAGGGTTTCAATCTGTTTATTTGCCTTTCTAAGTCTAAGGGAAAGGGTTTTTAAGATCTTTAAGGACATTTCGGGATGTTTGGAAAGAAGATTTAAAAATTCATCTCTTTGGATTATTAAAACTCTTGTATACTCAAGGGCAACAATTGAGGCGGATCTTGGTTCACCATCTAATAGGGACATCTCTCCAAAGAATTCTGTAGGATAAAGAATAGAAAGAATTGCTTCCTTTCCATCTTCAGTTTCTATTATCACCTTTACCCTTCCAGAACAAATGAGAAAAAAGAAATTTCCAACTTCTTCCCTTTGAAAAATTACCGAATCCTTAGGATAAAATTTTTCTCTTGAGATGGTAATAAGACGATCTAAGTCTTCCTCTGATAGTCCAGAAAATAAAGGAACTTTTTTGAGAAAGTCTCTTACTTCCATTGTCCCTCACATTTATAAAATTTTTCTTGATTTAATTATACATTAGAATCTTGGTTTTTCCAAGAAAATTTTTAATTGCTCAACCAAAATATATTTGTTAAAATTAACTTTGACACTTTTATATTCTTTTTAAGGGGTTAAAAATGGAAGATTGGAAAGTTGCTTGGGAAAAGGCTTTGGATATAATTTCTTTAGAGATAAGTAGACCTGGATTCGAGACTTGGATAAAGACTTTAAAACCCTTAGGAGTTGAAGGAGAAAAATTTATACTACAAACTCCCAATAGGTTTTCTAAGGAATGGCTACAGGAACATTACGTGGGACTGATTGAAGAGGTGCTAAGGAGAACTTCTCAAAGGGAATGGAAGATAGAATTATTTGCTGAAGATAATGAAGAGAAACCTCTCCGAAGGGAAATTTCTGAGGAAGTGTTATATTATTTAAATTTAAATCCTAAGTATACCTTTGATACCTTTGTGGTTGGTGATAGTAATAGATTTGCCCATGCAGCAGTATTAGCAGTGAGCCAAAATCCTGGAAAAGCCTATAATCCTCTCTTTATATATGGGGGAGTTGGCTTAGGAAAAACCCATCTCATACATGCAATTGGGCATTATGTAAGAGAAAGATTTCCTCAATTAAAAGTAATCTACTCCTCCATGGAAAAATTTACAGTGGAACTTATTGATGCCATTAAGGAAGATGGGATGAGTAAATTCAGAGTAAAATATAGAAATATAGATATTCTATTGATTGATGATATTCAATTTTTAGCAGGAAAGGAAAGGACTCAAGAAGAATTTTTCTATACCTTTAATGCCCTTTATGAGGCAGGGAAACAAATTGTTATCACCAGCGATAGAGTTCCCAGGGAAATTCCCACTTTAGAAGATAGATTAAGATCAAGATTTGAATGGGGGTTAATGGCTGATATTCAGCCACCAGATTTGGAAACAAGAATTGCTATTTTAAAGAAAAAAGCAGAAACAGAGAGAGTTGTAATTCCTGATGAAGTTATTGAATTTATTGCTGAACAGATACAATCAAATATTAGAGAGCTCGAGGGAGCATTAATAAGAACTGTTGCCTTTGCTTCTCTAAACAATATGCCCATCGACCTTTCCCTTGTGAAAACAGTATTGAAGGACATTATACAGCCTCCAAGCTTGACCTCAATAAGTATTCAAAGCATTATTCAAGAAGTTGCAAGCTATTTTCATATAACTCCAGAACAAATTACAGGAAAGGGAAGAACTCAGGAGATAGCACTACCTAGACAGATTGCCATGTATTTAGCAAGAACTCTTACGGATATGTCTCTTCCTAAAATTGGAGAAGAATTTGGAGGAAGAGATCATACCACTATTCTTCATGCGTATGAAAAAATACAGGAATTATACCAGACAGATCTTACGATAAAGAAAGTAATACAAGATATTCAAAATAGATTAAGAAATTCTACATAACTTATTTTCCCCTTAAATACCTAAAAATTTCAGAATCTGGAGTTATAATTAAGACATTTCCAGGAAGTGCCCTTTTATAAACCTCTAAGGTTCTTAAGAATTGGTAGAATTCTGGATTTGTAGATAGGACAGATTGTAAAATCTTTCCTGCTTCTGCTTCTCCTTTCCCTTTTAATTCCTGTGCCCTTTTATATGCAGATGCCAAAATAATAACTTTTTTCTTTTCCGCCTCTGATTTTATCCTTTGAGCTTCCCTCTGTCCTTCTGCTCTATATAATGATGCTTGTCTTTGTCTTTCTGCTATCATAGAGTCGTAGATCTTTCTAAGATTTTCTTGAGGAACTGTTATCCTTTTCATCCTGACAGTATGTATCTCGATTCCCAACTCTCTTGCCTTTAATTGTGATGTCTTTGTTACCTCTTCAAAAACCTCTTCCCTTCTTCCAGAAACTATATCATCAAAATCATATTGTCCTACAACTCTTCTCATTTCACTATAGATAATGTCATCTAATCTTGCCTGAGCTCCAGTCTCATCCCTTACAGTTTTAAGGAATAAAAGGGGATCTAAGATTCTAAAAAGGGAAAAGGAATCTAAAATCAAAGATTTTTTATCCTTAGTTACCACAAAGGTAGGTTCTGAATCATATTCTAATATTCTTTTTTCAAAATATACTACTTCCTGAATAAAGGGCTTTTTAAAATATAATCCTGGTTCCTTTATAACCCTAATAGGTTTTCCAAATTCCATAACTATCGCTTGTTTTGTTACATCTACTACAAAAATGGATATAATAAAAGCAAAAAAAAGAACAATTAAGAGTATTATCGTAAAAAGGTATTTCATCTCTATTTTCCTCCTTCTTGAAGGGTCATGGTTCTTGTGAAAATATCCGAGGGAAAATTAAGTATTTTAATGCTTCCCTTAGGATCATCAATAACTATTATTCTCGTTTGAGGGAGTATCATTTCTAAAGCTTCCATATACAATTTTGTTTTTATAAGGGATGGGGTTTTATTATATCTTTCTAATAAAGCTTTAAATCTTTGAGCATCTCCCTTTGCTCTTTCAACTTGTTCATTTTTATAAGCTTCTGCTTCTGCAATAATTTTTGCAGCTTGACCTTCTGCTTCAGGAACAATTTGGTTGTAATAAGATTGAGCCTCTAAGATTAGTTTATCCTTCTCAGATTTTGCATTAATTACCTCTTGGAATGCAGATTGCACAGGCTTTGGAGGAATAACATCCTGAAGTTGAACATTTAAAATTTTGATTCCAAAATTATTTTTATTTAAAATATCTTGAAGGATAATTTTTACGTTATTTTGTATCTCATCCTTTGATACTGTTAGAATTTCATCAAATAAGAAATTTCCAACTACTTGTCTCATAGAAGCTTGAGCTAAATCTTTTAGAAGTTTTTCTGCTCCTTTTATATACATAAGAAATTTGATGGGGTCAGAAATTTGATATTGAATTACAAAATCTAAATCTATAATTTTACCATCCTTTGTAAGAAGAAGGGATTCTTCTTCTAAATCTTGATATCTTGCAGGAGGCCCTAAGGTTATAGTTCTAAATCCTATCTCCAATCTTCTTATTGCTGCAACATCAATTTTGGTGATCGAATCTATAATGGGAATTTTCCAATGGAGTCCAGGCCCATAAGCTCCAATGATTTTTCCAAATCTTTTTAATATACCAACTTCTGCAGGACCAATAAAATAGAAGCTTCCTACAACTATGATTATTAAAAGAACTATTATTATAAGGGTTAAAATACTCTTAAAAGAAAACTGGTTCTTGGGAAAGGTTGGGAAATTTGTCCAATCTCTCATAGTTGACTCCCTTCTTATTTTAAAAAGTGAGAGAGAATTCTTAAAATTACTAATATTATAGAAACTACCCCAGCAATATTCTCTTCTAAATCCCCCATTCCTTTATTTTCTGCTTCTTGATAAGATAATAACTTTTCAATTTTTTCTTCCAATTCCTTTGAAGATTCTTCCCTTTGTTCTTTAGTATTCATTTTCTTCTTCTGCAATTCTTTATATTTTAATAAATCTTCAATAGAAACCCAAGTACCAAGACATTCTGGACAATAGTAGATATTAATATCCTTAGGAATTAGAGGATCTTTTAAGGGTTTT
>FMJZ01001699.1_pt1 | contig 24819 bp, 21 predicted proteins | sample 1987881 | NCBI WGS metagenome assembly FMJZ01 (sample SAMEA4378227, study PRJEB15110) | soil metagenome | biome: soil; feature: Field; material: Soil | place: India | collected 2015-03-11 | depth 0 m
GGGCGCACTTCCTGTTAAGCCCATAATAGGGTTCTTTGGAAAGGCAAACCTCCCAGTGAGTCTTAAGATTGGGCAGTTCGATAAGTCGGCAAGTCGAAGGGCACTCCTTCCAAGTGCCGATTTGTTTTTTCCTCACGCTGATTTTTTTTCGGAGAACGCGTCTCCCTCCAGATGGGTCGTGGGACGCAGGACGTGGAAAACAAGCCCATAGTGGAGTTTGGTAGTAACTTCACCTTGCAGGTTAAACCGTCGCACCTTGCTCCAGCAAATTCTTTGCTGCTTTGACGCCAAGTTCTCTCGCCTTTTCGAGCCAAGTTGAGGTGTCTTCGGGCAAACTGACTTGCGAGAAGTTTCGCCAGACCTTCTGACCATCGGGCTGAGCTGCGACCACCCCAATAGCGAGTTCACGACCGTTTAAACGAGCCAAAGCACCGATTGCTGAGTGGCAGCCAGCGCCTAAAGTCTTCGTCGCCGCCCTCTCAGCCTCAACCTCGACACGAACTGTCAAATCGTCAATGGCTTGAAGCAGTTTGAGAACCTCTTCATCGTCACTTCTCGCCTCAACTGCCAAAGCGCCTTGTCCCGCTGCTGGACAGCAAATTTCAACGGGCAAGATGCAACTGATGCGTTCTTGCAGTCCAAGTCTTATCAAACCAGCAGCAGCAACCACAATCGCATCGTATTGACCTTCGTCCAATTTCCTTAACCTCGTGTCAACATTCCCCCGCAACTCACAAAGTTGCCAGTTTTGAAAGGCGTTTTTGATTTGGGCTTGTCGGCGAAGGGAGGAAGTCCCAACCCTCGCCTGCTTGGGCATCTGCTTGACAATTTCTCTTAAATCGCCGTTACCACCTTTCCACCACCGCAACACTAAAACATCCCTCGGCTCAACTCTGTTGCACAAAGCAGCAATTGTCAACCCTTCGGGCAAATCTGTGGGCATGTCTTTAAGGCTGTGGACGGCGAAATCGATTTCGCCTTCCAAAAGCGCTGCTTCTATTTCCTTGACGAAAAAACCTTTACCCGCAACTTCCCGCAAGGGTCTGTCAGCGATGACATCGCCCTTTGTTCGGATTATGACGGTTTCAATTTGCAAATCTGGGAACTTTTGCTTGATGACGTTGATGATCCATTCGGTTTGAGCAAGGGCTAACTTGCTGCCTCTCGTCCCAATTTTCAAAACCCTTGTCATTTTCTTCACTCCCTCAAGAGCGCTTTCAAGTTCACTTCAAATCCAGACAATCCTTTCGGTCGGAACACCTCTCCTCCCTTGACAACTTGCCTGAGCAGGTAACCTTCAGGCGTCCACTGAAATTCCTCAACAGTGAGACTGTCTTGGTCAATGAACCAAACCCACTGAACTTCCGAACGGTGATATTCCCTTAACTTGTCCGTTCGGTCATATTCCGCAGTTGTAGGAGACAAAACTTCAACGATGATGTCCGGTGTGCCAAAGATATCACCTTTTTGCTTGTCGTATCGGTCAAGGTGCTCGGTAAAAAGAACCGAAATGTCAGGTCCGACAGTGCTACCCGTCGGTAGCGTAACATCAATGTCAAACCAACAGTTACCCAAATTTTTGGTGTAAAGGTAATCTGTAAGGGCATTCCACAACCTGCCGACGATGTGTTGATGCTTTCCTGTAGGTCTGTTCACCTCAATCGCCTCCCCGCCGATGTAGTCGTAGAAGGGTGGACCTTCGGGCAACTTCTCAAAATCCTCTCGGCTCATCGGTATTCGCTTTAGGCGTTGTTGAACTTCCGCCATGCCGTCTTCACCTCCAGCATTTCAAGGGAAGCAAAAACTGTCAAGCAAAAAGGTGGGGCAAAGAAGGCCCCACCTTAAATTTGGCACTTATTGTCAGATTTGATTCGGCAATTGCTTCTTAAAACCCGTCACTTGACAGCCCTTGTCTTGTTCAGGTATTGCCTGAGGTTGACAGCAATTTCGTGTTCGGTTGCACCCAAGTCAGGCACATCGGTGAAAACCCAAAACTCCATCGGGAACAAATACTCGCCGCCAGGCTTGAGAGTGAAGAACGGTCCCATGCATTCAACTTCAATGAACTCCTCGCAAGAGTAGATTTCAATGGTGCAACCGCCATCAGGGTAGTTTCCTTTCGGGTCAACGGGAAAGCGCTTTATGAACAAGGTTTGGTCAATGGGATGGTAGTAGGAGACCCAACCTTGTTTTGAGTCAACCCCGATTTTCGCTTCATCGTTGTGTCGGCGGTTGACAACTGTTGGGGCGACCCTCGCAGTTCCAATAACTTTCTCCCGCTTGGGCACTTTCGCATGGTCAACGATGACGAGTTTGTTGAAGAAAGTAAACCGAGGGTCGGTCGGGTTGGCGTAACTCCACAAGATTAGCCGACGAACCTCGGCGAAAGCAGCCACATTGCCAACATCAAGGGGTACAATCGCTTTGCCTCCACCCTTCATCACCGGCAAACTCCATGCAGCGTAAGTGACAGGCTTGCTAGAAACATTGCGAATTCGCATCGTAACTCGGACGCATGGTTCGTTGGGATACAACTTGACATCAACGATTTTTTGAATGCCACTAACGGTTTCTTTCGGTCCGTAAAAGCGAAGCGTGCCATCTTTAAGCTTTTCATAAGTGATGGGCACATTGTCGGGAAACCAAGTTGTGTCGTAGCGTTCAGGAGCAATCCAAGGTCGCCAACCGCCACGAAGTTTGAATTCCTTTTCGCCTGATTTGCCGATTTCGTCCTTGCGAGTATAGAAGATGTTGTTGCCACCGACGGGACGAATGTCAACGATGCGAGGACCGACATCGGTGGTGACATAGACTTCAATCAGCCCGTTGCTCAACTTGATGGTGTTTTTCCACCCATGGTAGTTGACCTTCTCCACCCTTACTTGCGCCATCCCAAAACCAACCAACACCGAAAGCACCATCACCGCTACCATCAGCCTTCGCATCCCTTGACACCTCCATCGCTGATTTTGTCAATGCGACTTATTCTGACATTTTAAATTTTGGCGCAAATTGTTCGTTTGAACTCAACTAAAGGAACACCAATTGCCCTTGACGATTATTGAGTAGCATTTGGCTACGTGAAAAACTTTTGAAGTGCAAATTTGGGGCTACCACTAAGGTGAGCCGAAATGAGGAGTGAGAGAGATGGCAAGATGTGTTTTGTGCGGAGCGCCTTTCACTTAAAGGGTCGCAAGGCTGTGCCGCAGTTGTGACATCAATCACTGTTTCAACTGCGATGCTTACTTCGCTGACCATATCGCCCGCATCTGCAACAACTACGACAAAGGGAAATGTATCCAGTGTGGCAATCCTTTCCCCGAGCGAGCGGCGAAGTTGTGCAACTCATGTGCAAGCAAGTTCAGGTGAGATGAGATTTCATGAAGCGATTCGGTTTTGTTTTTTGTTCCTCGCTTTTTGCTTTCGCTCAAGAAGTTTAGCAAGCAGTCGTCATTCAACCCAAAGAAGGTGACCTTTTCGGTTGGGCTCAAAACGCCCCCCTATCACCATCAAAGCAGCCTTACAGCGGGACGGAGAGGTCGCTTCTCCCAACGACATTGTCAAATGCCTTTTCTTGACCGCTCAAGTTTTCTCTGGCGACAACATCCTTGACAATGTCTCCCTTCGGGACGACGGAACACATGGTGACGATAAAGCGAAAGACAGCTTCTTTACCTCAACCTAAGTGACGGTAACAATGTCTGATGGTAAAGAGCAAACTTTACAGGCTTTGTAGGAAGGAACACAGCAACAGTTGAGTTGGAGAGAAGGCGAAGAATGCAAGGAAGTCATGGTGCACTACGAGAGAGCAGAACCACTACGAGAAAAGCCGTCGTTTTTCGCCCTCTTGCTTCTAATCTTGGCAAAGAAATCGTCAAAAGAGAAGGCTTTTTGGTTTTTCAAGAAGCGAAAGAACCGATTGACCTTTGATTGAGCTAACGTTTCAAAGGGTGAGGATCTTGCCTGATGGGATAAACAGCAAGTTCTTTTGAGAAGAAGAGCCCAAGCCAAAAGGAGGAAATTGGTTCTTCTTGTTTTTCTTCATCCCGCAAGGAAAGAGGTAGAAAATTTTTGCAAGTAGCGATAGATTTTAGACATGGCTGCCTCCTCCTTTGGTGGTATGTTTTTTGACACTTCTATTTTGCCTTGAGGAGGAATCTGCTGTAAAACTGATTATCCGACAGGGACAAGCCCCGACGCTACCAAATAATTGTCGCTAAAGAACCCCAGCGATAATTTAAGCTAAAACAAGTTTCCCCTCACTGCTCCCCGGAGAACATTCAACGCCGAACCAACAAGACCCAATCGTTTCTGTCAGGTGCAGTGAACTCTCTGACGCTTCCACCAGAAACAAAACCGACCTCAACCCAATTGCCTGCTCGTGGGTTAAACCATTGCGCTTTGAGACTGCCTTCAGTTTTTGTCAAGTCAAGTTGGACTGTTCCGCCTTTGGGAGCATAAACTGCGTAGGTTCGCCCCAATTCAGCAAGGCAAACTTTTGTACTGGTGATTTCCGGTTGAGGTTGCATTCGCCAGAATGGCAATGAGCGCATAAAATGGGCGAGATGGCTCAAAGCATCGTAAAGTTGACCGAGTGGTTTTATCGCCATCCCAAGTTCACTAAAGGTAACACCAACATCTTCATCCCGTTGCCACCTTCTCGGCGGGACAACTTCATCAGCATAGTTGATTTGCCCACCCTTGAGCGCGATGACCCAAGCAGCCCGCCTCAAATTGTCAATATCAAGACCAGCCTCTCGTTGGTAGAAGTTTCCTTCCCACAGGCACTCGTGGGCGAAAATAGGCTTTGGGACGCGGCGAAACAGTTCCGCAAACCAAACGAACTTGCCAAAGTTCCAATCGTCAAGTTTGTCTTGAACTGTGTGGTAATTGAACCATTTGGCTCGTTGAACATTTTCGCTGCTCGCTCTAAGGCTGTGGACACTGATGAGAAAGCGACCATGGGTCAATTCGTGAAGGCGTTGACCAATTTCCAAAATTTCCTGATCGGAGTAGCCTTCCTCCCATTCGCTCGTTGGTTGGAAAGTGGCGTTCCAGAAACCTTGCCATCTTGCGACCCAGTAGCGAAGGAGCAAGTCAAGTTTATCTTCGTCAGGGACTTTGGGCGATCGGTTTGTGCCGCCGATGATACTGAAGGGGATGAGAACCATACCTCGTTCTGACATCAACCTCAACGCTCTGTCAAGCCCTTGCCAGAACGGCAAATTGAACCTATCAAAAGCAATGGGACCATCGGACGATTGTTCCCAAGGAGCTCGTTCAGGTGTCAAATGTGGGCCAACGATTGCGTTAAAACCTTTTGCTTTAAGGAAGTCAAGGGTTTTCGCCAAAGTTTTTTCATCCATCGCATCCAAGTTCCACAGGTGGAAAGAAAGCAAGTAAACGGGAGTTCCGTCAGCGAAGGAAAACCATAGGGGATTTGGGGAGTAAACGCGAATTGGTCCACGCAACTGCGATGAAATGCACTCAAACCTTCCGCTGGCTGACAACCTTTCATCTGGAGGCTCAGCGCGAATGAACCAACGCCACTGACCAACCTCATCGGGCATAAACCGAACTTTCCAAACTCGGTCACCATCGTAGAAACCCTCAACAGTCCATGTTTTGCCAGAAGGCGAACGAAAGGTCGCAATAATGGTAACTTCGGTGAACGGGTTGAAGTATCTGTGAGCGCTTTTTAAAGACGCTTCCCATAGCCCCCACTTGCCCACTTTTACAGGAGCTTGAACTTGAGAATGAAGTTGGTATGGCAAAAGGAGTGTCAACAGAATTGATGCCGAGACAAACTCTTGCCTCAAATTCATTGACAGTCACCTAAATTGCTGAAGATGTTATCGGCAAGTTTGGAAGCGATGCTTTCTCTCTTCACTGAACTTGTTGGTTTGCCTAAGGGCTCATTGTCGTTCGCCCCATCTCAATTTTTGGCGCAGTCGCTCGTAGAAGGAAGCACCATGGAAACGGACGATACGAGCCTTAACGGGTGCTCGGAAAACCACGACTTGGTGTGTCGGCAAGACTTGACAATTCACTTGCCCATCAACGGAGATTTCGCCCTCAACAGGTCGGCGTTGGGGTAGGAGTTTGACCATGACTTTAGCTTTTGAAGGCAGAACCAAAGGTCGCAAAGTCAAAGTGTGAGCATACATGGGCATCAGCAAAAAGGCGTCAACATCTGGGGTGAGGACCGGACCTCCTGCGGAAAGGGTATATGCGGTTGAACCTGTTGGAGTGGCGATTGAAACTCCGTCGGCTGGATATCGTGCCAAAAGTTCGTCATTGATAAAAACTTCCCAAACAGGCAATGGCGAGAGCGGGGATTTGAGAACGACTGCGTCGTTCAAACCTATCGCCGACCAAAGTAAGTTTTCTCCATGCCACAACTCAGCCTGAAGCATAGTTCGTTCGTCAAGCCAAAACTTACCTGCGAGGAGATTTTTAAAGGCGTCTTCAATATGCTCAATTTCAACTTCAGCGAGGAAACCGAAACCGCCAATTCGGATGCCCAAGATGGGAACATTATGTGGAGCGGCCAATCTCGCAGCCGATAGAACGCAACCATCTCCGCCCAAAGCAATTAGGGCATCCGTTTTCGCCAATTCTTCAACGGGCAAGGCATTAGGATGGTCAAGTAGGTTTGCCACCTCATCCGGCATAGCAACCTCCAAGCCCAAACTTTCCAGCAAAGTGACCAATTGCCGAACGGATTCACTCACCCCAGGTTTGTGCAAGGCTACAAGTAAACCCACTCGCTTCAATTCCCTCACCTCGGAAACCAACACTGCAAGGCATTGACAAGTTTGCGAAACACACGGTCTTGACATTTGCTCAATCCAACGACTTCCGCTAATCCGCCAAACAGTTGCGCTGAAAGTTTACGCCCTAACTGCTTTCAGGACTTGTTCCCACGCCTCCTTTGGGCGGATAGGTTTGCCCATGTCGTTTTTGGCAAAACTTGACAATAAATTTTGCCACTGCTGCACTGATAACCCCACAATTCTTGCTGTGTGTGGTGAACCAGTCCAAACCCAAGCCTCAAACTCGGGCTCAATAACGATAACTGAACATCGGTCGTCCCATCCGCTTTGAGCTAATTTCTGCTCAAGTTCTTGTTCCAATTTGCTTAGCGGTATCTTCTCGGCCCCGCAGCCTTCATGGTCAAAAATCATTGGACGATGTATCTGCAAGCGGGATATAAGTGCAAGCCGTTTTGAGCCCTTAAATCTTCAGGGAGTAAAAACTCAACAGCGATTTCAAATGATTCGCCTTGCTGTTGCCAAACCAATTCCCGCAAAGTCTGTCCTCTTTGGCGGACTGTGTCTTCTGCACCGATGTTGTGCAAATCTTTCAAGAAAAGCAGGACATCAAAGAAAGCACTTTTGCCGCTTGCGTTAGGACCGACGAGCATGTGGAACTCGTCCAGCGGCACCCGAACATATCTCAAACTCTTGTAATTGAGGACCTCAACGAGCGAAATTCCGGTCATGGATTTTCAACCTCACTTCAATTTGTCATCACTTTCTCCTTTCCCGCTCTTGCTTGACAATTTCTAAGTTGCGTTTGGCGTGCGAGTGGTTGGGATCAATTTCAAGGGCGCGGCTGAACCATGCTTCCGCTTCGTCGAGGCGATTTCTATTAAAGGCAACGACTCCTAAACCGACCATTGCATCGGCGCTTTTGGGGTTCAGTTTCAAGGCTTGCATATATGCTTGTTCCCCATCGTCAAGTCGTGCCAGTTGCAAAGCGATGAAGCCCAAGAAGATGTAAGCATCTTCCAATTTAGGCTGAGCAGCAATCACTTCCCGAACTAACTTTAGAGCCTCGTCGTAGCGCTTTCTGTCTCCCAACAACCTCGCCATTTCCAATTTGGCGATTGGGTCGGGGTTTTGTTTCAAATACTCTTGCAACACTTTCTCCGCTTCTTGTAGCGTCTCTTCTGCCAACTTCACTTGTCCTTGCCTTAACATAACCCGCGCTCTCCTGCGCAAAGCGATAGCAAGGTTCAACCGGGCGGGAGCAAAGTTTGGGTTCAACTGCAAAGCACGGCTCAACCCTTGAATGGCTTTTTGGTAAGCGTCATTCGCTTCTTTAACTCTCCCAGCTTGCTCTTCGTTTTCCCCTTGAAGCAAATAGAGCCGAGCCAAATTGTTCAAGATGTTGGGTTCTTCTCGGATACCGAGAGCCACAAGATACTCCTGCATGGCTTGAGGTATTTGTCCCAACTGCTCATATGCCATAGCTAGGGTGTTGTGGGCATCAAAGTTTTGAGGGTCAAGTTCAACGGCTCGGCGCAAGGTTATTGCTGCTTCCCACCACTGCCCCAAATCGCTGTAGGTGATGCCTAAAACAGTCAAGGCAAATGCATCGCGATCGTCCAAAGCAGTCGCTTTCTCCAGAACTTTCACTGCTTCTGGCAAACGCTTCATTTGTCTCAACGCTAATCCAAAAGAAACATGATACCTTGCAACTTGAGGGGCCAAAGCGGCAGCCTGACCGTAGAAAAGTGCAGCCCTTGAAAATTGCTTCAAACCCTCATAGGCTTGTCCCATCAGTGAGTAAAATTCGTGGCGAGGCAGTTGCTGTTGAGCCATGCTGCGAAGCAGTTCCAAAGCCTTATCGTAGTATCGGGACAAAAACTCTAAAGCCTTTTCAAAAGTCGCCTGAACTTGTTCAGGTTTAAGGGGTTTGCCCAACATGGAGAAGGCCCTTTCACCTGCTTTCACTGCTTCGGCGAAATTGTTTTGCAGCAAATGGGCGAGGATGAGGTTGTGGTGAGCCTCGGGTAAATTAGGTCTAAAGGCAAGGGCTCGCTCATAGGCTTCAATCGCCTTAGCGTTATCCTTCCGACCAAGTTGATAGGCAACCCCTAAGTTCACCCACCCTTGCGCGGCGATAAGACCTGGCAAGGACAAGCTCAAACCTTTCTCCAAAGCCTTAATTGCGCCTTCGTGGTCGTTCTTGCTAAGCAAAATCGTTCCGATGTAAACCCACGCTTCTCCATCGTTAGGGTTAGTTTCAACCACTTTCCGAAAAAGTGCTAATGCCTCGTCGGCTTTCCCCTCTTGATACAGCCTGAGCCCTTCATTGAACATTTGGAGCAAATCTTGACAATTTAGCGGCAAAACAAGTGTCAAGGCAAGCAACCCGATACTGACCCAGCCCCATCGCTGCATTTCCCCTAACCTCCTTGCCATCTGGGCTAAAATTCTTTTGCGCATTCCCTTGTCGGCAAGTATCAGTCTAACACATCAACCCCAAGAGAGGGTAGTTACCGTGAAGGTTGAGTTTCGCAGACGAGTTTTTGAATTTGACGAGCGGATGAAAGTCAAGGAATTGCTTGAGAAACTGAATTTGTCACCCGAAAGCACAATCGTCGTCCGAGACGATGAGGTTCTCACGGAGGACGAATGGCTTGAAGAAGACGATGAGGTGAAAGTCATAAGCGCTATATCGGGCGGCGTGGGAGTTGTTCAATTCAGTGGGTGAAGTCACATTTAAGCGTTTAACCCATCAGGCAATGAGGTGAACGAAACTTGAAGCGATGCCTTTGGTGCAAACAAAAGGCTGTTATATACATGAGAGAGCATCGTTTGGCTCTGTGCAAGGATTGCTATCCCAAATGGTTCTTGAGGATGACGGAAAGGACGATAAAGGAGTGGCGGATGATAATGCCAAACGATAAAGTCCTCGTCGCCGTTTCAGGTGGCAAAGACAGTCTCGGGCTTTGGTTTGCATTGACGGAACTGGGTCACGAAGCGGACGGGCTTTATTTGGACTTAGGCATTTCCGTTGGCGAATACTCATCCCATTCAAAGCAATTTGCTCAACAACTTGCCGAGCGAATTCAAAGAACACTGCACATTGTCAGCGTTTCAGAAGAAGTGGGTAAGCCTGTGCCAGAGTTGGCGCTTGCAAGCAATCGTGAAACTTGTTCCGCTTGCGGTGCTGTCAAGCGTTACTTGTTCAACAAGTTTGCTATGGAGAAGGGCTACACCGTTATTGCCACTGGTCACAACCTTGACGACGAAGCGGCAACTTTGATGGGAAATGTTCTGAGGTGGCAGTTGGGTTATTTGGCGAGGCAAGCGCCAGTATTACCAGCCAAAAACGGTTTGGCAAAACGCATCAAACCTTTCATTCGGTTCACCGAAAAACAAGTCGCTCTCTTCACCATCTTGAACAGAATTCCTTACATTGAGCAGGAGTGCCCGTTCTCTGAGGGTGCTGCATCCCTTTTCTACAAAGACCTGCTCAACAAAATTGAGGAACGATCGCCAGGAACCAAATGGGCGTTTTACTCGCAATTCGTTGAGCAAATTCAACCTTTGATGGACGAAAAGTTCCCTGAACCTGAATTAAGACCGTGTATCCGGTGCGGGATGCCCACAACGGCAGAGGTTTGTTCTGTGTGTCGCATAAAAGAGAAAGCGAACAGGTTGGCAAGAACGATTGGACAGTGAAGTAAACTGATGATGCGAGTGCCAAATTTGTTCATCGGTTATTGACATTTTGATGATCAGTTATTAAACTTCTAACCGAATTTGTCAGACCAACCTTGTTGAAAAGTTGGTTTTTGTCAAGGAGTTGCTGTGGCACGCTAAGAGCGAAAAATTTGCCATCGTGTGGGTTAGGGGGGACGGCAAATTGAAGTTTCAAGGGCAAATGAACGGTTACAAATGGTTGCCTTTAGTTGAGACATTAGTTCATGCCAGAGATTGGCGACAAATGGCGCAAGCGCTTGCAGAACATTTAAAAAGTGTTTTGCCTTTTGACAGGCTATCCTGTTCTTTAGTGCGCCCTGACGAGCAGTTCGCCGAAATCATCGTCCCCGTGGGAGAAGTAAATGGTCTGGTTCGTTCCGGAGAAATGAGACCCCTTGAAGGGACGGCAACTGGGTGGGTTGTCCGACAAAAGCGTCCCTTGTTGGAAACTGACGGAAGTGAAATCACGCCTTCTTTCGCCGCTGTCAAATCCGCAGGCTTTCACACCCGACTCGCTGTCCCCATTGAAGCGGGCGGGCAAGTTATCGCAGCACTCGTTTTCCATCACCGCAGCCCCAATGCTTACTCAGAGGAAGATATCCAACGCATCCAGCCAATATTGCCAATCATTGCCTTGTTATTGCGGAGGTTGATAGAACAGTGGGAGTTGGAGCGAGCATTGGAGCGAGAACAGCAAATCAGGCAGCACTTGGAACTACTTCGCCACCTTGACACTTTGTTAATTTCTGGTAAACCGATGCCACAAGTATTGCAAGGATTTGCTGAATCTCTAAGGTTGCACATTCCCTTTGACCGCTTAAGCCTAACGGTTTACGATGAACTGACAAACCAAACGTGGCGTTATGTGGTGTGGCACGATAAACCAGTTTGGGAAGTTCAAAGACTAAACCCCCTTTCACCCATGGGTGCTGTTGGGGTAGCGATGAGAACAGGGAAACCTGTGCTTCGCCCCCAATTAAATGCGACCGAATTCCCAGAGGAATCAGGAATAATAGCCATGGGCTTCCTCTCCTCACTCATTTACCCACTCCCAGTCCGAGAACGGTTTAAAGCGACGCTGAATTTGTCAAGTCGACAACCAGAACAGTTCACTCCAATTCATATCACTTTTCTTGACTCACTTGCCGAGCAATTGGCGATAGCCCTCACCTCGCTTCTTCGCGATGAGCTGGAAAAGGAACAGGAACGGATGAGGGTAGGTTTGTTGCAACTCAGTATTGACTTGCTGGCAGCCCGTTCTTTGGAAGATGTTCTCAATGTAGTGAACGAGGGGCTCAAAATGCTTGAAATTGACAGGTTGTCCATCTTCGTTCGCTTTCCGGATGGGATTGTGAGAGAAGCAATCACCCTACCCGAGGGAGTTTGTTGGCAAGAAATTGAATGGCTTCCTCAACCTGTCCGTGAAGGAGAAACTATTTTGGGTGATGTTCTGCTTGGTCGGTTGAGTTTATTCGTTACCAACGACCCGTTGAACGAGACGAGCGAAATTGAAAGAGAGTTGTGGCGACAAGTCCTCAAGGAGCAACCTTTCAAGTTCGGAAATGCTGTCGTCCCAATTCAAGGACACACTGGGGTAGTAGGCGCCATCTCCGTTGATTTCCGCGATAGCGGTCGTTTCCTATCTCTTCAAGACGAATTGGTGCAACTGCTTTTGACACTGGGTAACTTGGTCGGCTTGGCTCTTGAAAACATTTGGCTTAACGAGCAAATTCAAATCCAGTTGAGTGAAACCCAGACATTACATCGGCTCATCTTAGAAGCAGTATCTGGTGCTGAACTAAGACAAATTTCTCAATCCTTGGTGCAAACACTGCCGTCAATTCTCCCTTGCGACTCCGCCAGCGTTTCACTCTTGACAGAAAATAAGCAGCATTTGGAGTTCGTCGCTACTTACCCTTCCCCTCCCCCTGATTTCCCCCTTGGGGTTAGGCTTCCTGTATCTGTCGGGATAATGGGCTATGTTGCGAGAACGGGTAGACCAGTTTTGGAGTGGGATGTGAGGACAAACCCCCACTACTTTGCGGGACGCTCAGGCACTCTCTCTGAACTTTGTGTCCCCATTAAGATTGGTGAAGAAGTCGTCGGAGTTATCAACTTGGAGTCACAAAAAATCGGTGCATTTAACGAACGACACCTTTCATTTCTGCAGACACTGGCCGCTCAACTTAGTGTGGTCATGGAAAGAAGTCAACTTTTGCGACGACAAACGGAACTGACTCAACAACTTTCGGTCATATTTGATGCTGTCCTCGAAGGAATTGCTCTCATCCTTCCCGACGGTCGCCTGGATGATGTCAACCGAAGGTTCGGAGATTTGATAGGAGTTCCCGCTGAGCAACTTCGTTACCAACATGTCTCAAAGATGGTGGATGTTTTGATTCAAAGAGCAGTTGACCCAATTGCGATGAAAGAGGCAATTGACAGTACCCTTGAAGAACCAACTCAACCTGTCTTTGACACCTTGACTTTGACATCCCCTGAATGCGTTTTGGAACGATATTGCATCCCAGTTTGGTTGCCCGACGGTTCGCTCATGGGTCAACTTTGGGTTCTCAGGGATGTCACTGAGGAGAGGCAGAAGCAACACGAAATTCTCAGGCTTGAAAGGCTTCGGACTTTGGGCGAATTGGCGAGCGGAATCGCTCACGACTTGAACAATGCCCTGTCGCCAATCTTAGGAGGAGCTGATTTGTTAAGGCAAATGACTGAGGGTGAAGCGCAAACAATTGCCGACACAATTTACCGCTCCGTCCAATACGCAACCGACATTATCAAAAGACTGCAAAGTTTCTACAGGACGACGACCGTAGGAGCCCAAACAATTGTTGATGTCCACCAGTTGCTTCAAGATGCTATCACCGTCACACGCTCGCGGTGGCAAGATGCTGCCCTTGCTGAAGGTGTGACAATCAGAGTTGAAACTCGCTTCGCTGAGGAACCTGCAATGACTAAAGGCATACCTGCGGAACTGCGACAAGTTTTCATCAACCTCATCATTAACGCTGCCGACGCAATCCTTGAAAAGGCGAAAGTTACAGGGAAGCGGGAGGGTCTAATTTTTGTCGCAACTGAATGCACTCCAAAACACATTATCGTGAGAGTGATTGACGACGGTATCGGAATGACCGAAGAAGTTCAGAGACGGGCTTTTGAGGCTTTCTTCACGACCAAAGGCGAAAAAGGAGCAGGGCTCGGTTTGAGCACAGCGCTTGCGACAGTAACTGTTCACGGCGGGAGCATTACTTTGCGAAGTCAACCTATGGAAGGGGCGACCGTTACAGTCACTTTACCACTCGTTCAACCTGTAGGAGTTCCAAGCATGCCAGCACATCCTGTCAAGGCGGAATTCCCACGCTTAAAAGTTTTGGTGGTGGAAGACCAGTTCCTCGTTCTTCAAACCGTCGTCGCTCAGTTGGAGCGATTGGGGATGGAAGTCAAAACTGCCCGTCATGGAGAGGAAGCGTGGGAGATTTTGCAAAAAGAAACTGTCAACCTCATAGTTACTGACTTAAGCATGCCTGTCATGAACGGTATAGAGTTGGCGAAGAGAGTTTGCGAAAGGTTTCCGAACCTGCCCATCATCTTGATGACGGGTTGGGGAGATTTCATCCCGCATCAGGAAATTCAAGAACTGGGAATTTTCACTGTCCTTCAAAAGCCCATCGCTATGCAGACTTGGCGCGATACTTTCAGCGCGTTGGCGGAGCAAATGTCAATGCCCCATTAAATGCCGTTACCTACCTAACAAGCAGAAAACCCTCAAACTGCGCAGGGGTGACAGTTTGTGAAAATTTTGTTTGTTTGCACTGGCAATTTGTGCCGAAGCCCGATGGCAGAATACTTGTTGCGGGAATTAGCTCGCCAAAAAGGAATTGAAGTTGAAGTCAAATCTGCGGGTCTCTGGGCAGTTTTCGGTGAACCCGCAACTGAAGAAACGATAGCCATCCTGCAGGAATTGAACATTGATGCCAAAACACATCGCTCTAAGCCTCTGGACTGGGACTTGATTGATTGGGCAGATTTGATACTGACGATGGAGGAATGGCAGAAGAGGCAAGCGGTCTTAAAAGCACCTGAGGCGAAAAGCAAAGTTTTCACTTTGCCCGAATTCGTTGGTGAAGAAGGCGAAGTCCCAGACCCTTACGGGACTGCACGCCACGCTTACCGTCAAGTCAGAGATCAAATCCAAAGGTTCGTTGAGAAGTTGCTGGAGAAAATCGCAAATGCTAAAGGGCACGGTGAAAAATTCACCTAAAAACAAAGGGGTGAGCCTCAAATGCCCAAAAAGAAATCCCACGAAATTCACCGAACCCATGCGGAAGTTGTAAAGTCTGTCAAGTGCGCTGTTTTGACAATAAGTGACACGAGGACGGAGGAAACCGACACGAGCGGTCAACTTATTCGTAACTTGCTAAATGCCAACGGCCATTCCGTTGTGCGATACCAGATTGTCAAGGACGATGTCTGGCAAGTCAGAAAAGTCATCATCTCATGGCTGACTGACGAAGAAGTTGACGCTATCATCACGACCGGCAGCACAGGATTGTCGCCACGAGATGTCGCTGTTGAAGCCGTAGAACCTCTCCTTGACAAAAAACTTGAAGGTTTCGGTGAACTTTTCAGGTCACTGAGTTACAGCGAAATTCAAAGTGCAGCGATGATGAGCCGAGCCTTTGCAGGAGTTGCTAACAGCAAAGTCGTCTTTTGCCTGCCCGGTTCGCCAAGCGCTTGTCAACTTGCGTTGCAAAAACTGATTTTGCCCGAACTGCGTCATCTCGTCTGGACGGTGCGTGGTCAGAAGTGATGACAGTAAATCGGAAGGTCGGCAAATCGGTGATGGGAGGGTGAACCTTTCGGAGAGCCTACGATAGAGTTCGGCTGTAGGAGCGACTTTAGCCGCTAACTAAGACGAATGACGAGACACAAATTCGGGGCTAAAGCCCCTCCCCCCAGTTGATGTTGATTCTCCCAAACGCCGAAAACCGAAGGAAAAAATCGTTGCACCAGAGGGCAGCTCTCTTGAACCGCTGAAAAAGAAAAAATCGGCGCATCAGGAAATGCTCCTTCCGATGCAATGTTTGCATTGGGCGAGAACCGACGCTACATTTTTGTTTATGTGAGCGAGAAATTTCGTGCAGGGAGAGGTTGATTCATGGCTGAAAAGTCCGAACTTGCATTCGGTGCTGCAGTAGGTCAGGTCACATGGAGGATGGTTCAACAGGCGAAAAGTTGGATTCGCCAATACTTGCGGCTAACGCCGTTGATTGAAGTTCCAGAACTTTCAGAGTCGTTGGGAGTTCGGTTGCTCCTCAAGGCTGAGAACCTTCAATGGACTGGAGCGTTTAAAGTTCGTGGTGGACTTGTCAAGTTAATGAGTGTCCCTGAGGAACTTAGGCAGCGGGGCGTTGTTTGCGCTTCAACGGGAAATCACGGAAAAGGTATTGCCTTCCTCGCTCACAAATTTGGGATCCCCGCATGGGTCATCGTCCCCGAAAGAACACCAACTGTCAAGACAGAAGCAATAAAAGCGATGGGTGCTCGGCTGATTCGCTTCGGTGAAACTTACGCTCAATCTGAAGACTTCGCAAAGGCATTTGCTGCTGAACGAGAACTCGTTTACGCGCCGAGTTTTGATGACCCTTGGGTTGTTGCTGCACAAGCGACAATTGCTTGGGAAATCTTGGAAGATGAACCTGAGGTTGACACAATTATAGTTCCTGTCGGTGGCGGGGCTTTGCTTGCAGGAACGCTCATAACCACAAAACAACTCAAACCATCCCTCAGGGTGATCGGAGTTGAATCTGAAGGTGCTCCGGCATTGACAACTTCATTGTCTGTCGGGGAGGTCGTGACTTTGCCTGAAGTTCACACTTTGGCGGAGGGCATCGCTGTTTCCCGCCCCGGCGTTGTTCCGTTCCACATCGTTAGCGAACTCCTTGACGAATCGTTGGTGCTCGTAAGTGACGAGGAGATGAAGGAAGCGGTTCGGGAAATTATTCGCTTCACAAAACTCGTTCCAGAACTTGCAGGGGCAGCAGCAGTTGCAGCATTGCTGTCAAGCAAAATCGTCGTCGAGCCCAACGCCGTCGTCGCTTGCGTGATAACGGGCGGGAACATTGATTTGTCCTTGTTGCGCGAAATTTTGTGAATGGATGCCCTGTTGAAGTGATACCACAGCAAGATGAGTGCCTAAAGGCGCTCGGAACGGAGATGGAAACTTTTTGGCGTCAATGGGCTGACCCGCACGAAAGGTTGAAGTGGGTTCAAAAACTGGTCGCTGAAAAATTGCGCCATCCCTTTACTTTTTTGTGGCGTAACGAAAGTTGGGCTGGTGTGGCGGCGAGGCGAAATTTGCTTGGGCTTAAGCTAAAGCGCGATGAACCATTGAGGATAAGGCTCGTCAAAGGCATCTTGAGCGAACAATATCCACGAGGCGGGTTCCGCAGTTCTATCGGATGGACAGGTTTGAGGCTTATCCAACTGGCGGAATTGGGCTTACCGAAAGACCATCCTTCAATTCAACGTGCCCTTGAATGGCTTAAAAAGCGTCAAGATTACGACGGAAGTTTGCTTGAGCTGCCGAGAGTTCCAACTGCTTACCCAAGCATTTGGGGAGAAGAATTGAGGTTCCCTCCAATGGCTGTTGGAGTGACAGCTTTCGTCCTTTGCGGCGTTCTGAGATGGGATAGGGAAAGCAGTTGGGTGAAAAGGGCTGTCCTTTGGGTTGCAAGGCAAGTCGCCGAAAGCAAAACGATATGCTGCAGGTCCTGTGCTGTCCATGCACTCCACGCATTGAGCGTAAGCCACCACGAAAGTTTATTTGTCAAGGTCGCAATTGAGAAACTACTTGAATGGTTCGCGGAGCACCAAAACGAGCAAGGGGAGTGGTTTACTTTCCCAGAGGCTTCCTTTGCAGTCTTGTTTGGGTTGGGAGTTTGTCCCGCGCCAGAAGCAAGGATGCAAATCGCAAAAGCGTTGCCTGTTTTGGCTGGTTTGCAATACTCTGACGGTGGATGGGGACGAACTTACCGAGCAGAAAAAACTTGGGTGGTAACTAAAGCGTTGATTTTCCACGAACTCCTTGACTCCTTCATCATTTTGACGGAGCAGTGCCCTTGGCTCGTCCGACCTAAAGAATGGCTTGAACGGTTGCCCCCTTCCCTTGATGAACCTGGTGCAGTGGTTTGAGGGGGGAAGAAATTTCTGACAATTAACTTGACCTCAAATAAGCGTTGACAACTTCCTCTGGTTTACCATCAGCCATGATTTTGCCTCTGTCAATCCAAATTGCTCTCGTTGCGATCTGTATGACCCAAGGAAGTTCATGGGTGACCAAAACTACTGCCTTCCCTTGTCCCTGCAAATCCTTAAGAGCCTTTAACGCTTTGTTTTGAAAAGACGCGTCAGTGCTTTGCAATTGTTCGTCGATGAGGAAAATGTCGGCATCGGCATGAATCCCCAAGGCGAAACCGAGCCGAACAATCATCCCGAGCGAATATGTTCGCATCGGCGCTTGTTCGTAGCCATTGAGTTCAGCGAATTCAAAAATTGACGGTAACCTTCGCCGCATTTCAACTAAGGGCACACCAAGGACTGTGCCTACAAAGAGCAAATTCTCCTCGGCTGTCAATTCGGGATGAAAACCACCTGTGACGCCGAGCAAGGCAACCACTCGCCCAAATGTCTCAACTGAGCCTTTTGTTGGTTGGTAAATGCCGGCAATCGTCGCCAACAAAGTTGTTTTGCCTGAACCGTTGCGCCCAATTATCCCGACCAATTCGCCAAAATAAATGTCAAGGCTTACCCCTTGCAAAGCAGTCACTTCCGCCGGCTTCCATCTCCCAAAAAGCAAAAAGGCTTCCTTCAAAGTTCTCGGGATTGTGCGGTAGCTTCGGAACACTTTCCAGACATCTCGCATCCTGATTGCAACTTGCCCCGCTTGAGCCATGAAGCCCCACTGCTCCTTGAACCGTTTCCTTTCCGCAACCGCAAAGAAGTTTAATGCTTTGCTGAAGAAAAGAGGTGACAAAATTTGAGTGAATTTCTGTAAAGGAGCGTGAGGTTCTGATGTTGCGGTCGACAGGTTTGACAATAGCGATTTTTGCGTTCGCCTTCGCTTCAACGCAAGTTTTTCGCTTCTCCGACGACTTCTCACAATACCCTGCTGGCAGCGCCGGCGAACCCAACTGGGATGTCAACCACATCGGGTTTGAAATTCGGGAGGGGAAGTTGGTCGCCGAAATCGCTGGTGGACGAGGAAACGCAGTATTGATAAAAGCACCAATTGGCAGGGTAGTCACCATTGAAGCGGTCGTGACCGTTCATCGTGCAATAACTTCCGAGTGGAAAATTGCTGGCGTGGGGATTTACTTTGATGAGCGCAATTTTTGGCATGTAGCGCTCGTTGAATCGCCTGACAACCAAGGCAAAAATCACTTCGCTGAACTGCACGAAATGTTTGATGGGGTTTGGCTTGCCGAGGGTTTGGAAGGAACTCGCTTGACAATAGATACAGACACTGGCGGTTTTGATTGGCAGTATGAGCATCCCTACCGTTTGCGCATAACCCTCACTAAAGAACGCATCATCGGCGAAGTTTTTGAATTGGATGGGACTTTGCGTTACCGCCGCATTTGCAGGTTTGACAACAAAGCCGTAAATATTGGGCGACCGATGCTGAGTTGTTCTGGCTTTGTCGCTTCCTTTGACAATGTTGAAGTGGAGGTGAGCGAAGTGGCACCTGAACCGAAAGAGAAACGCAAAATTTATCCGCCTTTCATTTCTCGTCCCTTGTCCCACGCCCCTCGTCCCAGAAAACCCACTGGCTTTTTCCAAACTGAGCAAATCAACGGTGTTTGGTGGCTCGTTGACCCGAACGGCTACCCGACTTTGAGTATCGGAACCGACCATGTCAGTTACTTCGTCCACTGGTGCGAGAAGTTGGGCTATGCACCTTACCATGAAAATGTCAAGCGAAAGTATGGAAACGAAGAAGCATGGGCAAAGGAAGCGGTGAGGAGATTGCTCTCTTGGAACTTCAATGTTTTGGGCGCAAACAATTCTGTCAAGGCTCGCTATCAAGGCTTGGCTCACACTGAGTTCATCGCTTTCACCGACTTCACCAACATCGCCGACATAGTTCCGAGGGTGCATTGGACTGGTTTCCCTGATGTCTTTGACCCTCGCTTTGAGCGATTTTGCGATTTGCGCGCTAAAGAACGATGCGCCCCAAACCGCAATGACCCTTGGCTTTTGGGCTACTTCTTGGACAACGAACTTGAATGGTGGGGCAAATCGGGAAGACCTTGGGGCATGGCGGAGGAGGCTTGGAAGAAACCGCCAGACCGAGCCTGCAAGCAAGCGTTATTGCGAATTGTGAGCGAATTTTATCGCAACGACATCAATGCATTCAACGACGATTTCGGAACGAGATTCAACAGTTTTGAGGAGTTACTGCACTCACAAGAACCAGCCCAACCACTCACAGAGCGAGGACAAAAAGCGCTGATGGCTTTCGTAAAGGAAGCAGCAGAACGCTATTTCCGCATCACCGCCCAAGCCATCAAAAAGCATGACCCTAACCACTTGAATTTAGGTTGCCGATTTGCTTGGGATGCACCTGAACCTGCATGGGAGATGGCAGGTAAATACTGCGACATAGTAACTGTCAACCTTTACCCCCGCATTGATTTGGAGCTAGGCGAGGTGCTCGCCATTGAAGAGCACTTGCGCAAGCGATACGAAATTTGCCGAAAGCCCATCATCGTGACCGAATGGAGTTTCCCTGCATTGGATGCGAAAGATAGTCAAGGTAAACCGCTCCCTTGCAAACACGGCGCCGGAATGAGAGTTGACACACAGGAGCAAAAGGCCCGTTGCTACGCTATCATGCAGCGGACACTTTTCTCACTTCCTTTCGTCGTCGGTTCACATTACTTCATGTGGGTTGACGAACCTGCTTTGGGCATCTCAAGCACTTTCCCTGAAGATAGCAATTATGGACTTGTCAATGAAGCCGACGAACCTTATCCCGAACTGACAGCAATGGCGACGAAGGTGAACGCACAAATGGTCGCTTTGCATGCAGGCAAGACAGCAGAATTAGAAGTCACCGTTGAGATGGGTAAAGGCAATCAAATTATTGTAAAGCCAGCAAACAATGGGGCAGCACCTGCTAATTTCACCTTGGAAATTTGGCTCAACGGCAAGCGGATAGAGCGGAAGGTGACACTCAATCCTAACTTGGAGCGAACTATAACTTTGCCTATATCCCCAAAACCCGATCGCCATGCGACTTACTGCATTGCCATCTGTGACCCTGAAGGTGAAGTGGTTGAGCTCAACAAGGCAGACAATATCGCAGAACTCGTTTTGCCGCCGAAGAGAAGAAACAAGCAAGTTTGCACCGTCGTTTGGAACCCTACGAGACAACTTTTGCAAAATGTGGTTGTGACATTCCCTATTGGGCAGCGGGTTAGTGACCTTGACAACATTGTTGTGCGTGATGCCGATGGCAATATAGCGCCATCCCAAACAAATCCTAAATCGGGGTTACTTACCGTCTTTCTTTCTGACCTGAAGCCTTACAGTTCTGTCACCCTTTGGTTGGAGCGGAAAAAGGGATGGAAATTTGAAATCCCCTTTGCGGCTTTTCCTGCGGCGAAAGGCGAAGGTTTCAACATTGAAACGCCGTTGCTTCGACTCCTCAAAAACGAACCTGACGGAGACGCTTTTGACCGAATTTATTTGCGGGGCATAGAAACGACCGAAATTGAACTGGGGAGTTTCACACCGCTGATTTGGCAAGTTGTGGCAGGGCAGAACTTGTGGGTGAGACCTGATAGGATTGAAAAGTTTGAAGTCGTGGAAGTCGGTCCAGCAAGGCTCGTCGTGGACATAGTTTTTGTCAAGGGGCAAGGAACAAAGGATAAAGGGCAGGTGATAACGGGGATTGGAAAGGGTGGAAAGTTTGAACTGTTGAGGGCAGGGCCGCAACCCTTCAGGTGTGCTTACAGGTTCAACTTCTTCCCACAATATCCGTTCTTTTTCGCTCAGTGCCTTTGGGTTGAAAACACGGGCAAATATGAGTGGCAATGGAGAGGCTACTACCATTACACCCTCTCACGAATAGGGGGTGATGCTGGCGACGATGAAGTTGGTGGTCCCAATGTGCCCAATTATTGGCTTGCATTCGCTTCTTGGCGTGACCCGAAATTGAAAGTGCATTATGGTGTTATCCCATTGCAGGAAGACGAAAGGCTTTCTGTCTACTTCTGGAAGGACGAAGGTGGAGGTCAGCATCCAGATTGTCACCGCAGGATTGAAATGACTTTGAAAGCAGGTCAGCGATGGCAGCCGAAAGAAGCTGAACCTATTGTTGCTGTGTTTGGCGTTCGTGAAACTGAAGAAGACCCACGCCCATGGAGCAACTTGATTCAAACCTTGAGGGCATGGTCAAAACTCAAGGTGAAGGTCTATTGAAACTCTGAGACGAGGGAAAAATTGCTGTCGGGCATAAAGCCCGACGCTACTATCTTTTTGCCAACCATCATTCTTTTGTGGCATTGGGGCTTGTTCCCAATGGTCATTAAACTTTCGTTTATCTCCGTCACTTTTCTGCCAACTGCGGAACTCCTACTCATTAGGTTGGGTGGGATTTTCGGCTTTCGCAAAAACTCTTTCGGTGCTCGGCACCCCTGTCGCCACAATTCCACCGTGCAGAACGCCTTTGATTGCCAGCAAGTTGTTAGCGATTTTGCGAACCGATGATCCTTTGCCTCGCAGGACGATAACTTCCAAACAATGTCTCTCGTCAAGGTGAACATGAAGAGTTGAGACGATCATGGGAACGGCATTATGTTGCAAATCTGTCAAGCGGTCTGCAAGCCCTCGCTTTTCGTGGTCGTAAACGAGCGCAACTACTGCGATGACTTCACCCTTTTCTTGCTCCCACGCTTCTTGAACCATTGCGTTTCGCGCCATGTCACGAATTGCCTCTGAGCGGTTGCGATAACCTTTGCGCTGAATGTATTTGTCAAACTCGCGAAGTAAACTATCTTCCATTGACACTCCAAACCGAACGAGTTTAGCCATCACAACTGCCTCCTTGACATCTTATTCAGTATTTCCCGCCTCACAAAATCAACATCGCATCGCCGAAACTGTAGAAACGGTAGCGCAATTTAATTGCCTCCTCGTAAGCGGGTCGGAGTTTCTCCATGCCGCTACAAAAAGCTGCAACGAGCAGGAGATTTGATGACTTGGGCAAGTGGAAGTTAGTGATAAGTGCGTCCACCGCTTTGAATTTGTGACCAATGGTAATGAACAAACCTGTCCAGCCCTCTCTTGGCTCAATCTCGTGGTAATCAATTGCGACAGTTTCAAGTGTCCTGACAGAAGTTGTTCCGACAGCAATGACCTTTTTGCCTCGTTCCCATGCAGAGTTTATGGCTTCCGATGCCTCTGGCGGGACGCGATAAAACTCATCGCCAAGTTCGTGTTGTTCCACGATTTCGCTCGTGATTGGCTTGAAAGTTGACCAGCCGACATGGAGCGTAATCCTCGCAATCTTCACGCCTTTCCCCTGCAACTCTTCAAGCAACCTTTCAGTGAAGTGGAGCCCAGCCGTTGGAGCAGCAACTGAGCCAGGTTCGCAAGCGTAGACAGTTTGATATGGACTGTCATCAATTAGTTTGGTCTTGATGTAAGGGGGTAGGGGGACTTCGCCAATTTTGTCAAGGATCGTCAAAAGTTCGCCACGAGGGAGGTCAAAGAGTAACTTGAAAGAGCCATCGGGTAACTTCTCCAATACTTCAGCGCTCACTTGATCGTGCGGTTCTCCGAAGACGAATTTTTGCCCGGGTTTTGCTTTCCTGCTGGGCTTGACTAAAACTCGCCACACATGAGGATCATCTTCCTCAGGTCGCAAGAGCAAAATTTCAACCTTCCCGCCAGTTTCGGGACGAACTCCTCTTAGCCTTGCCCGTATAACTTTCGTGTCATTTATGACCAAGACATCACCAGGTTCAAGGTAGTCGCCCAACTCGTAAAAACGACGATGCTCTATCCTGCCTGTGTCGCGGTGCAAAACCAAAAGCCGAGCATGGTCTCTCGGCTCAATCGGTTCTTGTGCGATCAACTCTTGAGGCAAAGTGTAGTCAAGTTCTTCCAAACGCATTTCAACCCCCTCATCGGCGAAGCATACTTAGCAGCCAAAGCAAAATTGTCAGTCCCAAACTGAGCAAAATGCTCGTGGTGATCGGTGCGATGAAAGTGAAGTTATCTCGTCGGATGACTATGTCACCGGGCAGCGGTTTCCAACTCAAACCTGCTTTGCTGAACAAAACCACCAAACCTCCAAGGAGCACAAACAGAAGTCCAAAGCCAATCAAGAACTTGCCAAGCATTTCAAGCCCGTTCATAACTAACTCATCACCTTCCCAAGAAAATTTTAGTCAGGAGTCGAGAACACCGTAAACGGTTTTTGTGTTTACGCTTTCACCTAACATGTGAAAGAGGCAAGATCCGTAACCATAAAGCGACGCAGGGTCAACTATTGACATCCACCACTAAATGAGTTATAATGTTTGCCACTGTATAGAACTTGACCTGACATTGCTATCACAAAGTCAAGAACTCTAAAGGAGGTGCTTGAAGTATGAAGGTAACTTTGACGAGGCGCTTCGGGTTCACCCTTATTGAGTTGTTGGTCGTTATTGCGATAATCGCCATTCTGGCAGCGATTCTGTTTCCTGTGTTCAGCCAAGCACGGGAAAAAGCGAGGCAGTCAACCTGTTTGAACAACCATCGCAATATCAGTATGGGTATTGCTCAATACACCCAGGACTATGACGAACTTTTTCCTATGACTCGCCTTTTCCCAACTATCTCGGGTCATTCTTATGTCACCTCGCCCCCCGATGCTCGCCCTGCAACTCCTTTTGCCCTCGGCTTGCGGAGCACTTACTGGGCTAACAGTATCCAACCATATTTGCGTAACTATCAACTTTACCAATGCCCATCTGGGATTCCTTTGGATTATTTTGGCATAGTAAGCCAAGTTGTGCCAGGCAGACTTTTTGCCTACAGTTACTTCTTTAACCGACTGTTAGCAGTTTACCATCAAGCAGGTGTCTTCAATCCTGTAAAAGTCATCGCCGTTTGGGAGGCAGCAGGCAATCATTCCCTGCAAGTCGTTGCTGGTCATTCCCCTGCAATTGTTGACCCCGACGATGCGGATCCTGCGACTTTCCCTAACACCTATCGTGCAGAACCCCCTTGCCCTCCTGGCACAACTTCT
>FMJZ01047721.1_pt1 | contig 24755 bp, 23 predicted proteins | sample 1987881 | NCBI WGS metagenome assembly FMJZ01 (sample SAMEA4378227, study PRJEB15110) | soil metagenome | biome: soil; feature: Field; material: Soil | place: India | collected 2015-03-11 | depth 0 m
TTTTTTCGGCGGTGATTGCTGGTAGCAGCACCATTTTTTGGGGGTACTTTCCAGACTGTTTTCTGGAAGAGAAGGGTCTTACACCGTTTAAAGTTGCTTCTGAATATGTTATGATTGCGCTATTGTTTACGCTACTCATTCAGGTACAACGCGATAGAAATGAACATATGCTCCCCTTTCGAAAGTCGATTTCCTGGGCCCTGGTCCTCAGTGCTCTAGCTGAATTCTCCTTTACTCTTTATGCCGATGTGTACGGGTTTTCCAATATGTTGGGGCACCTTTTTCGATTTGCTTCTTATTTTGTTCTCCTGGAAGGGATCGTGGTAGAAAGCATCAGGAAACCTTTTGATGCCCTTCTTTTTGAGATTCAGCGAGAAAAAAACCAGCTTGAAGAAATAGCCAAACGAGATGCCTTGACTGGAGTTTTTAACCGTCACTTTTTCAATCAGTGGGTTAGGGAACACGCTCAGGGTATGTCTTCCTTGGGCTTGACTTCGACCCTTGTGTTTCTGGACGTGGATAACCTAAAAGTGATTAATGATACCCATGGGCACCTGACAGGAGACCGAGTACTTTCCTTTGTTGCCAGAATACTTCGGGAAAACCTTCGTAAAGATGTGTTGATTGCCCGGTATGGTGGAGACGAGTTCGTGGTGGTTTTCCCAAAAACGAGGGCTTCTGAGGCTCACATAGCCATAGAGCGAGCACGGCGCTCCATAGCGAATCAGGATGAGTTTCCCTTTCCCGTTTCTTTCTCTTTTGGAGTTTCCGAATTTCGCAACCTGGACGAGGTGGAGAAAATCCTCCTTCAGGCGGATCAGGAAATGTACGCGATGAAAAGGGCAAAGCTCAGAATGTAATTCCCAATGAATGGCCATTCTGGTATCGCATTTTTTCGCTGGTCTTTTCATAACCTTGGGATATGTCTCTGCTGGAATTCCATCTGGAATGCTTGCTCAACTTTCGGGATAGAGAAAATTCGAATGATTCTTACTCTGGACTGTGTTTTTGCTGGTGTCAGGTAGTTTACTATAATTTTGCTTGGTTTTTCTGTGGGAGGAATCGAGTATGGTCGGTTCTTGCAGGTGGAGCAATCACGCTTTTTGTCACCCTTTATGATGCACTTCTCCGGGAATACTCTTTGTCAGTGTCTTGGGCTCTCTTCCCATTTTGAAAAGCAAAAGGAAGGGCAACCTGAATAGGTCTTTTCTTATCCTCATCGGAGCTACTGGAACATACCCGATTTGATTTTTTACCTCGGGTATGGAAAAGAAAAAACGGGTTTGACATTCTTCTGTGAATTCCTCGCTGTGCCCAAACGCCCCTTCGCTGCCCTTTCATGGCGGTTGTGTCAAGAAGTTTGTGTAAGGGTCTGTGTACAGGGGCATGACGCTCTTGAAGTTTCTTTTTTAGCTCCTCTTGCACCTCCTGAAGCTTCTGAGGCTCCTCTCTGCCCACTTCTCTTTTTGTCCTTCGCCCTCCAGGTATAGGATCTTTGCTTTCGCAGAGACCAAGCTTGAAGGCTATCTCTGGTTTCGAAAGTTTGTGGTTCCTCACCTTTGTTCCACGTCATACTCCCTGGACAAACCTCTTCATTAGGTTGGTGCCTTCGATGTACGGCCAAAATTCCCCTTACTTTCACAGAGATACCGTGCTCTTGCGGGAAAGCCTCCCGGTCCAGGTCCATCACCAGTTGCAGAACCTCCGCCCGGTTTCCTTTACTGCCTCCGCCGTGTCATCCGTAGGGTATCCTGGTCCATGGGGTACCTCCTCTCCGATTGAGTATCCCCTATTCATACACAAAATTCCCTACACGACCGGATAATAGGATACCCAGGGTAGTATCCCGAGAATTGTGAGGGTAAAGAAAGGAGGAAGGCTATCATGCAAAGAGAGAACTACAAGGAAATTGCAGAGAGAGTGGGAGAAGAAAGCCATGGTGGCAGGACTCTGAGAGGGTTTTGGTGGAGGAGAGAAGAAGGGCTTCCTTAGAGCTCTCTTTTGCCTCTTTAACCCTCAAGCCTTTGGGGTGAGTACTCGGCATCTTTTGGTTCCCAGAGGGAATCTATGGGACCTTCTTTTCTCCCCAGAATATCTCGCCTCTCGCCGAGTGACCCCTCAACCCAGAGTACTACCGGTTTAGTACCTTGCTACTACGAATTCTTCCTGATGAGGGAAAGGAGGTGGTGGGTTTCTGGTTATTCGAAACCGGAGAGAGGGCAGATCCTTGGGAGTGACGATCTTCCCAGAGTCCGTTGAAAGCTCGGTGTACTTTATAGGTTTGGGAATACTCTCAAGAAAGTGCGAAAAGGGGGAAAGAGGGAAAGAGGGAAAGAGGGAATAGCAAAGAACCTTAAAGCCATCTCCAAAGCAAAAACCCTCTCCAAAGCTCAAGAAGGATTTTTGAAGTTGCGGAAAACCTGGGGAAGGAAGTATCCCAAGGTAGTGGAAAGGTGAAAGAAGAAGACTCAAATGTTACTCACCTTCCTGGAGTATCCTTGAGAACTCCTTCGCTACCTTGACACCACCAATCAACTGAGAGACTGGGCAAAGAGGCAGTGATGGACTAAGGGAGTGGAGGTATTCGTCTATGAGGAAGAAGCAAGAAAGCTCTTATACCTCATTCTCTCCGAGCTCAAAGAGAGATCAGGAGCAAAAAGACTTCGGGGATTTGCAGAAAGCAAGATGGGAGGCTACCATGTTGATTAGACACAATAAATGGGATACTATGAACTTATGCGTAACCTGTGACAGAGATTTATGAAAATGCGAATTTTTATTTTTCTTGTACTTGTCTTCCTTGGAGTGATGGCTTCTTTCTCTCTCCAAGCGGCGGAGTCTCTACGAGTGGTACTCGACCGAGACTATCCACCTTTTACCTATTTCGATGAAGAGGGTAAGCTTGAGGGAGTTTCTGTCGAGTTCTGGAGGCTCTGGGAAAAGAAGACCGGGGTTCCCGTGGAGCTCGTCCCTGTGGAACTTCGGGAAGCCCTGAACATGATGCGTCTCCACAAGGCCGACGCCATCGATACCATATTTTTCACCCCTGAGCGGGCAGAGTACCTGGAGTATATCCAGCCTCTCTTCCCCATCACCTCAAGCGTGTACTACCAAAGGGTTCGTCGGAACTCCGTTCCCTAAGCGACCTCACTCCCCTTATTGTGGGAGCTAAGGAAGGAGATGCCCTGATAGGGCTTGCCCTTCAAGAAAACCCTAAGCTCCATTTTAAGCTCTACGCCGATTACGCCGGGATTGTCGAGGCAGCCAGGGAAGGTGAGATCGACGCCTTCCTCATGGACGATCCTCCTGCGAGCTACCATCTCGTGCGCCATGGCATACTCCACAGATTCAACCGCCTGCCTCTTGCCACAGTCAACCACCTCCATGTGGCCACCTGGAAAGGCAACACAGCAGTTTCCAACCTCCTCCGCCGGGGCCTGGCCATGTTCTCTCGCGAGGAGCTTGACTTGCTCCTTCGCCCCTATCTTCTCGAAAGAAGGACTTTCCCACCCTGGCTTTCTCGTTTTCTTTTCCCTATTGCAGAGATAGCAACCGTTATTTCCCTTATCCTCCTTGCCTTTGTTTACCTTCTCCGCAGACGAATTGCCCAGGTTACCCAGAAATTCCACTTGGCCAACGAGAGACTCTTGAAAGCCATTGCCACCTTCGCCCAGCTTCCCCTTTTGGAGCGAAAAGAAGAAGAAGTTTTCTCCGAAATCCTCGATCTTGCCCTTGAGGTAATCCCTAAGGCCCGCTCTGGGAGTGCCATGGTGTACACCAAGGATGGCGGGGCGCGGATTGTGGCCACTCGCGGACACAGCAAGGACATCCTGGGCTTTGTCTTGCCTCAGGAAGATCTCATTCCTGCCCCCACCGTCACCCTGGTAGAGGATATCCTCAGCGCGAAGTATTTTTCTTCCGGGGAGACGCTTCGAAAGGTGCTCTCCTGGTGTCGTCCCATTAGGGAGACCCTCATTGTGCCCCTTTACTGGGAAGGGCAGGCTTTTGGCCGGCTGAGTATCGACATCCCCCAGGAATCTCGGGAACACTTCAGTGAAAGTGACCGCCAGGTGATGGCCTATTTTGCCGAAATCTGTACCGCTTTCCATGCCCTTCGCACCTATGCCCAGAGGGAGCAAAGGCTCTTTGAGAAGCTTCTTGCCATTTTTACCAAAGCTTTGGAGTACCACGATACCCTGACGCGGGGGCATTCTGAGGCTGCTGCCTGCTGGGCCCTGGAAATGGCAAGAAGAATGCACCTTGGTGGGGAGAGAACGCGATGGCTCCTTTGGGCCAGTCTCCTTCACGATGTGGGAAAGATCTTCGTTCCCCAAGCTATCCTCCAAAAACCCGGAACTCTCACCGAGGAAGAGTATCGCCTTGTCAAGCTCCATCCGGTGAAAGGGGCCGAACTCATCAGGGAAGTAGAGGGTCTGGAGGAGATTGCCCGTATCGTGCACCATCACCACGAGTGGTGGAATGGGAAGGGGTATCCCGATGGCCTTGTGGGAGAGGCCATTCCTCTGGAATCCCGCATTGTGGCGGTACTTGACGCTTTTGAAGCCATGACAAGCAACCGCCCTTACTGCAGTGCCCGGAGCATCCCTGAAGCCCTGGAGGAGCTCAAGAACTGGAGTGGCATTCAATTTGACCCTCAGGTGGTAGATATCTTTGTGGCCATCGTCTCTGAAGCCACAGAAGTGCGACAATTCACAGAGTAGTAAGCCATTTCGGTTTGTTGTTTTCAGAGTCTGAGGGTCCCTTGCTCTCTTCTTTGTGCCGTGGCCGATAGAAGAGGTTTTAAAGACCGGAGGTTATATCCCCTTCGGAGACCACCTGATTCCCCCGGGAGTGGGATTTGAAACCTTTTCTTACTACCGGCGAAGACTGAACCAAATTATTGACGGGACAAGAAAATACTGAGGGTAATGGTGATGTTCTCCTTGGTTACAGGCTACTTTGTAGAGGGTGGGGTAACTGTTAGCTTTTGGAAAACTGTTTCTTGGGAGGCTGGACGAGGAAAGGGCGGGAGAGTATAATTACATATAGAAAAATCCCAGAAGGGGGGGTTGGGTAGTGAAGAAGTTCCTTTTGTGTCTTTTGCTTCTCTCGTTTCTTGCGGGTGTGGCCTACGGTGCTCCAGTGAAGCTTGTGGTGATAGGAGATGCGGGACACAATTTGAAACCTTTTGAGTGGTATGCCCAGGCTTTTAAGGAAAAGTTCGATGTGGAGCTTGAAGTCATTGGCGTTCCCTTTGGCGAAGTGTACGAGAAGGAGAAGGTTGAGCTCATCGCCGAAACGGGTGCTTTCGACATTATGATTGTCTTCCCCAAATTCCTTGCAGAGTTTGCTGCCAACGGCTGGCTCTATCCTTTGGACGAACTTGCCAAGGAGCTCGATCCGAAACTCGATGACGTGACTCCCGGGTATCGAGATTTCTATTGTAAGTACGGTGGGAAACTCTATGCCCTTCCTTATGATGGAGATGTTTTGAGTCTCTACTATCGCAAGGACCTTCTTGAGAACGAAGAGGAGCAGAAAGCCTTCAAGGAGAAATACGGGTACGACCTTAAGGTTCCTGAGACCTGGCAGGAATACCTTGATGTGGCACAGTTCTTCACCCGGAAGGCTGGGGAGAAACTGGCCGGAGAGGTCTTGCAGCGAGATTTCTACGGTACGGCTTACTACGGCCAAAAAGACCAGATCTTCGCCTGGTGGGGGAATATTTTTGCCAGCCTGGGTGGGGTGTACTTTGATGAGGAGACCATGGAGCCGGCCATCAATTCTGAGGCGGGAGTGAAAGCTCTTGAAATCATGAAGGAAATTCACAAGTACTGCCCACCGGATGTTTTGGCCTACGGCTATGAGGAGCTCAAGGATGTCTTCCTCGAAGGGGATTGCTTCATGGTCATTCAGTGGCCCTGTGTAGGTAAGAAGGGTGCAGATCCTAATCAGTCCAAGATCGTGGGCAAGATTGGTGTTTCCCATGTGCCCGGGGTGAAGAAGGACGGCGAGATTTACTACCGAGCCATGATGCCCTGTGGAAGAGTACTGGCCATTGCTGCCCAATCCAAGGATCCCAAGAAGGCTTATCAGGTGATCCATTACCTCTCAGTGCTCACCAGCCTTGATGACGTATCAACCGCTGAAACAGGGCTCGATCCTTATCGCTACTCTCACTTTGCCAATCCTGAGGCTTACGAGATGTTTGCCAATGTGGAAGACGCCAAGATTTACCTTGCTGGTGTGCAAAAGAACATGGAGAAAGGGTATCCGGAGATGGTGCTTCCCGGGACGGTAGAGTACGAAGAAACCCTGGGTGTGGCCATTTCGCAGGCACTCTCCGGGGAGAAAGACCCCAAGACGGCTCTTGATGGAGCGGCTCAGACCTGGAGGGAAATTCTCGAGCGCTTCGGCAAAGAGCAACAGAAGGCGCTCTACCAGGAGCTTGTAGAAGGCTGGAGAGCGGCAGGTCTCTGGTGAACTCTTGGGGGGCCGAGGGCCCTCGGCCCCCCTGCCTTTTCGGAGGAAACGATGGGAGGTCTTAAGAAAAGGGATTGGTGGATTGCTTTTCTTTTTGTCCTTCCGGTGGTTGTCATCCTTCTTTCTATCTCCATCTTCCCCATGATTTATTCCCTCTATTTGAGCCTTTGTAAGTGGGATATCGGCATGGGTGGCCAGAGAACCTTTATCGGAGCGGCGAATTACCTCCGGCTCTTTTCTGATGCCCGATTTTTTAATTCTCTGAAGAATACTGGCCGGGTGCTCCTTTTTGGCGTAGGAGCCCAATTTGGTATTGGTCTCTCTTTGGCCCTTCTCCTCAACCGTAATTTTAGGGGAAGAAGTCTCATAGTTACCCTTTTTCTCCTCCCCATGATGATCTCTCCGGTGGTGGTGGGGTGTATCTGGAAAATCATCTACCACTATCAGTATGGTCCCTTGAATTACCTTCTCAACATTGCAAAAATACCCTCGGTGAACTGGCTGGGAAGTGGTGCGGTGAGTCCTTATTCCATCGTTCTTGCCGATATCTGGGAATGGACACCTTTTATGGTTATCACTCTTCTTGCCGGACTTCAGGCCATTCCCGATGACCTCTATGAGGCGGCGCGGGTGGACGGAGCAAATCGCTGGCAGGTTTTCAGTGGAGTAGTGCTTCCCCTCCTTCGCCCGGTAGTCATCATCGCCATCCTCATCCGAGTCATGGATGCCTTTAAGATTTTTGACCTCGTGGTCCTCCTGACCATGGGTGGACCGGGGCAGTCTTCAGAGAGCGTGGCCTTCTATAACTATCTTACCGGCTTTAAGTACTTCAGCATGGGTTATGCCTCGGCCATGAGTTACTTTCAGTTAGCCGTTATCGTGATCATTGCCAATGTCTTCCTCCGGTCTTGGAAGGGGAGAGAAGTGGTATGAAGCGGCGGAATGGAATCGTCGTAGCTGTGTTTGTGGGTATTGGGGTACTTCTGGTCGTTTTCCTGGCCCCTTTCTTTTGGAATGTTATGACTTCCTTCAAGGACAGAGGGGAATATTTCACTTATCCCCCGGTTTTCATCCCTTCTTCGTTTGACCTTGAGCACTATGCCCAGGGTATGAGGCTTGGGGGGGCCAAGGGCATAAAAGACAGTTTCATTATAGCCTCATGCACTACCTTGCTGGCCATCTTTTTTGGGTCTCTTGCGGCCTATGCTCTCTCGCGTTTTCGAATCGGAGGGGAAAACTTTGCCTTCTGGATTCTTTCGGTGCGCATGATGCCCCCTATTGCTTCTGTCCTTCCCCTCTTCCTCTTCTTTCGCTTTTTGCGCTGGCTTGATACCTATCAAGCTCTCATTCTCACCTATTCTCTGGTGAATCTACCCTTTGCTGTCTGGATGATGAAGGGGTTTTTTGACGAGTTGCCGGTGGAGCTTGAGGAGGCGGCCCTCATCGACGGATGCGGGCGTTTCGGGGCCTTTACCCAAGTCGCCCTTCCCCTTGTAGCTCCCGGTCTTGTGGCTACAGCACTCTTTTGCTTCATGTTTTCCTGGAATGAGTTTCTCTTTGCTTTGATTCTCGGCCGCTCGAAGGTTGTCCCCATCACGGTGAACGTTGCCGGTCTCATCGGAGGGCACGAAATCCTCTGGGCGGAAATCTCTGCAGTCTCCATTGTGGCCAGTGTCCCCATCATCGTCATGGCTATTCTCTTGCAACGGTACCTGGTGCGGGGTTTGACCCTGGGAGCAGTGAAGGGCTGATCACAGGAAAAGGCTTCACTTTTTCTTTGCCCGAGCAAACCACTCCAGAAAGACTTCTCGAGAGACGAAGGATTTCTGAGTTCCCCTCTTTTCCGTTGAGAGGGCAGCATAGGCACAGGCCAGGTCTATGGCTTCTTTGAGTTCTTTTCCCTCGGCGAGAAAACAGGCTAAGGCTCCCAGGAATGCGTCTCCCGCGCCGGTGGTGTCGACTGTTTGGGCCTCGTAGGCTGGGAAGAAAGTCAAACCTTCCCGATTTCCCAAAACGGCACCGTTTCCTCCCAGGGTAACGAGAACGTTTTCTATTCCATGTTCCCGCAAGAGGTCTATGCCCCTTTTGAGGTCCTGCTCTGTGAGCAGCGGAAACCCTACGAATCCTTCAAATTCTCGCTCATTGGGCACAAAGAGGTAGACGTTCCGTACCCTCTCCCACTCGAGAGGACGAAAGGGAGCAGGGTTGAGGATGACCGGTATCCCAAGTTCTTCGGCCAGTTCAATGGTGGCGTAGACCGTCTGGGGAGGGATTTCAAGCTGGAGCAAAATGAAGCTCGTTTTCCGGAGGGCTTCTCTTGCCCGGTAGACGTCCTCGGCTTCCAAAAAAGCATTTGCCCCGGGAATGATGAAAATGCTATTTCTCCCTTGTGGGTCGACAAAAATGGGTGCTACACCGCTTGTCTTCCCCGGGACGATTTTGACGAACGTCGTGTCGATACCATGGCGGAGGAAGTTTTCTCGAACCAGAGGCCCGAAGAGATCGTCCCCTACTGCCGTGACGACCACCACCTCTCCTCCGAGTTTTGCTGCAGCAACGGCCTGGTTTGCCCCTTTTCCACCAAAGCCGATTTCAAAATCTTTTCCAAAAATGGTTTCTCCCACCTTAGGAAAGCGGTCTTCATAGTAGGTGATGAGGTCCATCATGTTGCTTCCAACCATGCCTATTGTGGGGCGTGCCATGCCAGTCCCTCCCTTTTTGACTTTTTCCATAATAGCATACGAAAAATTCCCGGTTCCTGGTAGAATATAGAACAATGTTTTTGTAGAATAACCCAGTGTGTGTCCTTTTTGAGGAGTTGTTATGGCTTTTGTGAAGGTTATACCCCTTGCTCGAACCTTACAGGCTAAAGAGGGAGAGGACCTTCTTTCTGTGCTCGCAAGGGAGGGAATCTTTCTTCAATCCTACTGTGGGGGCGAGGGGTCCTGTGGGAAGTGCGTGGTCCACATCCTTGAGGGTGAAGTCTCTCCTCCCAAAACTGGGGAGAGAGAATTCCTGAAGGGACGGGTCGAGGAGGGCTTTCGTTTAGCCTGTCAGGTTGTGCTCTTGGGGGACGTGGTATGTGATGTTTCTCCCTCTTTGAGCAGCGGCCCTGCGGTGGTGTTTGCGACTGGGGCCGAGCCAGAAGAGGTTTCCCCAGAAGATTTTCCCGTCAAGCGATGGGTTCTTGAGGTGAAAAAACCGGGGCTTCATTCTTTGATCTCTCTCAAGGAGGAGGTGGAGAAGGAAATTCACTGTTCTTCCTGGGAGAGGGAGGCGCTCTCTGGTCTTGCTCTTTTGGGAGAGGGAGATTCGGCCCTTTTTGAGATCTTCCAGGATGAGGAGTCGATATTTTATGCCCATACCCCACCTGGAAGAGCTTTCCTAGGAGTGGCCTTTGATCTGGGGACAACCACCGTGGCCTGTGAGCTTGTGGACCTGTCCTTGGGCAAGACCCTGGCTCGGGAGGGAACGCTGAACAGACAGGCCCGCTTTGGGGCAGACGTTGTCTCGCGACTTAGGGCCATCCAGGATGATCCCCAAAACCTTGAGAAGCTTCAGAAAGACGTTGTAGAGACGATGAACGACCTCGTCAGAGTACTTTGTCGGAGGACTGGCCAGGACCCTCTGCGGGTTGTGTCTTTGACGGTTGCGGGAAATACCATTATGGAGCACCTTTTCCTTGGTCTTTCTCCCTTAAGCATCGGTGTTTCGCCCTATGTGCCAGTTATCCGAGAGGCTTTTTCCTTGCGAGCCGGGGACTTGGGGCTCTGTGTGAGTCCCACAGCGCCGGTATATGTCTTTCCAGTGGTGGCCGGCTATGTGGGGGGGGACATCGTGGCCGGTGTAGGGGCCTTCGATGTGCACAAAAAAGACCAGGTGACACTGTACGTTGATATCGGTACCAATGGAGAAATCGTTCTCTGTAAGGGAGAGGAAATGTTTGCCTGTGGTACGGCGGCCGGTCCGGCCTTTGAGGGAGCTGGTGTTCACTTTGGGATGCGGGCCGAAGAGGGAGCCATCGATGCCGTGTACTTTGAAAATGGGAACCTTCGTTACACCACCATAGGTGGTGTTCCCCCTCGGGGAATCTGTGGGACAGGGCTTCTTGATGTCCTGGCCGGCCTTGTGACCTTTGGACTTCTGACTCCTGCAGGTAGGTTGCAAAAGAGGGCAGAGTGGGTGTCTTTCTTTGGAAGGGAAAACGATGAAGAGGCATTCGTGGTCTCCCGGGATCCTTTCATCTCTGTGACGCAGGGGGATATCGAAAAGCTTCAGCTTGCCCTGGCGGCGATAAAGGCGGGAAGGAATATTCTTCTTGGTGAGGCAGGCTTTCGGGAAGAAGCCATAGAGAGGGTGATTCTGGCTGGAGCCTTCGGAAGTTACATTCGTCCGGAGAGTGCCCGGGCTTTGGGGCTTATTCCCTCCTTTGGTGTGGCGTACTCGGTGGGGAACGCCTCACTTTTGGGAGCACGGAGGGCCTTGTTATCTTTGAAATTTCGAAGAAAAGTGGAAGGTCTTGCCCGCCGGGTGCGCTACGTTGAGCTTTCTGCCCGTCGGGACTTTGAAGACCGTTTCGTGGAGGCACTGATATTCGACTGAGGTATTGGAGAGAGAGTGTTAGGAGGATGGATCATGGCGACTGTTAAACCCTTTCTGGGGTATCGCTACGCAAAACCCCTGGTGGAAGAGCGAGGCATAGGCAAACTTGTGGCTCCCCCTTATGACGTCATTTCGGAGAGGGATAAAAAGCGGCTGGCGGAAGAGCCCTATAACTTTGTTCACCTCATCCTGGGGAGGGACGAGACCGGTTATCAGAATGTCCAAAGGCGCCTGCAGGAGTGGATCGGCAAGGGTATCTTCACCAAAGACAACTCCCCTTCTTTCTACATCTACGAGCAGGAGTTCAGGTTGAATTCTTTTGGGCGAAAGAAGCGTACCGGACTTGTAACCCTGGTGCGCGTAGAGGAGTTTGAAAAGCGCATCATATCGCCTCATGAGCGGACGATGCCCAAATATTCCATGGATCGCCTGGAACTTCTCAGGGCTACCCGGGCTAACCTCGAACAGATTTTCAGCCTCTACAACGATCCGCAGCGAACTATCGACCACCTCCTCGAAGAGCACAAGAAGGGGGAAGAGATGCTCTTTGAGTTCACCGACCATCAAAATGTCGCACACCGGCTGTGGCGCCTTGAGGACGAGAGGGCCATACAGACCATCCGGCGGATTCTCAGTCCCCGAACACTCATCATCGCCGACGGGCATCACCGTTACGAGACATCTCTTCTCTACCGGCGGGAACGCCGAGAAGCTCTCTCTGATCCTCTTTTTGAGATTCCCGAAGACTACACCATGATGACCTTGGTGAACATCCATGACCCCGGACTCCTTGTGCTCCCCACCCACAGGCTTCTCCACGACCTCCCCGAAGAGCGCCTCGATGACTTTTTCAAACGGTGCGAGGCCTACTTTGAGGTACGGATATTTTCTAACGAGCGAGAAATGGAGGATTTCTTGCTTTCCGCCCCTCCCTACACCATAGGAGTGTATGACCGGAAGAGAGAGCGCTGGGGGACCATAACCCTCAAAGACCCCAGAATCATGGACGAGCACCTCGGGTCTGAGGACGTCAACCGGCATCTTGACACTACCATCCTCCATGACCTTATCTTTCGGGAGATTCTGGGATTGAACGAGAATGGGCAGGGGGAAAGCGAATACGTCGATTACCTGCGAGGAACGAAAGACGTTTTTGCCATTGCCCGAGAAGAGAATAAATATCAGCTCGTCTTTGTTATGCGGCCCACACCCATTGAGCAGGTGGAACGGGCGGTGACGGCAGGCCAGAGAATGCCCCAGAAATCCACCTATTTCTATCCCAAGGTGTGGAGTGGCCTTGTATTCCGGGTTTTCGAGGAGGTTTGAGGCAATGCCTCTTCTCCAGGTGGCGCTGGACCTGTGGGATAAGGAAAAAGCTAAGGACTTTGCCCATCGCCTCTCTCCCTTTGTAGACATCATAGAGGTGGGGACACCGCTTCTTTTGGCCTTTGGCCTTTCGGTGGTTGAGGAGGTTCGAGCTGTTGCAGGGAAAAAGCCTCTTTTTGTTGACGCCAAGATTGTCGATGCAGGAAAAGAAGAAGCGAAGGCAGTCTTTCAAAGCGGAGGGGACATCGTCTCCGTTCTCTGGGGAGCCTCTTTCCCTACGCTGGTGGGCGTCAAGGAGGCTGCAGAGGAGTACGGGAAAAAATGGATGGTCGACACGGTTGATCTTGTTCCCGGGGGAGAAGAAAGAACCGACCTGGTGGCCAGGTTGCAGCCCGATTTGGTGGGACTTCATCTCTCCCACGATGTGGTCTCACAGGAGGAGTCTCCTTGGAGTTCTGTGGATTTCTCTCCCTTTCTTGAGAGGGGTTTGTCTTTGGCTTTGGCAGGAGGAATAACCCTGGAGGTCCTGCCCCGCCTTCTTGTCGAGATACACCCCCAGGTGGTGGTTGTGGGTTCTGCCATCACCCTGAGTCCTCATCCAGAGAAGAAAGCCGAGGCCTTTGGGAGGATTCTCCATGAGTTTTCAGGAGAAAGTTCATCAAGTTCTTGAGGAAGCAGGGAATCTTTTGGCCACTTTACCGGAGGGGAGGGTCCAGGCCCTTCTTGAGGCACTCTCTGGGGAGTGGCGTACCAGACGCCTCTTTTTCTGGGCACGAGGACGGAGCTTTCTTGTCCTTCGAGGCTTTGCCATGCGCCTCATGCACCTTGGTTTTGTGGTGCACATCGTGGGGGAGGTAACCTGCCCAGCCATTCGGCCGGGGGACATTCTTTTTGTAGCTTCAGGTTCTGGCAAGACCTCCTCGGTGGTGCTCTTTGCCGAGAGAGCAAAGAGTATGGGAGCAAAAGTGGTGGCCATCGTGGGGAGAAGGAGTTCACCCCTTGAGGCCATTGCCCATGAGGTTTTGGCCTTTTCACCTGAGGAAGCGGGGAAAACGGAGCAACTCTTCGTGGAGGGTGGAGGAACGCGCTTTGAGGACGCCCTCTTTATCTTCTTCGATGCCCTCATCCTTGCCCTTGTGGAAGGGCAAGAAGAAGAGGCGTATCATCTCATGATGGAGAGGCACGCGAATCTGGAGTGAGGAGATACAGGATGGAGGAGCCTGCGATAGTGGAGTTGCGGAAAAGGGTGGAAGACATCCTGGGAGTAGAGATTGTCCCCCGAGAGAGGTTTTCCGAAGAGACGATTCCGGAGGAAGAGGAACGTCTTGGACCTTTCCTGGCCCAACACATCGACCTCACCCTTGTGGGGCCCACATCGACCAGGAAAGAGGTGGAGAGGGTCTGTCGGGAGGCCCGAGAGTTCGGATTCTTCAGCGTAGTCGTCAATCCCTGTTACGTGGCTTTGTGCAGCGGGCTTCTTGAGGGAAGCCGGGTTGTGGTGGGGGCCACGGTGGGTTTCCCCTTCGGACAGTCCAAGCCCGAGATCAAGGCCCGGGAAGCACGCCTTGCCTTCCAGGAAGGGGCAAAAGAGGCAGACATGGTTATCAACGTCGGAGCCCTTAAAGAGGGCGACCTCCGATTGGTCTATCAGGACATCTGTGGGGTGGTAGAAGAGATGTCTCCGGGAATCGTCAAGGTGGTCCTGGAGACCTCCTATCTCTCGGAAGAAGAAAAAGTTCTGGGATGCCTTGTGGCCTGGGCAGCCCGGGCACATTTCGTGAAGAACTCAACCGGATTCGGGCTCTCAGGAGCTACCCCCCAGGACATCCGGCTTTTGCGGAGGGTGGTGGGAAGGTCTTTGGGGGTGAAGGCAGCGGGGGGCATTAAGACTCGCGAGCAAGCCATCCTCATGCTCAGATCCGGGGCCAATCGCCTGGGAACCTCTTCCGGTGTGGCCATAGTCAGGAACGAATGACGACGAAGTTTCGTCCCGCCCGGCGGTTGACTGTGTCCCTGAGAGATTTGAGGAAGGAGAGAGAGTAAGGTGTAACCTTCCGGGCTTCCGGGAGGAGGGTTTTCCCTTGCTCGAAGTTTTGCCAGTACCACAGGGGGGCCTGGAGGAGGTCTCCCGACATTGCAAGAAGAGCTTCAAGGTCGTGAAAAGGGGGATAGATGGTGGTGCGGATTTCTGCCCGCTCTGAGTGGGCGAGAACCTCCCGGAGTACCGTTCTGACCGATTCTTCCTCTTTCTCTCCTCTCACCAGGTAGTACTTTCCAAAAGGAACCTTGAAGTCAACGCCCCACAGGTCTACAAGGGCATCAAGCCGGCGAAAGGCCTCGTAGTGGCTTCCGTTGGTGTCCACCTTCACAAGGTACCCAAGTTCTTTTATTTTTTCGAGAAAGGGAAAAAGCTCATCGGCAAGAAGAAGGGGCTCCCCTCCGGTGATGCACACCGCATCGAGGAGCCCCCGACGTTTTGCAAGGTAGGCAAGGACGTCTTCCTCCTCTACCCTGGGGAGAGAGGGGTCTTTTGTGACCAGTTCCGGGTTATGGCAGAAAGGGCAGTGGAAGTTACACCCGGCCACGAAGAGTACCGTGGCCATCTTCTCCGGGTATTCGATGTAGCTTACCCTTTGCCAGCCCCGGAAAGTCATTCCTTCACCTCAGGACATACTCTTTGCGCTCGGCGAATTCTTCCTGCTTCCCCCGATTCCACCGCTGCACTGGGCGGTAGTATCCCACGACCCGGGAGTAGACCTCGGTTTCCTCCCCACATTCTGGACAGACGGTCTTTTTCCCCCTGAGGTAGCCGTGCCGTGGGCAGACTGAGAATGTCGGGGTAACAGTGAGATACGGAATGGGGTAGTTCTCGAAAGCCCGCCGTATGAATTTCTTTACTGATTCGGGATTGGGCATCTCTGGCAAAAAGGCGTGGAAGACTGTTCCTCCGGTGTAGAGGGTCTGGAGGTCTTTCTGGTGGTCCAAGGCCTCAAAGGGATCGTCGGTGTGGTTGACCGGGAGGTGGGTACTGTTGGTGTAGTAGGGTTCGGCCTCTCCGGCTGTTATGATGTCAGGAAAGTGGCGGCGGTCGTGCCGGGCCAGGCGATAACTGGCACTTTCAGCTGGGGTAGCCTCGAGGTTATAGAGATTGCCAGTCTCTTCTTGGAAGTCGGCCAGGCGTTCCCGCATGAAGTTTAAAACCTTCACTGCAAAAGCTTTTCCTTCCGGATGGGCGATGGAAACCCCCAGGAAGTTCAGACAAGCCTCGTTCATGCCCACAAGACCAATGGTGGAGAAGTAGTTCCGGAAAGTCCCCAGGTACCGGCGGGTGTAGGGAAGAAGACCGTTCTTGAGGTTCCGCTCGATAACCTTGCGCTTGATCTCCAGGGCGGTTTTTGCAATGTGCATCATGCGCTTTAAGCGGGCGAAGAACTCCTCCTCGGTTTTACTCAGGTATCCGATGCGGGGGAGATTGATGGTGACAACACCGATGGACCCGGTTTTGTCGGCCGAACCGAAGAGTCCCCCACAACGGTTCCGCAAGATGCGGAGATCAAGCTGCAGGCGACAGCACATGGAACGCACATCCCCAGGGCGTAGAGTGCTGGAGATGAAATTCTGGAAGTAGGGAACCCCATACTTTGCGGTGAGCTCGAAAAGGAGTCGGGCGTTGTCGGAGTCCCAGGGGAAATCGAGAGTGATGTTGTAAGTCGGAATGGGGAAGGAGAAGACCCGCCCCTCGTAGTCGCCCTCGAGCATCACTTCGAGGAAGGCCCGGTTGATCATGTCCATCTCTTTTTGATAGTCTCCATACGTCCCAAGGTCCGGCCGCTCTTCTCCTCCGACGATGACCGGGCGGTCTTTCATATCTTCAGGAATAACCCAGTCGAAGGAGAAGTTGATGAAAGGTGCCTGGCTTCCCCAGCGGGATGGCACATTCATGGCAAAGACCATCTGCTGGATAAGCTGCTTCACCGCCGGATAGAGGAGACGATCGTAACGCACAAAAGGTGCAAGGTAGGTGTCAACGGAGTTGAAGGCCTGGGCCCCGGCAAACTCCATCTGCATGGTTCCTAAGAAGTTCACCATCTGTCCGGTGAGGGCCGAGAGGTGCTTGGCTGGTCCGGCAGCCACCTTATCCTTCACTCCACCGAAGCCTTCTCGGATGAGCTCCTCAAGAGACCATCCTGCACAGTAGGCGGTGATGCCGTAGGAGAGGTCGTGGATGTGGATGTCACCATTTGTGTGGGCTTCCCGGACCTCGTCTGGATAGATGCGGTTTAAGGTGTAGTGGGCCATGACAGAGCCCGCCACATGGAGGACGAGCCCCGGATAGGAGTAGGTGGTGTTCGAGTTCTCCTGCGTTCGCCAGTCGGCCTTGAGGAGATACTCCTGGACGATTTTCTCCACGTCCACTACCACCCTCAGTGCTTCTCGGGCTTCTTGCCGTTTCCTCCGGTAAAGGATGTATGCCTTGGCCACCTTGGCGAATCCGTTCTCGATGAGGGTTTCTTCCACCACATCCTGAATGGTCTCGATATCCACGACGGTGTCCTGGCCGAAACGCTCAAAGAGCTTCTGGGTGACGGCGATGCTCAGCTCTCTGGGGACAACCTCGTTTTCTTCTCCCACAGCCTGAAAGGCTTTATAGATGGCCCGCTCGATCCTCTGCCGGTCAAAGGGAACAATGCGTCCGTCCCTTTTGCGAACCTCCCGTGGAGCCAGAAGGTTCATCATATCGCTCACACCTTTTCCTCCTTTCTTTCTTGCTGCTCTCGGCTTAAGGAGAGCACAAGTTCCGCGAACTGGTCGATGTCCCGGAATTCCCGGTACACCGAGGCAAAGCGAACGTATGCCACCTGATCGATCTTTTTGAGTTTTTCCATCACCTTCTCACCGATGCGGGAAGAGGAGACCTCTTCGTATCCCTCTTCCTGGAGTTCCTTTTCAATGTCATCCACCATGGTCTCAAGCTCTTCCAGGGAAACCGGCCTCTTTTCGCAGGCCTTGAGAAGTCCGTTGAGGACCTTTTTGCGGTCGAAGAGTTCCCGGGTTCCGTTCTTTTTGATGACCCGCAAAGGTTTTCGCTCGTACCGCTCATAGGTAGTGAAGCGACGGCGACAGGTGAGACATTCTCTTCGGCGACGGACCTCCGTTCCCCCCTCCACCTCTCGAGAATCGATCACCCTCGAGTCTTCCGCTCCACAGTACGGACAGCGCATACTTCTCACCAACATGTAGTATTTTTATTGAAAATGAATCACTAAATATAGTATACAGGGGGAATGAGAATCGTGCAAGAGGGGCAAAAAAGTTTTTTGGAGTTTGGTGTCCTCTGGGAAAAAGGGTATAATTTCTGGAAACAAGGGGTGATGTCGGTGGATTCTCACATCAACGTTGTGGTGAGCTTTATAGCCGGGCTTTTGTCGTTCCTTTCTCCCTGTGTTCTGGCCATTGCGCCGGCCTACGTGAGCTACATTGCCGGAACGGAGACCCTGGAGGAGAATCGTCGGGCTACCCTCTGGCACGTTCTTCTTTTTGTCCTTGGTTTTGCCGGGGTGTTCGTCCTCATGGGCGTTGGGGCCTCTTTCATGGGGGGCTTTTTCTTTCAGTATCGTGACTGGTTCAACCGCATCGCTGGAGCCATCATCGTGCTCTTCGGAATGCAGGTTGTGGGGATTCTGAAGCTCCGCTTTCTGTACGGAGAAAAGCGACCTCAATTTCGGGTTAGACTTAGAGCCTTAAGGAGTCTTGTTCTGGGCGTTTCTTTCGGCCTTGGCTGGACTCCCTGTGTCGGCCCTGTTTTGGGGTCTATTCTCCTTTACGTCTCGGCCCTGGGAAGGGTATGGGAGGGTGGAATACTTCTTGCCTTTTATGCCCTTGGTCTTGCCCTTCCTTTTCTCCTTCTTGGGGCGGGCTGGGGATGGGCAGTGGGGCTCTTGGGCCGTTTGAAGCGGCGGGCAAGAGCGGTGGAACTGGTGAGTGGGATTCTCCTTATAAGCTTAGGAGTGGTTCTCATCTTTGGGAAGATGGGTGCCCTTTTGAGTCTTTTGGGCTCCTTCAACCCGGAAGCCTTTCTGGTGAAATGAGGCGAGGAGCTGAGAAATGTGCCGTTGGCCAAAAAGGGCAACCAGACCATAAGGGCTTTTGGAACGATTTCCAAAAAGCTTAATCTCTCTTCTCGGGTCTATCGAGGTGTACACCCCATACCGGTGGACCACATTGTGGGGAGTGTGGGAAGGGCTAAGGACCTTCTCCCCGGATTCCGCCTGCGGAATCCCGATGTCCGCTACTACCGAATTCGTCGGGCCATGGAGCGGGGGGAGATACTCCCCCCTATCATCGTCTACAAGGTGGGTGACGAGTACTACGTTCTCGACGGCAATCACCGGGTGGCAGTGGCAAAAGAGCTGGGGATGGATTTCATCGATGCCGAAGTCATCGAGTTTTTCCCGGCGGAACACCGGGAGAGCACCACTCTCCGGGCAAAGAGGACCGAGTTTGAGAGCCTTACTGGACTCAAGGGCATCGACGCCGGTGAGCCTCGTCACTACGATTCCTTCCTCAACTATATCAAGGACTATGCCCGGCGGATGGAACTCTTCTTGGGAAGGGAAGTACCTCTCAAAGAGGCGGCTCTCAACTGGTTTCTCTCTGTGTACACTCCGGCGGTGCAGGCCATTGTGGAGAAGGGGCTTGAGGAGGCCTTCCCCGAGAAGAGCCTGGCGGATATCTTTGCTTACATCATGGACTACAAGTGGTACAAAAGCCAGAAGGAGGGGCATGACATCGGCTTTGATGCGGCCCTCCAGGGTTTTGTGAAGGAAATTGTGGGGAAAAAGGAGAGCTTGGAGGATGAGAAGAAGAAGAGCTTCATCCACCGGGTAGGGGGAATACTGGAGGAGGTTTTGCCGTGGCTCAAGAGGGAGTAAAGTGGCATGCCCTCTCTGAGAAGGAGGTTGCCGACCTTCTCAAGACAGATCTTGCTGAGGGTCTGAGGGAAGAGGAGGCCGAAAGGCGTCTTGTCCAGTACGGCCGCAATGTGCTCGTACAGAAGAAAAAGAAAACCGTTTTTTCCCTTTTCCTGGAACAGTTCCAGGATTTTCTCGTGCTCATCCTCCTTGGGGCGGCGGTTCTATCTTTTCTTCTGGGAGAAACCACGGATTCCTTGGTAATTGTTGCCATTCTCATCGTCAACGCCCTTTTGGGAGTTTTTCAGGAACACCGGGCGAGCAAGGCCCTGGAGGCCCTCCAGAAGATGAGTGTTCCCGAATGCGAGGTTGTTCGCTCGGGAGTGCCTCAGAGGATCAGTACCGAGCTTCTCGTTCCCGGCGATATCCTCCTTCTCCACGAAGGGGACGTTGTTCCTGCCGATGTGCGCCTTTTTGAAGCGAAGGCCCTCCGGGTGGACGAGGCCAGTTTGACTGGGGAATCGGCCCCGGTAGAGAAAGAGGTCGGGGTGCTTCCCGAAAGCTGCTCCCTTCCGGAGCGAACGAACATGGCTTTCGCGGGTACCGTTGTGACCTACGGGCGAGGGAAGGGGATTGTGGTGGCCACGGGAATGGCCCGGGAAATCGGAAGGATTGCTGCCCTCCTTGCCACTGAAGAGGAGACGGTGACCCCGCTCAAGAAACGCCTGGCAGGGTTGGGAAAGCTCTTGGGGATTTTGACCATCGCCGTCTGTGCCTTTGTCTTCCTTGTGGGATTTCTGCGAGGGGAACCTCCTTTTGAGATGTTCATGACTGCGGTGAGCCTAGCGGTGGCAGCCATTCCAGAAGGTTTGCCGGCAGTGGTTACCGTGGTTTTGGCTCTGGGAGTCTTTCGGATGAGCAAGCACAATGCCATCGTTCGCAAACTCCCGGCGGTGGAAACCCTGGGCTGTACGACCTACATCTGCACCGATAAGACCGGGACCCTTACCGAAAACCGGATGGTGGTGCGCCGGGCCTGGACTTTTGACGGGAACCAGAAGCGGCTCTTCACCGTTGCCACCCTCTGCAACGATGCCTTTTTGGAGGGGGACAGGCGATCGGGAGATCCCACGGAGCTTGCCCTCCTTGAGTATGCTGGGGAGGCGAACTTCCCCTGGAAGGAGCTTCGGAAAAAGCACCCTCGTCTTGATGAAATTCCCTTTGACTCAAGTCGCAAGAGGATGTCCACGCTCCATGCCTTTGACGGAGAGCTTTTACTCCTCACCAAGGGGGCGCCGGAGATTGTTCTTGAGCGCTGCTCTTTCTTCGAATCGGAGGGGGGTATTTTCCCTCTGGGAGAGAGGGAGAGAGAAGAAGTTCAGAAAAAACAGGAAGAGATGGCTGAAGAAGCCCTGCGGGTTTTGGCCTTTGCCTTCCGTCGGGTGGAGGAGGAGAACCTTGAAGGGGATATGGAGAGGGATCTTGTCTTTGTAGGTCTTCTGGGCATGATGGACCCACCCCGGAAGGAGGCCTATTCTGCCCTCTCCGAGGCTCGGGAGGCCGGAATTGAGACCATCATGATTACTGGAGATGGAGCCCTCACTGCCTGGGCTATAGCCAAGGAACTGGGGATGCTTCGGGAGGGTGAAGAAGTGCTCGTGGGGCAGGAGCTTGAACGTCTCTCGAAGGAAGAACTCAAAAAGTGCATAAAGGGGATACGAGTTTTTGCCCGGGTCTGGCCGGAGCAGAAGCTCCGCATTGTGGAGGCCCTCCAGGAGAGTGGGGAAGTGGTGGCTATGACGGGAGACGGGGTGAACGATGCTCCGGCCTTAAAACGCGCCGACATCGGAATCGCCATGGGGATCACGGGAACCGATGTGGCCAAAGAAGCGGCCGATATGGTTTTGGCCGACGACAACTTTGCCACCATCGTGCGGGCGGTGAAGGAGGGGAGGGTGATCTTCGACAACATCCGGAAGTTTGTGGTGTATCTCCTTTCCTGTAACCTGGGGGAAATTGGAGCTGTCTTCATTCCCATACTTTTGGGACTTTCCCGACCCCTTGTTCCAGTACAGATACTCCTCGTGAACCTTGTGACTGATGGTCTCCCTGCCCTGGCCCTTGGGGTTGAGGCTCCTGAGCCCGACCTCATGAAGCGTCGACCTCGCTCCCCCAGAGAGGGTATCGTCACTCCCTTCTACCTGCGGACCATTCTCTTCGGTGCAACCTTCATCACCCTGGCGGTGGTGCTGGCCTTTTACACCGGGGAAAGGCTCTGGGGGTTGCACGCGGCCCGGACCATCGCCTTCGTAACCTTAAGCCTTGGAGAGCTCTGGAGGGCGTACAGTTTCCGCTCCGAACGTCTGAATGCCTGGAACGTCGATCCCCGGACGAACCTCTTTCTTCTGGAGGCCTGTGGCATATCTCTTTTTATCATCCTGGCGAGCGTCCTTTTACCCTTCCTTCGCCCGGTCTTTGACACCCATCCGCTCACCCTTTCCCAGTGGATGTTCTCTCTGGCCTTTTCGCTTCTTTCCTTTGTGGCCTTTGAGATTCGGAAAATCTTTGTAGGGAGGGATGATTATGGAACTAAAACTCGTGACTCTGGAAAACCCCAAGGGGTATAACCTCATTTTGGGACAGGCACACTTCATAAAGACCGTGGAAGATCTCCACGAGGTCCTGGCTACCTCTTCCCCAGGGCTTAAGTTTGGCATTGCTTTCTGTGAGTCCTCGGGACCCTGCCTGGTGCGCTATAGCGGTAATGACGAGGAGCTGGTGGAACTCGCCAAAAAGAACGCTCTTTTGCTCTCTGCTGGTCATGCCTTCCTCATTTTCCTCAAGGAGGGCTACCCGGTGAACGTGCTCAACGCGGTGAAGATGGTGCCCGAGGTGTGTCAGATTTTCTGTGCCAGTGCTAATCCCATTCAGATCGTTCTTGTAGAGACGGAGCAGGGGAGAGGAATTCTTGGGGTTGTCGACGGGTTGAAGACGAAGGGAGTGGAAACGGAGAAAGACATCGAGGAGCGGAAGGCGCTCCTGAGAAAAATCGGGTACAAACTCTGAGGGAGGGCAATGAGGCGAAGCGGCTTTGCAGACCTTCCCCTCCATGGGGGACAGTGTCCCCCCTGGCTTTTCGAGCGGATGAAAAAGCTTGGGGGGCACATCATCGAGGCTGTGGTGGCTCTCTTCGGGTCGGAGGAATTTCTGCGGCGGATTGCCGACCCGGTTTTCTTCCAGTCCTTGGGGTGTCTTCTGGGCTTTGACTGGCACTCAAGCGGTCTCACCACCACCCTCTGTGGAGCTCTGAAAGAAGCAGTCCGGGGTAAGGAGAAGGACCTGGGACTCTACATCTGCGGGGGTAAAGGGGGGACCTCTCGGAAGACCCCCCAGGAGATCGTAGCCCATGCCGAGAGAGACGCCCTGCCCTTTGGGGAGGAATTCGTGGAGTACAGCAAACTGAGCGCCAAAGTGGACAATACCGCCCTCCAAGATGGGTACACCCTTTACCACCACGTCTTTTTTTTCACCACCTCGGGCAAGTGGTCGGTGGTGCAGCAGGGGATGAACCCGGAAACCTCTTTTGCGCGACGCTACCACTGGTTGGGGGAGACGGTGCGGGATTTTGTCTGTGAGCCCCATGCCGGAATATGCGGGATAAAAGAGAAGAAAGTTCTCAACCTCGTGGCCAGAGAGAGTGGACCCTGCCGGGGGGGAATTGTGGCCATTCTCCAGGAAGACTTTTCGGTGGTGCGAAAAGAGGTGGAGGGGGCCATTCGGCACCTCGTTCTTCCTGCCCGGCATATTATCACCGGGGAGGATTTCAATCTTAGCCGGATGGAGAAAACCCTGTCCTCCCTTTGCAAGAAGAAACCGGGTTCCTTTGTGGAGGTCCTCAAAGTCCAGGGAGTGGGGCCAAAGACCCTGAGAGCTTTGGCTTTGACGGCGGAGGTCGTTTTGGGAACACCTCCAAGCTATACTGACCCGGTGAGTTTCTCCTTTGCCCATGGAGGAAAGGACGGAACCCCTTTCCCGGTGGATCGCGCTACCTATGATGCCACCATTGGCTTTCTCGAACAGGTGGTGGGACGTCTGAAGGTGGGGGTTGGAGAAAAAAAGAGGGTTTACGAACAGCTGAGGCTTTTAAGTGGAGAGGAGAGAAGAAGATGGACGCTCTGGAAGTTTTGAGAACCCGTCGTTCCATTCGGAGGTTTCGGCCTCAGGCAGTGGAAAGGGAGAAGATTGAGACCATCATCGATTGTGCCCGCCTTGCTCCATCGGCTAACAACCTCCAGCCCTGGGAGTTTGTGGTTGTCACCGACCAGAAAAAGCGGGAGGACATTGCCAGACTCACCGGCTGGAAATTCATCCGTGAAGCACCGGTTCTTTTGGCCGTTTTCTGCAAGAACACGAAGTACTACCTTGAGGACGGGTGTGCAGCCACAGAGAACATCCTCCTTGCCGCCTGGGCGCTGGGTTTGGGGTCCTGCTGGGTGGCAGGGGATAAAAAACCCTATGCCGAGGAGGTGCAAAGATACCTGGGGGTGCCGGAAGGATATCGCCTGGTGAGCCTTGTAGCCATGGGGTATCCGGCCAGTGTCTCCAGGGGATGCTTCTTCAAACGGGACCTCAAGGAAGTACTCCACTGGGAGAAATTTTGAGGAGGTGAGGGTGGTGAAGGTGGGTGTTCTCTCCGACAGTCACGACCATTTGCCGGAACTGCACAGGGCCCTTGAAGTCCTCAAGAAAGAAGGGGCGGAGCTCATCCTCCATGCCGGGGATTATGTGGCTCCCTTTTCGGTGGCGGTTCTTGCCGAGCTTGCTATCCCCTGGTGGGGAGTTTTGGGGAACAACGATGGGGAGGTACTCGGTATTTTTGAGAAGTCGGGGGGAAGGATTAAGGCTCCCTTCCTGGAGCTTGAGGAACGGGGCTTTAGAATCTTCCTCTCTCATCTCTATCAGCCGGCAAAGTTGGCCCTTTTGAGTGGCCACTACGACCTTGTGGTGTACGGCCACACTCATGAGGCCATTATCAAAGAGGAGGGCAGGACCATCCTTGTGAATCCGGGAGAAGTGTGTGGTCTTTTGAGTGGACGACCCACGGTGGCAGTCTGCGACCTCGAAAAAAAGGTGGCCAAGTTGCTCAACATCTGATTTAATATTGAGAGATTCTGGGAGGGCTTATATGGAGGTTTTGCGAGAGCACTTCGTTCGACAGCTCAACGAGCTTCAAGAAGATTTACTCAGTATGACCCATGCAGCTGAGAAGATGCTTCAGATGGCGGTGGAGTCCCTGAAGGAACGAAACGTGGAGAAGGCCCGGGAAGTCATCGCCCTTGACGACGTGGTCGACGATTATAACTTCAAAATTGAAGAAAGATGCCTGCGGATGATTGCCCTGCAGCAGCCGGTGGCGAAAGACCTGCGTATCAT
>FMJZ01040624.1_pt1 | contig 24746 bp, 22 predicted proteins | sample 1987881 | NCBI WGS metagenome assembly FMJZ01 (sample SAMEA4378227, study PRJEB15110) | soil metagenome | biome: soil; feature: Field; material: Soil | place: India | collected 2015-03-11 | depth 0 m
GATGCAAGAAATGGGAAGAGACATAATTCCCTTGATACCCATGCCAGAAATACAAGTACAGGACGTTGATTCTACTCAACATCTCCAAGAAATACAGAGTTATGTTTATACAAAGACAGCCGATTATGAACCAAGAAAAATTTTTAGTATTTTTTGGGATCAATTCTATTAAAAATCAATCATTTTATTGAGATTCCTGCTCTTAAACCATAAAAAAAGCTAGCTTTACGCTAGCTCAAAAAGGAAAGGAGAGAGAGGTTCCCTTCTATATAATATACGTAATTTGATTGAATTTTGTTCAACTTTTTTTGGTTTTTAGGTAAATTATTTCATACAATAAAGGAATAAGAATCAATGTAAGAATCGTAGAAGTGATTAATCCACCAATCATTGGGACTGCAAGACGTTTCATAATTTCTGATCCAGCTTCACTTGACCACATGATGGGCAATAGACCAATAAAAGTTGTAGACACTGTCATCATTTTGGGACGTACCCTCATAACAGCTCCTTTAATAATTGCTTCGCGAATATCATGAATATCAAAAGATTTTTTCCTTTCTCTTAATTCGTTCATTGCATGATCTAAATATACAAGCATTACAATTCCTGTTTCTGCCGCAATACCAGCTAATGCGATAAAACCTACATCTGTTGCAACTGAACGATTGTATCCAAGTATATACATCAACCAAATTCCTCCAGTCAAAGAAAATCCAACAGAGATTAGTATTAAAAAGGTTTCTATCCAATTCCTAAAATGAAGATACAACAAAACAATAATCACAACAATTGCAAGTAGTGATGCAAAGATGAGTTGTTCTTTAACTCTTTCCATTTGTTCATATTGTCCACTCCAAACAATGGACATGCCCGCATAAAAAGGAATTTCTTTTTTTTCTATAGACGATAGAATAAATCTTTTTGCAGATTCTACATAGGTTTTTACATCGTATCCTGGTTTTAGATCCACATAAATCCAAACGGTTTTTCGAGCATTTTCTGTCTTAATTTCCATTGGGCCTTCTTTTATTTCGATTTCTGCGATTTGACTTAAACGAATATAATTCACTTTATTCGACATTTCACCTGAACTCATCGGAAGGTCAATCCATAGGTTTTTGATTTTTTCTGGTGTATCGCGTAATTCGCGTGGATAACGTATTACAATTGGATATCGTTCTCTTTCTTCTATTGTAATTGTAATGGGCATTCCAGCAAGTAATAGGTTTAAATGGTTCTGCACATCCTCAATCGTTAATCCATATTGCATCAATTTTTCTCTATTTAGATAGATATTGATATATTTTCCTCCTAAGCTTCTTTCTGCTATAATCGAAGATGTTCCCGGAAAATTTCTGAGTTTTGCTTCTATTTTCGATGCAACCTCTGTAAGTTGATTTAAATCATTTCCTAATAGTTTAATTCCCACAGGTGTTTTAATTCCAGTTGAAAGCATATCAATTCTCGTTCTGATGGGGAATGTCCATGCATTGGTAAGTCCAGGAATATTGATTTTTTGATCGAGTTCCTCGATGATTTTTTCTATGGTCATATTGGGTCGCCATTGTGAAGAAGGTTTTAACTGAATCGTTGTTTCCACCATCGTTAAAGGTGCAGGATCGGTTGCTGTTTCTGCGCGACCAATTTTTCCAAGAACTGTTTCTACTTCTGGGATTTCTTTGATCATCTGATCAGTTGTTTGAAGGATTTCTTTTGCTTTTGTTATCGATATTCCTGGTAAGGTTGTTGGCATGTAGAGTAAATCTCCTTCGTTTAATGGAGGAATAAATTCTCCACCAATAGGTCTTATCAAATATCCACCAGAAAGGTTGGGAATACCAGTAATGGGTAGAAACGAAAGGAGCATAAAAACTACCGAAAATAAAATCAATTTATATTTTTTTTCTAATGCAAAAATTAAAATAGGTTTATAAATATTTATTAAAAAATTCGAAATAGGATTTTCGGATTCTGGTCTAATATTCCCTTTTACAAACCGAAACATCAATACAGGAATGATGGTAATCGCTATAACAGAAGAAAAAGCCATAGCCAATGTTTTTGTTAAAGCCAATGGCTTAAACAACCGTCCTGATTCTCCTGTTAACAACAAAATCGGAAGAAAAGAAACTGTCACAATAACCAAAGAATAAAAAATAGATGGTCCCACCTCAACAGAAGATTCTTTTACGAGATTTAGGTAATGATCAGGATGATAGGGATCTTTTGTCTTTTCTATGTGTTTATGTAAATTTTCGATGAGTACAATCGAAGCATCTACCATAACACCAATGGCTATGGCAATTCCTCCTAAGCTCATGATATTTGCATTTATCCCTAAAAAATACATCGTAATCAAAGAAGCTAATACTCCAACGGGTAAAGTAAAGATTGCAACAAAAGAAGATCGAAAATGTAGCAAGAAGATTGTAATCACTAAAGAAACTACGATCATTTCTTCAATAAGTTTCCTAGAAATATTTTCTATGGAACGATGGATAATTTTAGAACGATCATAAGCAGGAATAATTTTTACACCATCAGGTAAAAATGGTTCAATTTCTTTGATTCGCTTTTTTACTCGATCGATTACTTCTAATGTGTTTACTCCATGTCTTGCGATAACAATACCAGCTACAGCTTCTCCTTCTCCATTCCAATCAATAATACCTCTCCTCATAGAAGAACCTATGTATACATTTGCAATATCTCCTATAGTTAAAGGATTTCCTTGTTTAAGGTTGATCTTTAAAGGAATATTTTTTATATCCTGAATCGATTGAATGTAGCCAAAACCTCGAATCATATATTCGGTTTCGCCTAATTCGATAGAACCTCCACTTGCATCCATATTGCTTTTTTTTAGTGCCATTTCTATATCACGTATGGTAATATTATTCAATTGCATTTTATCGGGATATGGTTCTACATAATATTGTTTTACGAATCCACCAGCAGAGGCAACTTCCGATACACCTTCAAGAGAAATTAGTTCATACCGTAAATACCAATCTTGAATACTTCGCAATTGTTGTAGGTCGTGTTTTCCTGTTGTATCAACTAATACATACATATAAACCCAACCAACACCCGTAGCATCTGGTCCAATTTGTGGAATGATTCCCTTAGGCAGATATTGCGAAGCATAGTTTAGATATTCTAAGACTCTACTTCTTGCATAATATAAATCTGTTCCATCTTCGAAAATCACATAAACCAAAGAGTATCCAAAAAAAGAATAGCCTCGAACAATTTTTGCATAAGGAACTGCTAACATTGCAGATGTTAAAGGATAAGTAATTTGATCCTCTACCACTTGGGGTGCTTGTCCTGGATAGGGGGTATAAATAATCACTTGGACGTCCGATAAATCGGGAAGTGCATCTATGGGGATTTTTCTGATTATATAAAACCCTAAGATAAAAATGATTCCTGCTGGTAGTAAAATGAACATCTGATTTTTTAGTGAAAATTCGATGATTTTTTTTATCATAACTATCTCCATTAATGTTGATGTGTAGGAATGTTTTGTTGTAGCTTTTGTATTGCTTCTTGAATTCGCGTTTCGGAATCTAACAAGAACTGAGATGATGTAACCACCTCTTCGTTTTCTACTATGCCTTCTTTGATTTCTGTCCAATTTTCGCCATCAGTCATTCCAATACTTACAATTCTTGGTTCTATAATTCCATTACCTTTATGAACAAATGCAATATTTCGCGAACCTGTTTGTATTACAGAAGAATAGGGCACTACCAATATAGGTTTAGGAACTTTATAAATGATTTTTATGTTTGCATACATTGCCGGTTTGATTTCATATGCTGGATTGGGAATTTCGATTCGCACATTTAAATCTCTTGTTGTACCTTCTATATAAGGATAAATATAAGTAATTTTACCATTAAATGTTTTGTTGGGAATCTGAGATATTTCTACGATGGCTTTTTGTCCTAAGTAAACAAAGGGAATATCTTTTTCTGGTATATGAGCAATTATCCATACATTGGAAATGTTGGCAATCTTGAATAAATCCATTCCTTCTTTTACTTGTTGTCCTTCGAAGACAAATTTTTCTATGATAAACCCATTGTAGGGACTTGTTAGATATAAAAGTTTTTGTGCTTTTTGTTGGTTTTCGATTTGTTGGATTTGATTTTCGCTGATATTCCATAATTTAAGTCTTTCTTTAGCTGATTGTAGGGTTTTATAGAGTTCATTTGCTATATCGGAATTTCCCATTTTTTTGGAAATTTGATATTGCTTATAAAGGTTTAAATATTCTTCTTGTGTTGCATACAATTCTGGGCTATATATAGCAAGTAATGCTTCGCCTTTTTTTATGTATTTTCCGTTGTATTTTGCAAAGAGCTTTTCTACCCATCCATTGATTCTACTGTTTATAATATAGATTTCGCGTTCATCATAATCGATATGACCAACAACAGAGATACTTCTTTCTACTTGTTTTTTTTCTGCTGTTTGTGTGCGAATACCGATTTTTTGTATCATCGAAGGATCAATTTTAATTTGGATAGAATGTTGTGTAGAATGGTCCTGAGAATCTTCTTGTTTGATTGGTTCTTTTACAGGAACAAGTTCCATATGACAAATGGGACAATTACCCGGTTTATCTTGAATAATCTGGGGATGCATGGGGCATGTCCACAGTTGTTTGTTTTCTATACTAGTAGGTTTTTTTTCAAAATAATGATCTTTAATAAAAATTGCCAAATATCCCATTCCTAAAAGGATCAATACAGCTAAAATATATTGAATCATTTTATGATTTTTCATTGTCTTCCTCCTTGGATTTGATGAATTTCTGGTAAAATGTGGTTCGAAAATTGAAGGTATTCGATGATTTTTACATCCAATTCTTTTCGTAAGTTGATGTATTCTTTTTCGAGGTTGAGTAGATCCATTAAGATAAGAGAAAATCCTTCGAAATCAATCTTCCCTACCATATAATTTTGTAACCCAGAATTAAAAGATAATTCTGCTTGTGGAATTAAAACATTTTTGTATAAATCTTGCCTGTTTTTTAATGTTTGAATTTCTATGTTTAGTTCCTTCAATCGGGTTTTTAGGTTAAGTTCAACTTCTGCTAAATCAAATTTTGTTTTTTTAAGGTTCAATTCTTGCGATTGAACTGCCTTTGGGTTCGATAATGCACTCCACAAAGGAATCCGAAAAGAAATCCCCGCAGACATAAAGTTTTCTCCCGATTTGGGATCGTCGGGTATTTTCTTTGTTTCGCGATAAGATAAGAATAATTCAAAATCAGGATAATATTCGTATTTTTGCAGCTGGATTTTTTTTTCGTCTATCTCTGGTAGAATTTTTGCAAGATTATAATAAGTTGTTTCATAGATTGTATGATTTTCTGGCAGCGTTTTATATAACAACTCAATGTATTGTTTGATAGAATCATAATACGTTGATTCTTCGTAATTGGTTTTGTTAATAATAGAATAATAATAGTTTAGGTTTTCTTTTAAGTTTTCTATGTTACCTTTTATAGCAATCCGTTCTTCTTTTAGTTTGTTTTCTAGAAGGATTGCTTTCGATAAGTCGGTATAATTTCCTTTGCCCGTTGTATATTTTGCTTTACTCGATTCTGTTAAAGTTTTGAATTTATCATAATATTGGTTTAGGATTAAATCGAGTTCTTTCGAGGCATAATAAGATACCCATAACATGAGAATTTTCTCTGTGGTTTTGTTGTATTCTTCTGCTAATTTAATGCGTTCTAATTCAATTTCCTTTTCGGTGATTTTAGATTCTAAGGTTAATTTCCCTGGCGTTGGTATGGGTTGAATCAAAGAATATTCTATGCCAGACATAGGAGATTTGTCGAACTCAAATTTTAGTTTTTTATTGTATGGAACAGTACTCCACATAATACCAAAACGCGGATCTGGATAATAAGTTTTTTTGTATCTATATTCTTCTAATTTATATGCTAAGCTCATCGTTTGGGATTGAATTTTGGGATGATTTTCCAAAATTGCTTTTAAGTCTAAATAAAAAGCATTGTTATCAATACTTTCTTTCGAATATAAAATATTCGTATTTATATATAAAATAATTATTAAAATAAATATATAATATTTCATAAATTAACTCCTAAGAAAATTTAATAAAAATTTATTAATTGTTAAGCGAAAAATGGGATTCTATTTTAATTGAACACAATAAAGGATAAATAAAGGGACTGATTTTATTTTGGGCGAAATATAAAAAATAACACTTTGTATTTTTTCTTGTAGGGGAAGATAAAAAGAATCAAAGGATTTATTATAAAAAGTAAGGTTGTATTTTAAATAATGTTCCGCATTTTTGTGTAAATAATCGCAAGAATGGCTGTTAGTATTTTTGATTTTACTAGTATTTTCTTGCTTGGGTTGATGGTGTTGGCAGTGGGATGTTGTTTTTTGTTCAATTTGAGGTGTATTACAACTGATGTCACAAATAGGCGTATAGAATATTCCAATAATAAAAGAAACAACCAAGAATCGCTTTAAAAAAGAACGCCACATATTTATTATATGATTCGTTTGGCTACATAAAAAGGTTACATTTTATTTGAATGCATAGAGAACAAATGAGCTGGTTAAGGCAAAATCTCCCCAGGTAATTTTACTCAAGAGATGATAGAACCCAACCCGTAGATATCGATAAAAATAAATGGGAGGAATAAAACCACTCATTTTTTTCCATTTAGGTAATAAGCCAAAATCTACTCCATGGAAGTATATAAACTCTTTAAAACCAGCTTGTTTTAAAAAAGCAGTTAAATTTTTTTTTGAATAATAGAATAAATGGCCGGGTAGATAATAATGATAATGATTTTTTTGCATCTTTGCTTGTAGACCATCAAAGTTTGCAGTTTGAATGATCAAAAGTCCCGAAGGATTCAATAAATCATAAAGTTTTTTTAATATTCGATTTGGTTCTGGTAAATGTTCGATTACTTCGATCATTGTAATAATGTCATATTTCTTGTTTGGTGTATAATGCAATAAATCAGAACAAAAAATTCTGTTTTTTATTTCTTCGTCTTTTTGGCATTCTTCTACCACATAAGGAGATATATCTATCCCTTCTGCATCATAGCCTTCTTTTAAGGCAGTTTTAACGAATCCTCCAAAGCTACATCCAACATCTAAAAAACGAGCTGGTGGTGGCTTAAATTTTTTGATCGTTTTTAACCGTGCTTTCCATACAAATTCACAATAACGAAAGTATTTTCTTTCGTCAAAATAACTGTATTCTGCGGTTCCTTCGAAATAATCTTTTGTGTAGAATCCATCGGGATTTGTAATATCCTGCATCTGTAATTTACAAGAAGGACATTGATAAATCTCTAAGGGCTTTTTAAAACCATCAACCCTATACAAAAAATTTGTTTTTATCTTACAAAAGGGACAAATCACCATCAAATTTTTTCTAATTCTTCTTCTAATGTAAATTGATTTTTTAAATGTTCTGGGTCCTGTTTTAATCCTTGTTTTTTTCCTAATAGTGCATTTTGTCTTTTTATCACATAATCTGCTTTTTCTATATATCGTTTGATAGTTCTGGTTGGCTTAATTGACAAAGCTTTTTCCCAGTATTCTTTTGCATTTCGATAGTTTTTCATGTTAAAATATGCAATACCAATTAGTTTTAATAGATGATAATGATTTGGGTTCATTGTGTTGGCTCTTAATAAATATTTTAGTGCTTTTAAGTTTCTGTTTAAATTAATAAAGCATAAACCTCTTAAAAGTAAAATATCAAATGGTTGTTTTTCGGATGGTCCTTCCATAAGAGCTAATGCATCTTCGTAATTTTTTTGTTTAATGTAGCTTTTAACCTTTAATCGATAGATTTCTTCACTATCTAGCCGGTGTTCTTCGCGTTTATAGTCTTTTTCTTTAAAAGAAATTCTCATGATAGAAATATCGTCTGTTGGTATTCCTATTTGGTAGATTTTTTGAACCATCTCTTTTAATTTTCCTTTTTTTTCTTCGATAACTTTTAAAAATAACCTATAATCATGATTCATAACTTTTTCTTCTCCATGGGAAATCAATAAATCGTCTTTGCCATCACTTCCGATAAAAACAACATCATTTTCTTCTAAATAGAATTTTTGAACTTTAAAAGGTAAATCAGAGGGAAAGCCAAATTTTCTAACAGTAATTTCTTCGTCTAAAAAACTTGCTTGATTATTTCTGTAAAGAATAGCAAAGGGATGTTCTGCATTAAAATAATATAACATGGATTCTTCTTCGTCGATGATACCTAAGATTCCAGAAATCATCATAGTTCCGTCAAAAGATAAAAAAATATTTTGAATTTCTTGATAAATTTTTTCGAGTAATTCTTCTGGTGTGTGGATATAATCAAAATCTCTGATTGATAACGAATTTAGAATAGTTCCCATGACAATACTGCCACTTGCTCCTTGAAGAGATTTTCCCATTGCATCGCCATTAAAAAATAGATGATACAATTTTTGATGAATTTTGATTGTATTTGCAAAGCAAATATCTCCTCCGATATGATTATGTTGATTTTTGAATAAAAAGGATTTTTTTTGAATACAAACAAAATCGATTTGAACATTTTGACTGTTGATTTTGTTAACAATTAATGGTTTAATTAGTAGCGATGTTAAGAAATAATCTCCGTCTTGATTTCGCTTTAAAGATTTAATGTCTTTTAAAGAATTTTCGAATTCTTTTTTAATTTTATCCAATTTTTGGATGGTTTCTGTTAAGTTTTCGGAATATTGTTTTTCTATGTATAATCCACATTCCATTTCCTTCATTTTATCTATAAGAGGTTTAATATGTTCTCTTTTTATGATAGAACCATGTTGTGGAGCTATAAGTTCAATATCTAGGTTTTCGATTTTTCTTAGAGCGTAATTTAAAATATCTTTCGAAGGCATATAAGCCATATGGAAACCTTCGATTTCTTTGTAATAGTTTTCGTCTGCATAAAAGTGCCAACTTTCTTCGAGTCCTCCAAATAAATCACTCGAAAATAAAACTTTGGTTTGAAGATCATACGTAACAAATGCCCCAGGGGAATGGCAATAGGGCGTAGTAAAAAATTTCAATTTGTATCCATCGATATCGAGTTCAAAAGTTTTGCATGTCGATTTTGTAATAAGGAGATTTGACCCCATAGTGTTTGATTAAAAACGTCATTCGGGTATGGGTTACAATCATTAAATCTTTTCGATTAATTATATCTTCTAAATAAGGAACCGATGAACACAAATCAGGATCTTGATGATGTAGAATAATATAACGAATATCTTTAATCGATCCATTTTTGTTTACTTTGTTAATAATACTGTCTATTTCTAACATGGAACCTGGATCGATTAAAATCGAATTTTTTCCTAAATCAATGTAATAAGGGTGGCATTGAAAAGGATCTTTTTCCAAATAAGCACTAACCCAATACGTTTTTGGTGCAATCTCAACAGCATGTGTATAATCGATATTTTCATGGTTTTTTAGTGTTTTTATCATAATATTGTAATTATATTCAATACTATAAAAATTTCAAGAAAATTATAATTAATACTTTAAAGTATTTAAAAATTTTTGCAACAAAAATAATAATGAGCGATAAGTTGATGGAGTTTTCCTAATGGGGTTCTTGCTACGAAACCAATTTCGATTTCTTTAAAATATAGAGATAGTTCTTGTTGAATTTCGTTTTCGTCAAAGAAATAAATTTCCGAAGTGATATTGGCTGCATTTTTATAATGGGTATCTTGTTTTGAACGATATGTTCCTATCAATATACCATTGGGTTTTAAAATTCTTCGAAATTCTTTTAACAAAAAACGACGTATCTCTTCTGAATTATAATGAAGGACTCCCCAACAAATAATTAAATCAAAATAAGCATTTTTAAAGGGTAAGGCATTTTTATTCTCGTAATGGATAAATTCAATTTCTGGAAAATTTTTTTTATTTCTATCGATTACTTCTTTGGAAAAATCTAACCCAAATAAATTAGGAATATTTTTTTCTTTTAAATACAATAAATGTCGGGCAGTGCCACATCCAAAATCAAGAGCATTTTCCCAATAGGAATTGTAATATTTTTCTACCACGCGAACTAAATTTTCGTCTGGATATTTTAAGATTTTTATATTATTTTTATAATATTCATTCCATGCAATTTCGCTAGGTAGAAATGCCATTTTAACCGAATCGACCTGTTATATAATCTTCGGTTAATTTTTCTTTGGGATTAGTAAAAATTTTAAATGTAGAATCATATTCTATCAATTTACCTTGGTAAAATAGTGCTGTTAAATCTCCAATTCTTGCTGCTTGTTGCATGTTATGTGTTACAATAATAATTGTGTAGTATTCTTTTAATTCTAAAATCAACTCTTCGATTTTGTTGGTGGAGATTGGATCCAAAGAAGCGGTAGGTTCATCCATTAGAAGAACTTCTGGTTGCATGGCAATAGCTCTTGCAATACATAAACGTTGTTGTTGTCCTCCGGATAAAGAATAGGCACTTTCTTGTAATTTGTCTTTGACTTCTTCCCATAGATATGCCTTTGATAAGGCTTCGTAAACTAATTCATCTAAATCACCTTTGTAGCCATTAATTTTAGGTCCAAGTGCTATATTTTCGTAAATCGATTTGGGAAAGGGATTAGGTGTTTGAAAAACCATCCCAACACGTAGCCTTACCTCTACTGGATCTACTTTGGGATCGTATATATCTGTATTATCTAATAAAACTTTACCTTCTACGCGAAAATCTTCGATAAAATCATTCATGCGATTTAATGTTCTAAGTACAGTACTTTTACCGCAACCAGATGGTCCTATAAGCGATGTAATGCGATTTTCGTATATATCCATTGTTAGATCAGAAACTGCTTTAAAATTGCCATAATATAAATTAACATTTTGTAGTTTGATTTTTGTTTTTAGTTGTTCATTATTTTGATCGGCTTTATTCACTTGTATTTTGATTTCTTTCATAAGAACTCCTTTTTATTGAATTTTTCTTAATTTTCTCTGAAAATAAATTCTTAAAACAATTGATAGAGAATTCATTATCAATAAAACTGCTATTAAAATAACTATTGCTGCAGCAGCTAATTTATGAAAACCTTCTTGTGGTAAGGATGTCCAGTTAAAAATTTGAATAGCAATCACGGTAAAGCTGTCCATTATACTTGATGGTGCTATGGCAACATAAGTTAATGCACCAATCATAATTAAAGGTGCAGTTTCTCCAATGGCTCTGGATAAAGCTAAAATAATTCCTGTTAAGATACCTGGCATTGCTAATGGCAAAATTTGGTAGCGTACTACTTGCCATCGCGTCATACCTATACCAAATCCCGCAAAACGAAAGGAGTCTGGAATAGCTCTTAGTGCTTCTTGTGTTGCAATAGTAATCGTAGGTAAAACCAAAAGAGACATAGTTAATGCACCTGCTAATAAGCTTCTTCCTAACGATAAACCACGAACAAATAATGTTAATCCTAAAATACCATAAATAATCGATGGAATTCCTGCTAAATTTTGGATGTTGATTTTGATTAATTCGATGATTTTATTTTTTTTACTACTATACTCTTCTAAGTAGATTGCAGCAAAAACGCCCATAACAATAGAAAATAAAGCGGTAAGACCAATGAGCCAAATCGTTCCCATCAATGCAGGATAAATTCCAGATTTCTCGGGGAAACGAGAGGGAGGATTTAGTAAAAAATCCTTCGTGATATAGGGTACTCCTGTATATGTTATCGAATAGAGTAAATAAGCTAATAATAAAAGAACGATGATATTTAATATAAATGTTATAAATTGAAAAATTGCTCCATAGATATAATATTTTTTGTATAATTGAAAGTCTGGACGAAATGTCATACATATACCTCTCTGAATTTTTTTACGAGTTGCAAAGCTAACCAGTTAAATGTGAATGTGATTATGAATAATGTTAATCCAATTGCATAGATTGTATAATACTCAATACTACCATAGGGTGTATCTCCTAAGGAAACTTGAACGATAAATGCTGTCATAGTTTGGATGGATTCTAAATAGTTATAGGTCATCTTAGGTGAGGAACCAGCTGCAAGAACAACTGCCATTGTTTCTCCAACTGCTCGTGAAAACGCTAATATAATCGATGCAGTGATTCCCGATAACGATGCAGGTAGAATAATTCTTGTAATCACATGAAATTTTGTTAATCCTAATGCATAAGCACCACTTTGTATCTTTTGTGGGACAACGCGAATTGCTTCGATAGAAAGGGAAGCGATCAAAGGAATGATGGAAATACCAACAACGATGGAGGCAGATAATGCATTAAATATGTCGATTTCTGGAAATAAATATTGTTTTAAAAGTGGTGTAACAAAATCAAGAGCAAAATATCCATAAACAACCGTAGGAATTCCCCCTAATATTTCTATCACCGGAGTTAAGATTTCTCTAACTAGTCTGGATGCATATTGTGTTAGATAGATTGCAACACCTAATCCAAGCGGCACGCTTATAATGATAGCACCTATTGCTACCATCAAAGTTCCGTTAACTAAAGGTAAAACACCCAATTGTTTCGGTTCTCCAAAAGGTCCCCAAACAGTACCAGTAAAAAATTCTATAAACGATGCTTTCTGGAAAAATTTGATTCCATCGTATAATAAAACATAAGTAATTGCTAAAGTAATAAAAACAGTAAACCATCCATGTATTGCAAATATTGTTGCAATAAGGACTTCTGAAAAGGATTTGGATGGTGCTTTCCCAAAGCGGGAAAACACCTTATCTCTACCTTCTGTGATTGCTTTTGTAAGAATCTTTTTTTGTTCGGTAGGCATTACTTCCATAAGGATAATCCTATTCTACAGAGTATAAGTCTTTAATAGAGAAAAATTCGCCAGCATGTTTTTCGTTTTTAGGAGAACCATGTTTTTCTTTTGCAAAATAATCTTTTAAAACTTTGTAATCTTCTTTCATAAATGGAATGTATCCAACTGCTTTAGATAATTCTTCTCCTTTGTCTAGGTAGAAGTTTACGAATTCTTTAACGCCAGGTTTTTTTAATGAAGCCTTTTTTACATAAATAAACAATGGTCTAGAAAGTGGTACATAAGTTTGATTTCTTACATTTTCTAGTGTGGGTTCAACGGGTTTGTTCGTTTTTGGGTTGATGATAGGAACTGCTTTTAGTTTAGATTTGTTTTCTTCGTAATATGCTACACCAAAAAATCCAATTGCATAAGGATCTTCGCTTACACCTTTAACTAATACATTGTCGTCTTCACTAAAACTTGCATCTGGACGAACTTTTTCATCTTTTCCTAAGATAACTTCTACAAAATAATCATATGTACCAGAATCTTGACCTGGCGAAAATATTTTGATTGGTTTATCTGGCCAATTGGGGCGTACATCTTTCCATTTTTTTGCTGGATCTTTTTGTCTAAAAATTAGGTTTAATTCTTTAACAGATAAAACATCTACAAAGTCATTGTTATGGCTTACTACTATGCTAAGAGCATCATAAGCAACTGGAAGTTCGATGTATTCGATGTTGTTTTCTTTACATTTATCCATTTCTGTTTTTTTGATTTCTCTCGATGCATCAGATATATCTGTTTCGCCTGCACAGAATTTCTTAAATCCACCACCTGTACCAGAAATACCCACTGTTACATTGTAATTTTTATTTATCTTCATAAACTCTTCTGCAACAGCTTGGGTTATGGGATAGACTGTGCTGGAGCCATCAATCACAATGTTTTCCTTTTTTTGACCACAGAAAACCATTGTAAAAAATAAAAGTGTTAAACCAGAAATTTTTAATAAGTTTTTCATACTTGATTACCTCTTTTTTTGTTTGATTTTTAATGCAACAAAATAATAACGATTATTTTTACAAAAATATTACACAAAAATTACATTTTTCGAATTTGATTCTATGGATCTAAAAAAATTATAGAAATAATCAATTTTAAATTTTTTTTTGTCATTTATGATGATTCGAAAAGAAATAGATAAACTAAAAGAAATGATCCATATCATGTGCAGAAAAACAGAAGGGATTTATCAATCTTCGTTAGAAGTTTTAAAGAAAAAAAATGTCCAATTAATGAACGAAGTTTTAAACATGGATGTAGACTTAAATAAAATGGAAGTGGAAATTGATAATGCCTGTTTGAATATTTTAGCATTAAAAGACCCTTATGCGTTGGATTTTCGTTATATTGTTAGTGTAATGAAATCAACTCGCGATTTAGAAAGAATAGGAGATGAATCCAAGACCATCGCGAAATGGAGCATAAAATCGGACTTAGATTTTAATACAAACACAGATTTACAAGAGTTAGTACAAAATACAACAGAAGCACTACAACATGCAATTCATGCACTTCTATACGAAAGTAAAGAACACGCAGAAAAATGTCTAAAATTAGAAAACAATATCGATGAATACGAAGAAAAGATATTAGACAAAAATCCTATTCTTGCGAGTGGATTAATTATCCGTGCATTAGAAAGAATCGGAGATTTAAGCACAAACATAGCAGAAAACGTAATCTACTTTTTAGAAGCTAAAGACATTCGACATCAAGAATACGAAAAATTGTAGATTTTATCTAATAGTTGTTGTATCTTTTTTTCGTTTTTTATTCCGGGGGCATCTTCTAAACCAGAACTGATGTCTACCCCTATGGCATTACTTAATTTTAAGTATTCGATAGCATTATCTGGCGTGATTCCTCCCGCTATTAAGAAAGGTTTTTTGATCTTTCCTATAAAATATTCTTTTGGAATTGTTTTTCCCGTTCCTCCTTTTTTGTTGGGATCAAATTTATCGAGAATCCAAAAGAGAGATGGTTCTGTTGGGAAAAATAGATCTTCTGTTATAGGACCATTAGGCCTAATAACAGGTATAACAGGAATAAAAATATGCTCTTGTTGTAGTATTGTGCGAAGTCTAAAAATAAATCCACTTCCTTCGGTGATTTGAATAAAATCTAAACCTCTTGTTTTTTGGTTTAATTTTCTAACGATGTCAAAAATTTCGTATATGGAATTTCCCGAAAAAACTCCCACATGAAAAATCTCTGGATGCGCATTTTGGATATTTTTTATTAAATGCTCCGCTTTATCTAAGGTAATCCTTCTAGGACTAAAAGGACTAAAAATCCAACCCATAAAATCTGGTTTAAAAGAAGCAACCTTAAATGCTTCCGAAGTAAATTTATTTCCACAAATTTTTATTAATGGTCGCGATTGATTTAATATTTTGTGTAAATGCTGTATTTTTTGAAAATAAGTTTGATTAACACCATAAGACAAAACAGATTCCATAGGTTAATTTTATACTTTTAAGTTTAAATGTAAAGAATAAATTATGCTTGATTCCAAAAAAAGTGATAGAATATTGAAATAAATTTGTATGGAATTAGAAAGTAATCTAATAGAGCAAATCGAAGGAGAAATAGAAGTACTCTTAGAAGAATACTTGGATACAAAAAACCAAAAATATTGGGATAGTCAGGTTTTAAAATTAAAAAATAAAAAAAATTTATCTTTGATCCGTCCCAAACTTTTTTTAGATAAAAATCCGTATCTTTTTTCGCCAGAACAATTTGCTCATTATTATTCAATTTTGAGTTTACCCGATATATCGTTTATCGATAAAATCGTTTTTTTACCTAAGTTTATCGAAACAGAACATTATTTTTTAACAAATTTATATATCAAAAAATATAAAATTTTTTTATTCTATTTAGCTCCCATAAAAATTTTTTTATCTTCGTTGTCATTAAATGAAATTTATAAAAAAAATAGAATAATTCAAGATTTAAGTATGGATAGAATTGTCTTAAAAGAAAAATATTCTACAAAGTTTCAGAATCTTTTTTATGTTTTGGAATTGTTAAATCGTCAGGATTTTAGTTCAAACATAAATTTTTACAAATTTATCGAGGAAAAACAAAAACTCAACTACAAAGAATTAGAAGATATGCGGTTAATACACGATTTTTTCCTTTTAAAGCATCCTTTAAATAAAAATTAGACCATTAAGATGACGCCAGAACTAAAATATGTGAATAACGATATAGAAGCTTGTATCTTTGGGAAATCCTTAGAAAGCGAAATTCCCAGTAAAGAGGATCAAAATCAACTTGTATTACAAAAAGAATTTTTGTCTAAGTATTTTCGTCTACCCAAAGAAAGGATCTTTTTTTTAGAGCAAGTCCATGGCTTTGATTGTATTCAGATTACCGATTACGACATAAAACTAAACCAAAATACATTGTACCATAAAGCAGATGGTCTAATTACTTCTTTAAAAAATGTATTATTGTGTATTCGCACTGCGGATTGTCTTCCGTTGTTTTTTCATACGAATCCTCATAAAGAAATAAAATATGTAGGTGTTTTGCATTTAGGTTGGAGAGGCATTTATCGTGGCCTTATACCACATGCATTACAAATGATGCATCATATCATAGAAAAAGTTATTTTTGAACATAAAGTATTAAAAAAAGATCCCAATTGGGAAAATAAGATTGGCTATCCTATTACAATCTTTCCTGGTATTTATATTCCCGAAGAAATCTATGAGGTGGATTGGGATGTTGCAAAACTCTTCCCTATTGTACGAAAAAAAGATCAAAATGGCAAATATCTCTTGGATTTGTGGAAAAACACTTACTATGTAATTCAATCTATGAAAGATAAAATCAAAATCCAGATAGAAGATCCTTTTCATTATTTAAACCATGGACAATTGGAAATCTTTTCGAATTTTTATTCTCATCGTAGAGGAAATAAACTAAGAAATTTAAACATCATATACATAAAATGAGGTATTATGAATCAGAATTTTACTATTGAAGATTTAAAATATAACAAAGCAATAAAAAAATCCTTCTTTGAGGTTTTATTAGAACAAGTAGAAACATTCTATCTGCATTGTGTAAATCATTCTAAATTATCTATTGGAACAAGAGGTTTGTTGGAAAAAGAACAAAAAGAAGGTATTATATTGGTATTTGGTCCTTATAGCTATCGAAAGTTGGACTGGGATGAAGATGGAATCTATTGCGAAATGAACTTCGGAAAATGGGAGAATATATATATACCCTATGAATGTATTTTTCGGGTTTTTGATAAGGCTGGTCATTTTATGATGCAATTTCTTACGATGGAAATTGAATACGAAAAAACCGAAGTAGAACAAAGATCAAAACTTAATACAAGCGAAGAGTTAGATTCTGAACAAACGAATGTAATACAAATTGATTTTAGTAAAAAAAATAAAAAAAAGAAAGAATAATTTTGTTTACTTTTTATCAAAAATTTATATTTTTATTTAAAAAATATGCGGATTATTAAACGATACAGCAACAGAAGATTGTATGATGCTTTTTGTAGCCAGCTCATTCATCTAGAAGATATTGCTGATTTTATCCAAAAAGGCGAAGAAGTTAAAGTTATCGATAATACTACTGGAAAAGATATTACATCGAAGGTACTTGCTCAAGCCTTTTTAAGATTAGTCACAAAAAACAAAAGCGAAGATTTTAAAGTGTTTCTATTTTCTTCTTTAATCCGCGAAATCAAAGAAAATTTGTCGAATTTTTTGATTCGTTTAATACAAGGTGGTATTGGTACGGAACTATTGAACCCTGAGCGCTTAACAAAAATTGTAGAAGAATTTATTGGTAAAGGAGATTTAGAAATACACGAAAAGGATGAATATTTAAAAAAAGTAATCTATCGGTTAAATGTAAATCAAGATAAATTGTTCGAACTACTTAAAGATCAAAAAGAAATTGAATGGAGAACCTTGATACAAGTAAAAAAAAATTAAGGTATTTTATAAAAAAATAAAAAATGATTTACAAGAATTAATCTTGAGCTTCTATATTTCGATAATAGATATAAGGGGTTTTATATGAAAAAATTACTCGTTATTTTATTCACTATATTGATGCTATTACCATCTTGGATTTATTCTGGTTCAGAAGATACAACAAAAAAATTTTACGAAGAATTATATGTAAAATTAGAAAGAGATTTAGAAAACGGTACAGCATTAGAAAAAATCAATGCCATTCATTATATGGCTTCTTTAAGAAAATTTCGTTTTGTCCGTCCTTTATCGAGAGAGCTATTAAAAGGGTTAGATGATCCACTTTACCGAAAAATGGCCGCATTTGATCCATATGTAAAATCTGCTATAGCACATGCGTTAGGGGAGATAGGACGTAAAGAAGCCATCGAACCATTAAAAAAAGCGTTGGAAATTGTTAACCAAATTATCGAAGAAGAACGAAAAAAACTAGAAGAACAGAAAACTAAGGCTCAGCAAAATAAATCTCCTGAACTCTTCTATGAGCGAAACGAAATAGGTCCAGCAATGCTTTCGGATAACTACATCTATCCTACATCCCCCGATGCAGCTTGGTCGATTGCAGATGATTTTAAAAAATTTATTGCTATTGATCCTAATGATGAATGGATGCAAGTAAGAATGAAAGGTTATAATTATGTCAACGTTGCCTTTTTTATTATACAAGCAATCGGTAATATTCGTTCGCAAGAGGGAGTAGATGCAATTGTACCATATTTAAGTCATCCTTACAAAGATTTAAGGTTAGCTACTGCTCTTGCGTTAGCACAAATTGGTTCTCTTAAAGCGTTAGAAGCATTAGAAAAACGATACAACGAAGAAAAAGATGAACAAGTTAAAGCGCGAATTGCTTTTGCTATATTATTCAACGATAATACAAGAGGTCAATATTATCGAGCACTCTTAGGTTATTTAAGACATCCTGATCCAAAAGTAAGGTATGATGTTGCTTCTGCTTTTAGAGAACTTTCTTTCGGGGAAGCATATTATGATTTATCTGATGCTTTTTTGGTTGAAGATAATCCCCAAGTAAAAAAAGTGCTCCAACAGGCTATTTACAATGCGTACATGGATAATTTATTCCCACCCAATCCAATATTGGATACTGGACCTCAAAGGGTTTGGATCCAAGGCAATCCTTACGCTCCAAAAGAAAATAAGTAAACATTTATTTTATTTTATTTTATTGGGAAGTTTAACTTCCCACCTTTACACGCAAGAAATTCCTGCAAGTTATAAGAATCTAACGAATCATTTTAAACCTTATGATTTGTATGTTGCTAAAAAAAAGGCTATTTTAAGAACCAATCCAACAACTTATTCGATGGAAATTGCTCTTTTAGAAAAAGGAGAAAAGGTAAAGGTTCTCTATAAAATTCCCAATAAAATGCGGGTTGGGTTAGTAGAAGACTATTGGTATTATGTACAAACTTCGAAAAATTATATAGGTTGGATATTTGGTTCTTTTGTTAGTAATTCCGTCGATTCTAAAAAAGAAGAAGATTTTGTCGATAAAAATATCGTAATCAACAACGTAAAAGGAATCTGGTGGGAAGTAAACGAACGTGGAGAAACAGAATTCCGAAGCTTGGAATTTTATCCCGAAGAAAAAAAATTTGTTTATAAATTTCAAAACACAAATAAAATCGAGGGTGAATTTACAATCAACGAAAAAGGTATAATTGAATTGAATAAAAATCTTCCCATTGGAAAAGAAATAAGGTTTATAGAAACACCCGAAGGTTATCGTTTAATGGCTCAAAAAAACGATAAAACCTATTATTTTAAAAAATCGAATGTTGAATTGCCCGAACAAGAAGAAAATGATCGATAAAAATATAAAAAAACGGTTCGAAATCTTTCAGGATAAAACTCAAAAAGATCAAAGTTTATTAAATTACCATAATATTCGAATTAATCGATATTTGGCATTGTGCGGAGTTGGCTCAAGACGCGAAGTAGAAAAATTTATTTTGGAAGGAAAAGTATTAGTCAATGGTGTTCCTGTAAAAGATCTTACTTACAAAGTAAAAAAAGATGATTTGGTAATATTTCAAGGTAAAAGAATTACACCAATAAAAAAACATATCTATATTGCTTTAAATAAACCAGTAGGTTATGTAGTTACACATAAACATTTTAAAAATGAACGTTCCATCTATGATTTAATTCCTAGATCTTTAAAGCAAAAATATAACTTAGGTTATGCAGGTAGACTCGATAAAATGTCGCGTGGTTTGGTGATTCTTTCTTCGGATGGTATTTTTTTGCATCATCTAACGCATCCCAAATATAAAGTCTTAAAAAAATATTATGTTCAGTTGGATACTCCTATTTTAAGTTATGATTTAAACTTATTAACAGGTAGAGGAGTAGAAGATGGAGGAGAACTATTAAAAGCAATTACAATTGTTGTTAAAGATGCGGAAAAAAATATTTACGAGGTAGTTCTCGGCGAAGGGAAAAAAAGACATATTCGTAGGATGTTTAGTGCATTGCTTTACGATGTAATCGATTTATATCGAGTTGCTATTGGTAAATTGGATTTAGAAAAGATTCCTTTAAAAGAGGGCAGTTTTATAGAATTCGATCCTTCTTTAATTTGGGAAGATAATCCAGAAAATCAATATTTATTTGAATTATACAAAAAGTTAGAAAAATAATATGCTATTCGTTACAGAAGAATATTTGATATTTTTTATCATTGTTTTTTTACTCTATTGGACTTTCCCACCCAATTTTCGTTTTACAATTTTATTATTAAGTAGTTTATATTTTTATGGAACATGGAGTATTCCATTTATTTTTCATTTAATCTTGATTGTGGCTATTAATTACTATGGAATGGAATTATGGAGAATTTATAAAAAAAAATATATATTTTTAATCATTATTATAATTGATATATTAAACATTGCAGTATTTAAGTATTACTATCTTTTTTTTGATGCACTTGGAACCATATTGAACATTCCTGAATGGCAAATGCCCAACCTAAAAGACGAATTAAGTTTAAAAGGTTTAAAAATCTTTTTACCGTTAGGAATTAGTTTTTATACGTTTCAAATCATGTCTTATTCTTACGATATATACACAGGCAAATACGATAAAAAGCATACATTTAGAGAAGTTTTACTCTACATCTTGTTTTTCCCACAGTTAATTGCTGGTCCCATCATGCGTTCTGAGGATCTTTTACCTCAGTTAAAAAATGTTTCTGCTATATCTGTTCCCCAAAAAGAAGATCTATATCATGGTTTTTGGCTAATCATGATTGGTGTATTCAAAAAATTGATTATAGCTGATAGTTTAAGCAATGTTGTGGCTCCATTGCATCTTTCTTCTATCGAACAGCTTAATTCTTTACAAATTTGGATGCTTGTCTTTACATCCTTGATGATGCTTTATGCGGATTTTTCTGCTTATAGTGATATCGCAATTGGTTGTGGAAAATTTTTAGGATTCGAAATTCCCATCAATTTTAAAGCACCCTTTTTTATGTATTCTATGTCGGATTTTTGGCGAAGATGGCATTTAACCTTTTCGATGTGGATTCGTGATTATATATATATTCCTTTGGGTGGAAGTCGCGTTCCCGAGTTAAGAAATTATCTAAACCTAATCATCACATTTTTTTTAGGTGGATTATGGCATGGTGCAAGTTATAATTTTATTATTTGGGGGCTGTTGGTTGGGATTATATTATCTTTCGAATCTTTTTTATTTCGTAGAGGGATAGAAGAATGGCCAAAAGACTTCTTTGGAAGAATTGTAAGAATTTTTGTCAGCTGGTATTTTATGTTAACATCTGCATTATTCTTTTTTGTAAGAGATTTTGATCGAGCTCTTCATCTTTTAAAGAAAATGATTTTTTTTGATTTTGAATTTATCCTTCCACCCAATGCTTCGATGATTTTTTATTCTTTTTTAGGGGTACTTTTCTTTAACTATATAGAAGAATATCCACATCATTTAAAGCGATTCGAAAAACATCAGTTTATTTTACAAATGATCTTCTTTGTTTTATTGTTGTTTATGTTGATGGAATTTTCGGCACCGGGAAAAGACTTTTTTTACTTTCAGTTTTAGGAGAGCAAGATGTTCTTATTAAAGTATCGTTATTTATTGTTTTTCCCTTTTTTGATTTTCGTCGTATTTTTAATCGATAAGATTTTTTTAATCGAATTGGTAAGAGATCATTTTATTCAACCCGGTGGTATGTTATACTATCGTCAGAGAAAAGAACAGTTGAATTTATTAAAAAAAGAATTACCAAACATCGAGAAAGATGGTAAAAGATTGATCATTGTTCTAGGAGATTCGCGAAGTTTAGGATTAGGGCAAGAAATTGCTAACATAATCCAGCAAAAACAATTAGAAATCTGGAATTTTTCTGGTACACAAGCAATACCAGCTTATCATTATTATATAGCAAAAAAGATCTTAAAGTTTGCTAAACCAGATTCTTTTTATATTGGTATATCTCCCGATGCATTTAACAGAAACGCGGGAATTTTTGCAAGCCCCGTCCTAAATTATGGTGTAGATGAGGAATTTATAAAAAACTATCGTTCATTAATCCCCGATACAGATTACCAAGTATACAAAAAAACGCGACGTTATGCATTAGCTGGATTACAGTTTTCTTTTCGAACATTCATTAAAAGACTAAAAGGAACATTATTTCAGACCGATATAGAAGAAGTCTTAAAAAAATTCCACATTGATTATTCGAAACTTAGCTTAGAAGAAAAAAAAATGCTACAGGTTTTGTATTCTTTTCGCGAAGAAAATTTGGATTTCTATGATTATTATAAATCTCCCCAAAGAATGCTTTTAAACCTTACCAAAGGGGCACAATATGCTTGGTTTGGTAGGATGAACGATAACGAATTAAAAAAAGAAACAGAAAAATTAAAAAATCTATATTTAAACCAATTTGTTCTATCCCAAGAGCAGTTGATTTTTTTAGAACTCCTTTTAGAAGAAATTCATCAAAATCGTAGTAAAGCAGTGGTATTTTTCCCACGAGTAAATCCTTATCTTAGAGAGTTGTATCTAAAAATTCCCGAAATTCAATTTATAAAAAAACGAGTCGAAGAATTATCAAATCAATATAATTATCCAACAGTTGATTTTAACGATAACAATGTTCTAAACTGCAATGATTATTACGATGCAAGCCATCTATCGGTATCGTGCTTTCCCGATGTGTTAAAAGTTTTAATAAAAATTAAATAACTTTATTATATTTTTATTATATAAAATTATTTAAAAAATTTAATTATATAATCGTATTTTTTATATTTAATTCGTGTTTATAGATAAATTTCGCACCATTTTTTAGTTTATTGTATAATTCAAAAAATCTTTCGTTTGGAACATATCCTTCTTCGTCTGCACTTAATTTTGGATGAATTCTTTTTAAGAAAAACATATCGACAAAACCACGATTCTTTATGGCATGTTTGCCTCTATATTCGCACCTAAAAAAATACTTAACAATATCGAAGGTAGAACGAGAAATGTTGATTTCGTAAGGTAAACTTGCAGATTCTAATCGTTGTGCAACGTTTACAGCATCTCCCCATATATCATAAGCAAAACGTTCTTTCCCAATAATTCCAGCTACAACTTCTCCAGTATTAATACCAATCCTTATGTTCCAATAGGGTAGGTTTAATTGCTGTCGAATTTCATTTGTTTTTTTGATAAAGTTTTTTATTTCTAATGCTGCCAAACATGCATCCACTGCATGGGTGTAATTATCTTCTGGAATACCACCAACACACATATAGGCATCGCCAATAGTTTTTAATTTTGTTAGATGGTTTCTCGAAATGATCTCGTCAAATTGATAGAAATATCGATCTAATTCCTGAATTAAATCGTCTGGTGACATTGCTTTTGCATGTTTTGTAAATTCTACAAAGTCAGTAAAGAGAATTGTTGAATTTCTATATAACTTGGGTTTTACATATCCTTTTTCTTTTAGTTCATCTGCAACCTTCGCTGGTAAAATATTTTTTAGAAGTCGATCGGCTTTTTGTCTTTCTTCTTCGATTCTATTTCTTAAATAAGAATTATAAATTGCCCCTACTACTTGGGAGCAAAATACTTCGATAGATTTAATCTGATCCATCGATAAATTTACTGTTTTTTCGTAATTGGTAAAAGATAAAAGTCCAATGGGTTCGTCTTTAAAAATCAATGGAACATACAGAAACCATCTTAAATTGGATATTCGAACCAGTTCTTTATCGATGGATGTTCCTTTAAAATCTGGGTTCACCCTTTTTATGTATAGATGTTTTTTCCTTTGAATGGTTCGATAAATTGTTCCTAACTCTGGAATAAAAGGCATTTCGAACCTTGATAGATAATCGAACATTTCTTTGGGAATATCTATTATATTTTTAGAAAATGAAGAAGTTTTGATCGTATTTTTTGTTTTGTCTATTAATAACAGCCAGCCAAATTGTAATTCAAAACGATTTCTTAAGTATTCGAAAATTTCTTGAATCAATTTTTCGAAATCTTCTTCTTCGATGATTTTTCTTGTAAATTCATTCAATTGTTTAAGTTCTAACTGAGCATTTTCTACTTTTTGTTTTTCTTGTTTAAGTTCATTCAACAAATAAGATGTATAAAGAGCACCAGCGATTTGCTCACAAAAATATTGAATAGATTTTAGTTTTTCTAACTTAAAATGAATGGATTTTTTATAATTCGTAAATGCTAATATTCCTATAACTTTGTTTTGTACAATTAAGGGCATTTGGATAAACCATTTTAGTTTTAAAGTA